>ENA-ORNR01003487-ORNR01003487.1-human-gut-metagenome-genome-assembly--contig:-NODE-3487-length-11693-cov-5.003093_pt1 | contig 11693 bp, 7 predicted proteins | sample MGYA00242114_ERZ509020 | MGnify/ENA primary metagenome ERZ509020 (study PRJEB26280, sample SAMEA2338758) | human gut metagenome | biome: human gut; feature: human-associated habitat; material: faeces...
ATCGTCGAACCCAACGTTCACGAACATCCAGTCTTCAAACTGACCGACTACAAATCCGCCTACACCCGCGCCGACATCGGCGCCTTCCTCGTCTCCCACAAAGAATTCAAAACATTACCTCACAACGAAGAAAAAGTGATATTGGATTTTTGCGGGGTGTTTAAGAAATTATAGAATAAAAAGTATGTCTCACAATACGAACAAACGGATAGCTCAAAATACATTATTCTTATATTTCAGGACACTAGTCATCCTATTAGTATCACTTTACACATCCAGAGTCGTTTTAAATGTTTTGGGAATTGATGATTATGGCATATACAACGTAGTAGGTGGCATTGTATTAATGTTCCAGTTTCTAAATGTGGGAATGATTGATGTTTCTCAACGGTTTCTCACCTACGAATTAGGGAAAAATGATGGACAACAACTGCAAAAAGTTTTTTCCACATCTCTTATCATTCACCTGATTATTATTTTTTTCCTACTTATATTAGCAGAAACAGTAGGTCTATGGTTTCTCAATCATAAAATGAATATACCAACTTCAAGAATAATTGCTGCAAATTGGGTGTTCCAATTCTCAATCCTGACATTCATTATTAAAATATTCAGCGTTCCCTATAATGCCAGTATAGTAGCCCATGAACATATGAAAGTATATGCCTATGTAAGTATACTTGAAGTTATATTACAATTAGCGATTGTTTTTTTGTTGAAGGGCTCAGCGTCAGATAAACTAATTTTATATGCAATCTTAATGTCTTTCGTCACTTTATTGATAAGCATCATGTATACTTTATATTGCAAAAAGTATTTTAAAGAATGTAAGTTTCGAAATGACATAGATAAACAATTACTACATAAAATGTTAAGCTTTGCCGGATGGAGCTTTTTAGGTAACATCGGATATTCACTCAAAATGCAAGGAATAAATATACTAATCAATCTATTTTTCGGACCTGCAGTAAACGCTGCACGTGGTGTAGCCTATCAAGTAAATGCCGGAATTTATAATTTTGTATCAAACTTCCAAATTGCAATGAAACCGCAAATAACTAAACGATATGCAATGGGAGATACAAATTCAATGATGGTATTAGTACATAATAGTTCCCGTTATTCATTTTTCCTCTTACTGTATTTAACATTACCTGTACTTATCAAAACTCCTTATATATTACATCTTTGGCTAGGTATTGTACCAGAATATACTGTCATGTTTTTACGATTGGTATTGATTGTAACTTTAATAAACAGTATAACTGGACCTGTAGCCACTGCTATACAAGCAAAAGGAAAAATAAAACTATTTCAAACCATAATTTTAGGGATTACATTGCTGGATATACCAATATCCTATATTGTATTAAAATCCGGATATCCACCTTATACAGTCATGTATATATCTATCCTGACAGAACTCATTGCTTTAATAGCACGAATATGGATACTTAATGCATTAATACCTATGCATATTTCCAACTTCATCATAGAAGTGATTGGTCGAAGTCTCTTAGTCTTCATACTTGCAGCTATTATTCCGACAGGGCTGTCCCAATATATTCCTGACACATTCACCGGATTTATACTTATATGTATTATTACTGTAAGTTCAACCACCATCGTACTATTGACAGTCGGACTAAAGACGGCTGAGCGTTCTCTTATTTACAAAAAAGCAATTCGTACCATTCAAACTACAAAATCATAACAATGTGTTCAAAGGCCTTATTTTTACGTAAAAAGTCGACAGGACTTAACAGTATAGAAGAACTGGCATATTCGCTTGCATCCCGAATATCAGGATTAAAAGTTATTACTTTGCCTGAACACGGAAATACCTGGAAAGGAATCATTCGAAATATTAGGTTCGCTCAAAAACACCAAGGAGATATCAATCACATTTTTTCACCTGAAATAGCTTATATCTCTCTATTTTTAAAAGGTAATGTAATTCTCACTTGGCATGATACAGGAACTCTATTACAATCATCATCTTTCCTAAAGCGATTTATTAGAAAATGGTTCTGGTTCATTCTGCCTAATCATTTTGCCAAACATATCACCTGTATTTCCCAATATACAGCGAATGAAATCAAACAGATAACTCCAAGAGTAAAAAATAAAATCAGCATTGTCTATAATCCCTATAATGAAGTTATTCATTTTCACCCAAAAGAATTCCGAAAAGAAAATCCTCATATCCTCCATATTGGAACAGGCATGCGCAAAAATCTGCTACGCACAATAAAAGCATTACGCAATATACCCTGTACACTAATCATTGTAGGGATTTTAAAACAAGAACATATAGAGCAATTAAAAAAGAATCATATCCAATATAAAAATTATTTGGATATTCCCTTTCAAAATATCATTAGATTATACCAAGAATGTGACATCGTCAGTTTTCCTTCTTTATATGAAGGTTTTGGAATGCCTATAATAGAGGCCAATGCTACTGGAAGAGTTTTACTAACCAGTAAAATAACTTCTATCCCAGAAATAGCAGCAAATACAGCTCACTATATCAATCCTTATGATGTAAGCTCCATTAGAAAAGGATTTCAAAAACTTATCTCAGATGATAAATATAGGGAAAAATTAATTTTACGAGGCATTGCAAATGCCAAGAGGTTTACAATTAAACACATAACGGAAGAATATGAAAACATTTACAATAGCTAAGCCTATCTCCATAAGCATAGACAACTTCTATATACAAGTACTTCCTTTTATATTATTTTTCATTTCTATTTTTTTTGACTCAGCAAATGGATACATCCAGGAATTTAAAGGAGTGCATTTACCAATCGGAATAGCTTTTAGAGGATTCATATTATGCCTAACTATGAAGTTTTTACTAAAAAATTTAAGCACATTATTAACTCTCTTATTTTGGATTATTACAATCCTAATTTCAATGGCATTTGCTATTTGGTCTTTTACAGGAAAATATATAGATGCAGCAATGGACATAGACTATCTATTCAAGTTTGTCTACACCTTCTGCATCCTTTTTTATTTTTATTATTACCGTAAAATATTCAGCCTTGAGAAATTAATCAGACTTGTTGTTTATACAACTTCACTTATAGGTGCAATTAATATATTCTCTATGATTACACAAACCGGGATTCTTTCATACAGTGATAAATTTGGATTCGGATACTCTGGATATTACGCAGACGGCAATGCATTGGGAGTATATATGGTTCTAGCTGTATTACTTTGTATTTGGTATTCCTTTTACAAACGGAATGTATTTTATTTTTTACTGACATTTATTGCATCAGTCGGAACAATTCTTATCGGTTCTCGTGTCGGTATTATTGGAATTCTGACAGATTGGGGACTTTTCTTAGGCTATTTCTTTTTTTTCAAAGACAGCCTTATTCGGCTCCGATGGCAAACCCGGATACTTATAATATTTTGTATGTCAATCGCTATCGTATATTCTGCTATCATAACATATGAAACTATTATTCAATATGATAATTTTACACTTGAACGCTTTTCAGCTAATTCGTTAGTATCATCAAGAGAGCAATTGATCAATACCGGTAAACAAGTTATTTCTGAATTCAACTTAACAGAGGTTCTTTTGGGTAAGGGTATTTCAGGAGGACGATTTGCTGTAGCAAGCATATACGACCCAGAAGAAAAAGTAAAAAATATAGAATCTGATTTTTACGATATCATATTATCCTTCGGATTTGTTCTGGGAGGGCTTATCATCCTTGCACAACTTTTTTTAGTATTCCAGTTCATCCGACCTTTTTTTATAAAAAGAAGTCGGAATTCTTTATCATTTATAACAAGTATAGGAAGTATACTATGGTTAGGAATCGCCTATACAGCAGGACATGCTTTTTTTTCAACTCAATTAGCTCCACTGTTAGGAGTTTACTGGGTAATTAGTAATCATCTTTATTTTAATCATGATATCCAATAAAAGTAAAAATATCCTAACTATAGGAACTGACACAAACGGCAAAGGAGGGATTGCAATCCTCATACAATCTTATTCAAAGATGTTCAAGAAATTTAATTTCATTGCTTCACATCAAGAAGGAAATCTGTTTAAGAAAACAGCATTAAGCATATCTGCCTTATTACGATGTTGCTATTATTGTATATTCAAGCCAATCCGAATTGTGCATATACATACAGCATCATTTACTGATTTTTATCGTCAATCGATTTATGTATTTTGTGCTAAAGTTTTCAGAAAAAAAGTCATTTTACATATACATGGAGCAAAATTTGAACAATTCTACGAGAATCACCGATCTTTTGTTCGATTTGTCTGCCATAAAGCAGATGTATTGGTGACTGTTTCTAATTATTTTATCGATTATTTAAAAGAACAAAAACTCAATAATAATATTTTTCTCCTTCCCAATGTCACCTATAAGCCCAGTGTTGGTCCCATTAAAAAGAACGACCAAAAGCTCCATCTTCTTTTCATTGGAGCCATAGATAGTAGAAAAGGAATATTTGATGTATTAGAATGTTTTGCGAAAAACAAAGAAATGTTGCAAAACAAAATTATCTACCATATTGGAGGTACAGGAGATACAAAAACTATGAATGAATTCATACAGCAACATCAACTTTCTTCTTTTATCAAATACCATGGATGGGTAGACAATGAAAGAAAAGAAAAATTATTCCGAACTGCTGACATATTTGTCCATCCTTCTATTTTTGAATCATTTGGTATATCCATTCTTGAAGCCATGTCCTACCAACTGCCCATAATTGCAACACCAGTTGGAGGTATTACAGATCTTGTTGAAAACAATGTTAACGGTATTCTTATTGAACCTGGAAATAAGAAACAACTTTACGAAGCAATCCTATTTTTAATCGATCATCCAGAATATCTTTCAGAAATGGGACATCAATCTGGAAAGAAAGCAGAAAAATTCTATCCTCCAGCAATAGAAAAACAATTGGATCATCTATATCAATCATTAGAAAAATAGAACTACATTTTTCTAAATTCAATCTATAATTCAACATATATTAATCAATAAAAATTCATATGAATATTTTTATCAAGTCAGTTCTTATAAAAGCTGCAACTCCATTCTCCCCTCTATTAAAGAAATTTCCCAATATAATTTGGAAGATCAGATATTGTAAAGATTATAAAAAGTTCCCCAATTTAAAGAAGCCACAGTCATTTATGGAAAAAATTCTATGGCTATCACTTTATTCTGACACTTCTATGTGGAGTAAATTAGCCGACAAATACAGAGTAAGAGAATATGTGATTGATAGATGCGGAGAACAATATGTAAACAAAATTTATGGTATATACAATTCAGCTATAGAAATCGACTATAGCCTATTGCCTAAATCCTTTGTATTAAAAACGACAAATAGCTGTGCAACAAATATTATAGTAAAGGATAAAAATATCCTAAATATAAAAGAGACAAATCATAAATTAAATAAATGGTTAAAATTTCCATATGGAGAATTAACCGGACAATTGCATTATACACAGATAGAACCTCTTATTATTGCAGAAAAATTTATGGAGCAGACAAAAAAAAGCGAACAATCACTCATCGATTACAAATTTTTTTGCTTTAATGGAGTTCCTAAATATGTCGTTATTTATTCAGACAGGGAAGAAAACACACATAATTATTCGGTTATGGTTTATGACATGGATTGGAATGCCTATCCTGAATTTGTAAATTCTCGCTGTCCGATATCAGATATAATTCCTCGTCCAAGCGCATTAGAAGAAATGATATCAATTGCTTCACGTTTATCTGAACCCTTTCCTTTCGTTAGAGTAGATTTATATCTTATCAACGGATCCCCTATCTTTGGAGAAATGACTTTTACTCCAGACGTCATCAGTAATATTACCCCAGAACTGACAGATCAAATGAGTAAATGGATTGACATCACCAGTTTAAAACAGCAACTATGATAGTAAAAATCAGAGAAATAATCAGAGACTGTATCACCTTCGGGATGCATTTTATTTATACACGAATCTATCAAATGAATATTGATAAAAGCGCAAAACTCTCATTTGGTGCCAAACTCGATAAAAGTAATCCCAAAGGAGTACACATTGGAGAAGAAAGCTTCATTGCATCTGGAGCTGTTATTTTAGCTCATGACTTTTCCAAACCTGCTAAAGCCGACACCTACATTGGTAAACGTTGCTTTATTGGCGTAAATGCGATCATCATGTGTGGAGTAAAAGTTAACGATAACGTAATTGTCGGAAGCGGATCTGTCGTTACAAAAGATATACCTGCCAACTGCATCGTAGCCGGTAATCCTGCCAGAATAATCAAAGAAGGTATTCAGACCAAAAAATTCGGACAATTAATGCAACAATCATGAACGACAACAGAATACAACTAAACGGAATAAAAGTCCACCCCTTTCCCTCAGATTCCAGTTTGCTGGAATATGTGGAGGAACATAAAGGGATATTAGTAGCGATAAATGCGGAGAAGATACTGCATGCGAACGAGCAAATACAAGATATTGTGAACAGGAATATCGGATATTGCGATGGCATAGGAGCAGTTATGGCAGTACGGCAGCACGGAGCCGTGGATGCCGTCAAGATCGCGGGATGCGAACTGTGGTTGAAGATTATAACAGCTCTGTATCAAAAAGAAAAAACCTTCTACTTGGTCGGGAGTAAACAGCCCGTAATAGAGAAGACCATCTCCCGATTGAAAGAAGACTTTCCCGGAATACAGATAACGGGGTACCGTAACGGATACATACAAACAGAGACAGAACAGGAAGAACTGATCGAAGACATCAAGACAAAACAGCCGGATGTCATATTCGTTGCAATGGGATCACCCAAACAAGAGTTATTGATGGAAAAAATGTATCAGGCACATCCCGCAATTTACCAAGGATTAGGAGGAAGTTTCGACGTCTATACAGGGAACGTGAAACGAGCACCCGAATGGTGGATAAAGCACAATCTCGAATTTGCATACCGCCTATTGAAACAACCTTCGCGCATCAAACGACAAATACATTTAATCAAATTCTTGATACTGGTCAAGACTGGAAAAATCTAAACAGAAACAACATGAAGAAAATAATGCTCGTCTTCGGAACCCGTCCTGAAGCAATTAAAATGGCACCATTAGTAAAAGCTTTCCAACAGAAAAAAAATAAATTTGAAACCATCGTCTGTGTTACCGGACAACACAGGAAAATGCTGGACCAAGTCCTAAAGCTTTTTAATATCCGACCCGATTACGATCTCAACATAATGAGGCAAGGACAGGACCTCTACGATATAACAGCCCGAGTTCTGACAGGAATGCGAGACGTTCTGCAGGAAGCGAAGCCAGATATCGTTCTGGTCCACGGGGACACCACCACTTCAACAGCCGCAGCACTCGCCGCCTTCTACCGGCAAATACCGGTCGGTCATGTAGAAGCGGGATTACGCACACACAATATTTACAGTCCGTGGCCGGAAGAAATGAACAGACAGATCACCGGAAGGATTGCCACCTGGCATTTCTCTCCTACAGTTTTGAGTCGGAATAACTTGATACATGAAGGTATAAATGAGAACAAGATTCGCATTACCGGTAATACTGTTATCGACGCCCTTTACCATGTTGCCGCTACTATCCGCAAAGATTTCACCCTGCGTAAACAACTTGACACCGAACTGATGTCTGCTGGTTATAAAACAACTCCACTTGCTGAACAAAATTACCGCAAACTGGTTTTAATAACAGGTCATCGCCGGGAAAACTTCGGCGATGGATTTATCCAAATATGCCGGGCAATAAAGACTCTGGCAGAGCAGTATGCGGAGGTAGACTTTGTCTACCCTATGCACTTGAACCCAAATGTAAGGAAGCCCATTCACGAAATATTCGGAAATGCTTATCTCCCTAACCTGTTCTTTATAGAGCCTTTGGAGTATCTTCCTTTCGTCTATCTAATGGAGAAGTCGACACTTGTCCTAACCGATAGCGGAGGCATACAAGAAGAGGCTCCGGGTTTGGGAAAACCGGTGCTTGTCATGCGTGACACAACAGAACGGCCGGAAGCACTTGACGCAGGGACAGTGAAGTTAGTAGGAACAGATTACGCCCGGATTGTAACTGAAGTGTCCCACTTACTGGATGACAATACCTATTATAACCGTATGAGCCAAGCAGTAAACCCCTATGGAGACGGAACTGCAAGCCAACGAATCGTTCAAACAATAGAAAAAGTAATATGAAAAATCTTGACAAAAAACAAGCTGTATTATGCCATCGAAAGCCGTTAGGTCGTCAAAGGACAAGACAACGGTATCTGCCACAATGTATCATTGGATTCCTGCTCCTGCTAATATCAATTGCCATACAGGCACAAATCCCACAGGAATTAATTGATAAAGCCCGTGCTGCCGGGATGACAGAGGAACAAATACAAAGAGAAATAGCCAAACACAGGACAGAACAAACCGGTATCAACCAAATCATTAAGCCTGCTACAGAAAATACCGTATCCGACCGTTCCCATCCTACTCAGCAAGCACTACTCCCACTGACGGAGCAACGCGACGAACATAAACCGAAGCAGCCTTTGGAAAATATTGTTTTTGGGCGTGAGATCTTTTCCGATAAGAATTTGACATTCGAACCGGATCTGAATATGCCGACGCCTAAAAATTATGTTCTATCAGCAGGAGACGAGTTGCTGATCAATGTATGGGGAGATTCGGAACTGAACTTGAAACTCAGTATTTCTCCCGACGGAACGATCTTGATCCCCAATGTCGGTCCCGTATCCCTAAGCGGACTGACTATCGAGGCGGCAGAGAATCGCATCCGGCAGGAATTGGGTAAAATCATGGCAACGCTTGACGGCAGTCAACCTAACACATTCGTTTCTGTCGGACTGGGGCAAATTCGCAGCATTAAAGTCAATATTGTCGGCGAAGCCGTCGCACCCGGGACCTATACACTCTCATCTCTCGCCACGCTTTTCAACGCCCTTTATGCAGCAGGAGGAGTAAACGATATCGGATCACTGAGAAACATAAAAGTATACCGGAACAGCAAAGAGATCGCCAACCTCGATGTATACGACTATCTGCTGAATGGTAAATATGAAACGAATATACGTCTGGAAGACAACGACATGATCATTATCGGTCCCTACGAACAGCTTGTCACCGCCGGTGGTAAAGTGAAAAGAGACCGTACATACGAACTTCGACGAGGAGAGACACTTGCCGACCTGCTCGACATGGCAGGTGGTTTTACAGGAGATGCCTACACTGGCAGTATACGAGTGAAACGCAAAGCCGGCGACCGCTACAAGATTGCCACAGTTAACGAAGAACAATTCCAAACATTTGTGCTGCAAGACGGCGATTCGCTGATGGTGGATTCAGTCATCCCCTACTACGATAACCGAATTATCATTTCCGGTGCAGTCTGGCGTCCTGGCGAATATGAGTTGAGTCCGGACGTACATACTGTCAAACAATTGATAGAACAGGCTTCGGGACTTAAAGGAGACGAATTTGTAGGACGCGCACAGATCACAAGGCTCAACCCAGACTTCACCAGTTCGGTTATCGCCATCAATATTGTAGACATTTTGAACGGGAAGGTTCCTGACATCGAACTACAGAAGGAGGACCAACTATATATCCCTTCCCTGTTTGACCTCCATGAACCTTATACCGTCAAAGTGAGCGGAGCAGTCAACGCTCCCGATACCGTATTGCCCTTCCGCAAGAATCTGACAGTAGAGGATGTTATCGTCCTCGCCGGCGGCCTGCGCGAAGCAGCCTCAATCATCAACGTAGAAGTGGCACGACGGCTCAAAGATCCGTCCGCCACCCGGAGCAGTAACCAGACAGCCGAGACATTTAACTTCACCCTCGACGAAGGACTGGCAGTAACCTCCGGCGATACGCTTTTCACCCTCGAACCATTCGACGAAGTATTCGTCCGTTTCTCACCTGGTTACCAAAAGCAACAAGTAGTGAAAGTCGGAGGCGAGATTACTTTTGCCGGCAACTATACTTTAAAGAAAAAGAATACGCGTTTAAGCGAACTGATTGCACAATCGGGCGGCATCACTCCAGACGCCTATGTGCGGGGAGCCAGTCTAAAACGTAAACTGACGACAGATGAGTTGCGCCAAATCGAAACTCTCTTACAATTGAGTAACAATAGCAAGCAAAGTCGTGACTCGATCTCCGTTTCGCTTGCCAACCTGAAGGAGTATCCCGTAGGCATCGACCTACAAAAAGCGCTCGCCCATCCGGGAAGTGCCGACGACCTAGTGTTACGCGACGGAGATGTGCTTTACATCCCCCAACAGCAAAGTACGGTGAAGGTGAGCGGTTCCGTTACCTATCCTAACAGTGTGACCTATACAAAAGGAATGGACGTCCGTGACTGTCTCTCACAGGCTGGCGGCTACAACGACATTGCCCGCAAATATCCCATCGTTATCTACATGAACGGAAAAGTGGCGACCACACAACGTAAAATGATTTTCTTCAAACGTTACCCCAAAGTCGAGCCTGGCTGCGAAATCGTAGTCCCCGCCAAGACACAACGCGACCGCCGAGCAAGCCTGGCAGAAATCATGAGTGTCGGCAGTTCCGTCACCTCAATGGCAGCAATGATAACATCAATGATCAATCTTTTAAAGTAAATAAATGGACAAAAACAATCATACCCCATCGTCTCCACAATCGGAGATCGATTTGATCGCCCTCTCCGGCTACCTGTGGAAAAAACGACGTTTCTTCATAAAATGCTGCGGAATTGCAACAGTGGCGGGACTCATCATTGCTTTCAGCATACCCAAAGAATTCACCACAACGGTGAAACTGGCTCCCGAAACCACCGATGCCACAAGCAAGATGAGCAACCTCGGCGGACTGGCAGCCATGGCAGGAATAGACCTCGGTTCAGCCTCCGGCCAGGATGCTTTGTCACCCAACCTCTATCCTGATATTGTGCACAGTACACCTTTTCTGTTGGAGCTCTTTCCCGAAAAGGTAACCGACAAGGAGAAAAAGTACACGACTACTCTATATGATTACATAGCCGGCCATCAGCGCTTCGCTTGGTGGAGCATCCTTATGAAAGCGCCCCTAAAAGGAATAGCAGCCCTCCGTTCGTTCTTCTCCGGTAACGAAGAGAACGATGGAGATCTCAATCCCTTCCAACTCACCCACAAGCAAGAGGATGTACTGAAAAACCTACGCCAGCGCATCACCGTCTATGTCGATAAAAAAACACAAGTCGTTACTCTCGGTGTCAGCATGCAAGACCCGCTGATCTCAGCAGACGTGGCGCACAGTATCGTGATAAAGTTACAGACCTATATCACACATTACCGGACGCAGAAAGCAAAGAAAGATCTGGAATTTACAGAAAAAGTGCTAAAAGAATCCCGCAGTGCCTATTACAAAGCACAGCAGGCTTATGCAGCTTTTGAAGACGGTAACAAGAACATTATCTCCGCCAGTTACCGCACCGAGCAAGAGCGTTTACGCAACGAAATGACTCTTACGTTCAATGTATATAACACGTTAGCGCAAAAGCTCGAACAGGATAAACTCCGAGTACAGGAACAGACACCGGTCTACACCATTATCGAACCGGCAACTGTCCCTCTCAAAGCTTCTTCTCCCAAGA
>ENA-ORNR01003489-ORNR01003489.1-human-gut-metagenome-genome-assembly--contig:-NODE-3489-length-11681-cov-5.248839_pt1 | contig 11681 bp, 10 predicted proteins | sample MGYA00242114_ERZ509020 | MGnify/ENA primary metagenome ERZ509020 (study PRJEB26280, sample SAMEA2338758) | human gut metagenome | biome: human gut; feature: human-associated habitat; material: faeces...
GACATGACCCGCGGAGTGCTCCAAACTTGGAAAGACACGGATCATCGAAGATGCAGACATTCGGCTGGTTAGAAATTCCATATTTTTTGAATCGAATTTCCATCTGCATTTCCATCTGAAATCCCACGGTGTGGTCTTCTTATAATATTACTTATCAACCCAAAGAGATCTATGCTTATTGCGACAATTCCACAAAAAAGGCGCTTCCGATTAACGGTAATCGCCCATATAAAACAGTGCAACGACGCCCGGACCCGTGTGAGCGCCGATGGTCGGACCGACATGGTTGATCAGAAAGCTTTCATAGCCGAAACGGTCTTTGATGAGATCAGCAACATACTGTGCATCTTCGATGCAGTCGCCGTGGCTGATGAAAATGATGTCATTCTTGTCACGCCAGCTGCCGATCTGTTTTTCCATGGCATCCACGAGAGCAATCAGCGACTTTTTGCGTCCGCGCACTTTGGAGAGCGGAATCAGATGTCCCTCATCATCCACATGAAGAAGTGGTTTTAAACTGATCATTGTACCGAGAAAAGCAGCGGTTTTTGACACGCGGCCGCCGCGGTAGAGATGAAACAGATCATTGACGGTGAAATTATGTACAAGGTGAAGTTTGTTTGACTCAAGCCAGTCTGCGGTCTCTTCCAGTGTATGTCCCTGCTCCTTTAAGGTGACGGCTTTGTGCACCAGAAGTCCTTCGCCGAGAGAAGCGCAGAGAGAATCGATGACGATGATTTTCCGGTCGGGGTATTTTTCGGAAAGTTCTCCCGCAGCGAGCCTTGCGCTGTTGTAGCTTCCACTTAAACCGGAAGAAAAAGCGATATGAAGAATATCAGCATTCTGCTCTTTGATTATTTTTTCAAAAACAGCGGCAGCCTCCTCGGGATTGGACTGGGAGGTCGTGGGAAGAGAACCCTGACGCATGCAGTCATAAAATTCCTTTACCGGAAGCGGATGCTCCCAGGAGTAGGTAGTATCGTTAATCGTATATGTAAGAGAAAGCATGCCGATCTGATGCTGTTCTACATAGGCAGCCGGAAGATCGGATGTGGTATCGGTTGTAATGATAAAATTATTCATAAGACCTCCTGATACATGTATTTGTATTTATTATAATGGAAGCAATGCGAAAAGAAAAGTTTCCGGTAGTAATTTCTAAAAAAAATATAAATTTGAAAAATGCTATTTACATATGTAAGAAAACGATGTAAAATAAGCACATCTTTTATCAAATAGTTGGATTTTATCCACATTTCTAAGTATCACGCTATATGGAGGCAGTTTCATCCATAATTCCAGTAAGGACAATCACACAGCACAGAGTGAAGTGAGGAACAAATGAATATTGTATTTTGGGGAGAAACACACCGGAGCGGTACGACGGCGAACTATACTGCAATGGCAGGCATTTTGCCGCACTTATGCCCGGACAGGAAGATTGTGTGCGGCAGCCTGCAGAGGGAGCGATGCGAGGATTCGGCACTCTTTTTGTGGGATGCGGGAGTGTGCAGTCCGGCGGGCGAAAAGAAGCTCCTTTTGACAGCGGATCTTGTGGTGGTAAATTTTGAACCGCAGGATTACGACGGAATGGAGCAGTTCTTTTTGCGCCATATGTATCTGGAGAAGCGCATGGTGTATCTGTATGCCAACTGCATCGGGACACCGGAGCCGGATGTGCTAAACAGAGTATATCGGGTGGATGAGGGGCAGATTGGCATCGTGCGGTACAATGCAGCGTATGACTGTGCATTGAAGCGCGGGCTGGGCAGCTCTTTTATAGCGGAGGAATACGGGTCTGCGAGAAGCGGCAGGAATCAGGAGTTTATCGACGGATTAGTAAAAGCGGCGGATCGTATTTTAAGGGAGGTATGTAAGATCGATAAAACCGGACATGTTTGGTAAAAGAAAAAGACACAACAGAAGGGTGAAGGAGGAAATTATTATGGAACAGGTAATGAAACATTATGGAAATGCAATCCTTGCAATTATTGTATTGCTTGCACTCGGCGCAATCATTATTGCGGCGCTCTCCTCGGACGGATATGTGGCGACGGAGTTCAAGAATGCGCTGACGGGATTCTTTTCCCGCATGAATGGCTTAACGCCATAGGGAGGATGACATGGGGGAGATCATGACATTTGAACCAACGGAAGCGCAGTTTGGGGTTTTCTGGAAATATCTGCAGCGCCCGAATGTTACCGATGTGGACTACAACGGAAGCGAATTGTGGATTACGGACTTAAAGATCGGAAGGTATCGTGTAAAAGAGCATCTGTCCGATGCATTTATCAGCACTTTTACGCACAATATTTCCAACTGCGTGAATCGTCAGTTCAATAATGCCAATAAGGTGCTGGAGGCTGATACCAGAGAACTGCGTATCAGTATTATCCATGAGGCGGCGGCCGCATCCGGCACCAGTATCTGTATCCGGAAGTCGCCGAGCATGGTGCGCATGAACATTGAGAGAATGCTGGAAGAATCCTATTGCCCGGAACGGATTTTACAGCTTTTGATGAACTGTGTGCTGGCGGGCATGAATTTTGTATTCGGAGGAGAACCCGGTGCGGGAAAGACGGAGTGTGCGAAATTCTTTATGCAGTTTATACCGCGCGAGGAGCGGGTAATTACGATTGAGGATTCGCTCGAGATCCATTACCGGGACATCAATCCGGGGGCAGATGCGGTGGAGCTTCGTGTCGGAGAAGATTTTTCCTACACGGATGCCATCAAGGCGAGCCTGCGGCAGAATCCGAAGTGGCTTGTCCTCTCGGAGGCAAGGTCGGTGGAGGTGACGTCGCTGCTCGAGCAGTGGAGTACCGGCGTGAGCGGCTTTACGACGATCCACCTGGATGATGTCAGAAAGCTTCCGGACCGCATTCAGAATATGATGAGCGATGCGCGTGACGCAGAGCGTATGGAGAACCGGATCTACCGCTATGTGAATGTGGGGATTCTGATCCGCTGCGTCAGACAGCCGGACGGAAAGATCCGAAGATATATGGATCAGCTGTGTTTTTATAGTAGGGAGCAGTATGAGAATCGTATTTATATGATACTGAAGGATGGGGAACTGCTCTCGGAAGAGCTACCGCCTGCGATTGTGAGACGCCTTGGACAGGCGGGAATAGAGAATCCGTTTTGCTGCGCACACTGGCAGAGATACAGGAGAGAGGGAAAATAGATGAAAAGAGAAGGACTGTGGGAGAAACTGCGGCTGTTGAATCCGAAAAATTTGCAGCGCGAAGTGCATGTGTACGGTTATCGTTTTTCGTGGAGGACGCATCTTATGGCGGTGATAGCCGCTCTGGTTGGAATCGGTGGGATTGGAATGGTGTTTCAGCTAAAACCGCTGTTTTTGGCAGGGGTGCTTTTGACAGTGCTTTTCGTATTCCCGGTACTGGTACTTGACATGTATAAGAAAATGTATGAGCAGAAGCGTTTTGGAGATGCATGTGCCTACATGGAACAGCTGCTCTATGCGTTTCAGAAGACCGGAAAGATTGTGAGTGCATTGAAGGAGGTGCGCGGAATTTTTGGGGAAGGGCAGATCCGACTCTGCGTGGAGGAAGCGATTGCGCATATGGAGTACGGGCATCCGGTCGGAGAGCAGGGCGTTCTGCGTGAGGGTTTACAGAAAATCGAACGGTATTATGCCTGTGATAAGCTGGCGACGGTACATGAACTTCTACTGAATGCGGAGGAATATGGCGGGGATGTGGAGGCATCGGTCACGCTTGTTCTGGAGGATATTGAGCGGTTCAAAAAGCGTGGATATCAGCTTCAGGCGGAGAAGCGGAAGAGTCATACGGATAATGTGATTTCCATTGTGGTGGCAGTGCTCTTGTGCGCGGCTGCATTGTATCTTTTAAATGAGATGCAGGAGATGTTTACATCAGAGGCTGACGTATCGGTGTTTACCGTTCCTGTGATCCAGATATCTTCGCTGGTGTTTCTTTTGTTGCTGCTTGCATTTTATGTGAAGAGTGTCAGAAGCCTGACGGCTGACTGGCTGGAGGAAAAGCCGCTGTATGACGCGGCATATATCAGACACAGTTATGAACTGGTAATAGAGTATGAAAAGCAAGGACAACAGTATCGATGGTTGATTGCAGCAGGAATTGTAATTATGACGGCGTTTGTGTTTTTGACTGTGGGATGGCGCATTGCGGGAATACTCCTGCTGGTGACTGGTTTACTGGTTGCAATGCAGCCAAGAATCAGTTACCGTATCGCAGAGCGGGATGTGACAGCAGAATTGTATCAGGCGCTGCCGCGCTGGCTTTTTGAGATGGTTTTGCTTTTACAGAACAATAATGTTCAGATGGCGATTACAAAATCTGCACAACATGCCCCGGCGGTGCTCGGGAGCGAACTTGCGGAGCTTTGCGCGAGAATGGACGAGCGTCCGGATCAATTACAGACATACACGGACTTTTGCAAAAAGTTTGATCTCCCCGAGATGTTAAGCTGTATGAAAATGCTGCATGCTTTTTCTGAAAACGGAACGGGAGATATTGATGTGCAGATGAATCATCTGATTGAGCGTGTGGTTCTGATGCAGGAGCGCGCCGATGTTTTGCGCAGTGAAGAGCGTGCATTCCGGATGAAGCTGATTTTTGCATATCCGGTGCTGGCAGCCACTGGAAAACTGCTGGCAGATCTTACGGTCGGAATGGCGTTGATGATGCAGGTTCTTGGAGGCATGGGAGGTGCGTGAGTGAAATATATCATAGAAGTGTTCAGTGTGATGCTGGTGCTGGTTTTTAATCTGCTGCTGTGCATCAGTATGCTCGGGGTGAGTGTCGATGTGGCAGCGGCGAAGGAATTTAAAGCTACAATGATTGCAGAAATTGAGAACAGTGACTTTAATCCGTACGTGATTGATGGCTGCAAGGCGCAGGCAAGAACAGAAGGGTACGAACTGGAAGTGCAGTCCTACACCTACGGTGGACAAAGCGACCGCAGGATTGCGGGGATCAATCTCTATTATAGATACCGGATACCATTGTTAGGGGTCTCGCAGCAGCGGGTGACGAGAGGAATCGCACGGTAAAAGGAGGAGCAGGATGCAATGGAGTCTGGAAGAACTTGGAATGACAATGCTGGTATTGCTGGGGGGCTGGTTTGGATGCACGGCAATTCAGGAGATATGGATGCAGGTGGCTGGCATGCTATAGGGGGATTTCGTGCCCGGACGTGTCAGAGAAAAGGAGCGTACAGATGAAAGAGATCGCAGAGGTTTATGGCAATGGATTTTTGCAGATTGCAGGCGGAATAGGGGCATTGCTCTTATTCTTCCATGCCGTGGATGGGCAGGGGATGATCGGTATGGTTCTGCGGTATTATATGACGGGAATCTGTGGGAGTTAAGTGTCCAACAGGAAAAGAACAGAGGTGATCAGATGGAGCAGGTACTTCAATGCTATGGAAAGGGAATTGCGGCAGGAATTGTGCTGATAGCAGTCATGGTACTGCTGTTTGCAGGAATTCGTGACGAGCAGGGCAACCGGGGAATTATTAACATCATAAAGACATGGATACCGGAGGAAGAGACAATCACAGAAAACGCTGCCATTGACGCTTTTGCGGAGGCGGGGGAGGTGGCGTACCCCACGATCCGGTATGCGTACAATGGTATGCTGCACAGGGGAGCATATCTGCCGGGAGACTTATTTTCTGCGGTAGACGGAATGGGAGAAGAACGGAGTGTTTTGTGGTGTGAGATGACAGATCCGCATGGAAACAGCTGCACAATAGAATCACAGCAAGGTGAGGTTGTGTTTGATGTGGAGGGGATCTATACGGTGCGGGTCTGCGCGACAGACGAAGCAAACCGCAGAAGCGTCTGTGAGTTTCAGATACCTGTGAACCGATGAGAAGACAGAAAGCCGGGAAAGGAGATATATGTGAAAAATGCAGCGATGATCATTGTCAGTGCAATCATGGGATTTCTGGTACTCGGGATTGTGTTGACGATTGGCGGAAGCATGAACCGCAGATGTGAGGCGGAGACGATTCTTCCTTCTGCGATGGAAAAGACGATTGAGGGAATGACGCTTGCAGAGGAGGATTGCTCTTCCGGGGAACTGGTGTTGGCAGAGTGTGTGGAACTTCTGGCGGCGGAAATCGATACAGACTCCGATGTGGTGTTGGAGATCTATCAGAATGATGTTCAAAAGGGGGTATTGTCGATGAAATTGGAGGAAAAGTTTCGACATCCGAATGGGATGGAAGGTACGGCAGAGGCGGTCAGAACAATCATTCGGGAAAAGAGGAAGAATGTATCAAAAGAGCAGTACCGGGTGCGGTTTTACCGGAACCGGGAGGGAATGCTCGGGGAGGGAAGCTGTTATAAGGCATACACTGTGGAGGAGGGACAATGTCTGCAGCCACCGGCAGATCCGGGAGGCAATGGTGTGGTATTTGCCGGCTGGCATGACTGGAATGATTACGCGGCGGACTTTTCACAGCCGATAGAAGAAAATCGTGATTATTATGCCGCCTGGGAATAGATATGGGAATTGCAGGGAATACGGCAAATGTGTATGGTGCAGATCGTGGCACCGGATCATGACAGGCAGTTGTAGACTATATTATCAATGCGATGATACGATCTACAGAGAGAATCGGTAAAAAGAGGGTTAACTGGAAGTGATAGAGGGAAGCATTAAAAGCGTAGCTGAGATTATAAAAATACAGAAAAAAACGTACTGTGTAGTGTATACTAATGTGGTAGTAGATATACCTCTTTAAAAGCGAACGAAAGTGTTGATTTGTATGGCAAGTGTTCAAAGAATTGGATTCAAGTGAAAGGAGCTATGAGAAACTGGTGGAAGCATTTATGAATGAAGTTTTTTAAAGGGAAGCGGCAAAGACAGAAAAGAAAATTATAAGAATCAGGGAGATTAGTTTATGAAAAAGAAAAGCGTAGTAGTATTATTAACAGTAACAATGGTGATAGAAATGACAGCAGCAGGTTGCGGAGATAAGCAGCTTGCGCTTGCAACAGATAGGGTAAGTGTCGAACTGGGGTATGAGCTTAATACGGATGTAGCGGCTTATGTGGCGGATGCGGATATCGCAGTGGAGACAACAATTGATTTTGGGGCGGTTGATGTAAGTAAGCTTGGAACTTATACGGCAGTGGTTACTTATAAGGATCAGACAGCGTCCCTTGAAGTGGACGTAGTAGATACCACAGCGCCGGAGGCGGAGGTGGTGAATCAGGTTACAGTCGGTGTGGACGAGCCATTGTACGTGGAGGATGTTTTAACGAGTGTAATCGAGCTGACCGGGAATGTAACGGCAACATTTGACGATCTGGCAGATGAGTCTACCGATGCCACCGAGGAAGTAGAGACCACTGAGGGTGTAGAGGCTACCGAGGGTGTAGAGGCTGCCAAGGATGTGGAGACCACTGAGGACATGGAGGTCACCGAGGAAGTAGAGGCCACCGGAGCGTCAGAAGATATGGAAACATTTGTGTTAGACGATGTAACGGTAACAAATGACGCGATAGTCTTTCATACAGTGGGGGAGTACAGTGTAAGCTTAACACTCGCAGATGAGAGTGGAAATAGCAAGCAGGTAGAAGTGCCGGTACTGGTTGGTACAGAACCGACATTTCTGGGAATTGAGGATCTTACCGTAACAACCGGAGCAGAGAATGTGGACTATCTTTCGGGTGTGACAGCAACAGACAGCAATGGAAATGATCTGACAGATAAGATCACATGTGATGACAGCAAAGCAGATCTGTCTTTGGCAGGAGAGTACGAGATTATTTACACGGTAACAGATGAGAACGGGTTTACAGCAAAGCAGACTGCTAAGGTGACAGTTGCAGATGGAAAGACCTCTAAGAAGGATACCAAATCTGCTACAACAAAGTCGGAGACAACAAAGGCTGAAACCGGATCAACCAACAGCAGTGCTACAAATACTGAAAGCAGTAATACTGGAAATAGCAACAGTGGAACATCTGAAAGCAGCAATTCCGGAAATAGCAACAGTGGAACATCTGGAAGCAGCAATTCCGGAAACAGTAACAGCGGAACATCTGGAAGTAGCAATTCCGGAAATAGCAACAGTGGAAGCAGCAATTCCGGAGACAATAGCGGAAACAGCAACAGCGGAAGTAGTAATTCCGGAAACAGCAACAGCGAAAGTACAACACCAAGCGGTGATAATGGAAGTTCTACACCGAGTGCTGATAATGGCAATAGCAACAGTGGAAATTCAAGTTCAGATGGAACAATGTCAGTGCCAGATAGTGGCTTTGGAACAGGAGAGTTAGATCCATCACTTGGTGATAATACTGGAACTGGTGGAAATGGTGGGGGAAACTCCACAGATGGACCCGATTCTAATTTCTGATGATGCTACTCCTGATGTAAAGGAGGCAGAATATGTATAATGAGCGAAAGCTCAAATATAAAAACGGGGCGATAAAGCAGTTTTTGATAATAATGTTGTTTGCGGTGATGTCAGTAGTGCATACAGATAAAATATCGGCTGAGACATCGTCCGTAAATGCGGCCGCTGAAGTAAAAAAGAGCGTAACAGAGTATTTGCCAGTGGGTCAGAATAAAGAAAATACAACAGTAGGTCGCTATGCGCTAAATTATACTGGAAATATCAATGTTTATTCTTCGCCATCATCGAGAAATGATGATATATCCTATTGCAGTCAGATACTGCCAGGATGGTCTAATAGTTCTATGGGGACACTTTGCGGAGATAACAATTTTACCAAAGTGGTAAAAGCGTATCTGATTTGGGAGACAAGAAAGCGGTATAATCAATATGATGAGAATGCAAATCACGTAAGATTTATTATGCGTGATGGAAATGGGATAAACATTTATCCAGACCGGGTTTTTGTGGATGACCGCAGCTCACAGTATGTTTCGGGGTGGGAGCAGTCCCGTCCCCGAATCTACTGTAATGTTGCGGATGTAACAACCATTGTAAGAACCTATGGGTACGGCAATTATTATGTCGCCAATATACCGGTATGCCATGCATCCGACCTCTGGGAGCAGGATACGGGAGGCGGTGGAACGCCGACTGGATGGCAGCTGATTGTTATTGAGGAAAATGCAAATTATCCGGTGCGAGCGGTTACTTTAAAAGCAGGTTCTATGTTTCGTTTTGGTGATTTTGACTGGGAGCGGAATGATTATGGAACAGATCCAGTATCCAGAGCCACAGTAATGATGCAGACAGAATTATTTGATGGCTTAAAAACCAAAGAATACGGAGACGTGACAGGACAGATACTTTTTGGATGTATCGATGCGGCGAGGGTTACGGAAAATCCCAAACTGATATCCATGTTTACACAACAGGCTCGGGATAGTGAAAAAAATGTAAGGAACGGCGGGACTGTAATAGAGGGGCTTTACCGTGATGGATCACTATTTTGCCAACAAACGGATATGTGCTCCGTTTTGTATAACGTCTCGGGATTATCATATGGTGCGACAGTGTTTGGGGTGGATGTTGCCAATGTCCGTTGGGATACCCAGCTTTACATCGGAGCGGCGGTAGACATTGCTTTTCCGGAGTTTGAGTCGCAGCAGACAACAAGTATATCGGATGGAAAGGTTATCGTAAAAGGGAAGATTGAAAATACATCTGCGCAGGATGATACTGGTATTTATGACGGCGAACTGATGGTGACACTGGATCCGAATCTGACTCCGGATCTGACGAATTACAGCATTGCAGTAAATGGCAATATTGCGTCCAGTACTACTGTGCGGCAGGGGACGGTGACGGATGCGGACGGGACAGTACATAATACGGTTATCTTTTCTGGTGGTGGCATATCAAGTTGGCTTAAGGGAGATAAGATTGAGTATACGATCTATTGCCGGATCAGCGGATCCGGTATGAGTCGGTTTGATAACAGGGATCAACTTGATGGGTATTTAAAATCTGCAGGAGTTGACACGGGACACTGGATCGACAAAGCATGCATTGCATCCAGCTGGTGCAATGCTTTATTCCGGGTTGATCTGATTGCAGGAAATGGAATTCAGAGTGTCAGTGGTGTACGCAATTATATGTCTGGGGCAGCGGTTACAATTGATGCGGTGGTAAAAAATGGTTACCATTGGACGGGATGGACTGGCACGTATGAGACGGATAGAAAGCAGTATGCGTTTGCCATGCCTGCACAAAATGTGCGAATGATTGCAAACGCGCAGATTAACCACTCAACTTTAAAAGTTGATCCCAATGGGGGAACATGGCAGGGAAGTACCGCTGTGCAGAGTTTTACGGAGCACTATGGAACGGTTAAATCCATTCCGTATCCGGTAAGAACCGGATATACTTTTTCAGGCTGGGTGAAATCGGATCCATTTAACGGTAGTCTGAACAATGCGGTGTATACGTTTGGCGCAGAAGATGATGCGACAGATGTTCTGACGGCGTCTTGGACAGCAAACGGCTATACGCTGCATTTTGACCCAAACGATGGCAAAGAACAAGCGCTGATTGATGATATAACGATCATATACGATCAGAATGTGACGTTGCCGGATGTTACGGGACGTTATATCCGCTATACGTTGGACGGAGAGGATATCACGCAGCAGGTATTAGACGGCACGATTGTTTTGGATGATTCTGGCGTAGTGGTTATGGTGATGGATGCGGATACGGGTCTGATGATGACACCGGCAGGTGGCATTATAAATGAGGATGGAAGTATTACGCAGCTGGATGGTAGCATCACGAATTCAGATGGAAGCGTAGCAGATCCGGAAGTAGTAGAAGCGGATGCTTCCAGTGAATCGACAGAAGCACCGGAGGAAGATGCAACAGAAGCAGAAGCGGATGTGGAAGAACTGGAAGTTCTGGAAGAATCGGAAACTCCGGCTGCTGATCCGGTGCTGGATAAAAAGGCATATGCGGCTGTTTTTATGGGGTGGTCGCTCGAGGATGGGCGCGATAGCTTTATACCGCAATGGACAGCAGGAATGCAGGTCAGTGTGGCGGATCTGATAGAAGCATCCGGCGTGGCAGATCAGAACGGTGCGATGATCACGCTGTATGCGTCGTGGGATGACTGTCCGTGGATTGTTGCCACAAATCTCTACTATACACTGGAGCAGGCGAAGCAGGGGATTATCACAGACAGTGAGATTTTAAGCCATGCGACTGCATCGGATCGTGAAGATGGAAGCCCGATCGAGGCAGGATTTCATGAAAATGGAACATCTTTTTCGATTCCGGATTATCAGGCATCGGATTTTACTCAGTTTTTGCGTGGAGGAAGCTGTACGGAAAATCTCACGGTAGTTGACAGCGCTGGGAGTATCTATTGTAAGCAGATAACGGTTTATGTGGTGGATACAACGCCTGCAGATGAACGAACGGAGAGAACAACACGCTTTATTGATGAAAAATATTACGGAAGTTCTTATGAATGGGGAGGGCTTTTGGATGATTCGATCTGGAAGACGGATACTGCGTACGTGTCTGCACTTCGGACGGCGTTTGGAAATCTGGAAAATGATGCACCGGTTGAAACCTATATGATTAACGGTGAGACGCGCCGGAAGATCCGCGAATATGTGGATGCGCACGGATTCGGAGACAGCAGAGAAGCCGGAGCATTACAGGAAATGTATGATCGGTATCTTGTGCCAAATTGTGTAAG
>ENA-ORNR01003492-ORNR01003492.1-human-gut-metagenome-genome-assembly--contig:-NODE-3492-length-11674-cov-5.066357_pt1 | contig 11674 bp, 7 predicted proteins | sample MGYA00242114_ERZ509020 | MGnify/ENA primary metagenome ERZ509020 (study PRJEB26280, sample SAMEA2338758) | human gut metagenome | biome: human gut; feature: human-associated habitat; material: faeces...
GGTGGCAGAGCCGCCGGAGCTGCCGCTCACTGAGCGGGATGTCCGTGGCCAGCACCGTGATGATGGAGCCCTTATCCTCGTGGGGCGGGATGCTGTCGCCCAGCAGGGTGTGGATAGGCGTGCCCGCCACGATGAGGTCATCGAACAGCGCATGGTTGGAGAGCACCAGTGCACCCATGGTGTAGGGTTTTCCGTCCAGTTCCACCACCCGGGAGGCAGAGCCGATGCCGCCTTTCAGGCCGTGGCAGCGCATCCCCCGCCCGGCACCTACAGCACCCTCGGCAAAATCTGCCTTGCAGTCTGCCAGCGCGGCAAAAACGTGCTGCTCGGTCACATGAAGCCCCCGGATATCGTTCAGGCCGCTGTCGTTGCACTCGCAGACCACCGGGTTCACGCTGCCGGTGGTCTCGCAGATGTCGGGGTTTTTCTCCAGCATATACTTTACCAGCGCGGTCTGTGCCGTACCCACGCTGAGGGTGTTGGTAAACAGGATGGGCGTTTCCAGCGTGCCCAGTTCGTCGATCTGCACAAGGCCTGTGGTCTTGCCAAAGCCGTTGATGACATAGCTGGCCGCCAGCACTTTTTCGTGGAACACGTCCCCTTGGTGCGGCAGCAGCGCCGTTACGCCGGTCTGCACCACGCCGTCTGCCAAGGTGCAGTGCCCTACCGTCACCCCCGGCACATCGCTGATCTTATCCCGTGCACCTTTGGGCAGCGTGCCCACCTGAAAACCCCATTCGTTCCCTGCAATGCCCATTGTAGCTCCTCCCTGCCTTTTTCTATGGATATCATAGCATTTCCGCTGCCAAAAGTAAACCGCTGTAATAAGCCGGGGCGGGCGCAGAAAAAAGGCTGCCGCGCTGCACAAAATCATTGAGGTGCCGCTGCATTTTCCGTCGGCCACGATCTTCTGAGCGCCGCATAGGAGACCAGAAAGTTTGCAAGCCACCCTGCCGGGACGGCAAGCCAGACAAAGGCAATGCCATAACGCGGTGCACAGAACAGGGCAACGGACAGGCGAATGGCGAGGTTTACCATATTTGCAATGAGGAACGGGCGCATGATGCCAAGCCCGCGCAGCACGCCATCAGTCGCCATCTTGATGCCCATGAAGATGAAGAAATAACCGAGCCACCGCATATAATCACCGGACACCTGATAGGCCAGCGCCGTTCCGTCCTTGCCCAGAAACAGCGAGGAGATCTGGGTGTGCAGGGTTTCAATGACCGCAAAGGCAATGACCGCAAAACACAGGTCCAGCACCAGCGCAGCGTGGTAGCCTTTTTTGAGGCGGTCGATCTTCTTTGCACCAAGATTCTGGGAGATATAGGGCGAGACCGCATTGCCGATGGAGACAAAGATCAGCGAGAAAACATTTTCTACCCGCATCGTTGCTGCATATCCGGCAAGCGCCTGTGTGCCAAAGGGGTTTACCACCGCCTGCACGATCATCATGCCGATGGACACGGTGGACTGCTGCAAGACCGACGGCACCGCAATGCGGAGCATGGAAGCCAGCTCCTGCCGGTCGAACCTTTTAAAAGGGCTTTTATACTGCCGCATCCGGTGCAGGAAGATCAAAAACGAAAACACCGCAGAAATGCCCTGTGCGATCAACGTGGCAAGGGCTGCGCCAAATACGCCCAAGCCAAGCCCCGCCACCATCCAGAGGTCCATAAAAATATTCAGGATGGAGGAAAAAATCAGCAGCCCCAGCGGGATTCTGGACTCCCCAATGGAGGTGAACATGGTGGAAAGAATGTTGTACATGAACAAAAACGGAAAGCCCACAAAATAGACCCGCAGATACAGCACCGCGTCCTCCAGAATGTCGGCGGGGGTCTGTAAGCCGCTCATCATAGCACGGGAAAAGCTAAAGCCAAAAACGCCAAGGACAACGCTCAAAACCAGAAAGCTGAGCAGGGACGTTGACACGATGGTTTTCATTTTTCCATAGTTTTTAGCGCCAAAATAGCGGCTTACCAGCACACCGGCACCCACACCGGCACCCAGCGCCACACAGATAAAAACATTGGTCAGCGCAGCACAGGCACCAACCGCCGCCAGTGCCGAGGAGCCGACAAACTGACCGACTATGATGGAGTCCGCCATGTTATAGACCTGCTGAAAAAAGCTGCCCAGGATCATTGGCATTGCAAAAACCGTCAGCGCTTTCAGCGGCGCATCTGTGATCAGATATTCATCTTTCGACATGATCTATTTCCTTTCAAGCTGTGTTTCACTCAATTTTTTTAAATTTGCTCTGGCCAAGTATACCACGCTTTTTCCCCACAGAAAAGCCTTTGCACACATCCGGGGGCGGTTTTGCGCTGCACGGGGGCAAAGCACGCGGTTTTTCGCCTTTTTCCATACAATATCCTTCAAAAAACAACTTGAAACGCTTTTGTTACAATGATACAATAAGATTGTTATTTTATGGGAAAATCGGCGTATGCCCAGTGCGGACAGGCCTCGAGCGTGGGGGTCCTGTGGGGTGTGTAAAAATAGCTATGGCAGCACTGCACCCCATTGGTTCTGTGCAGCACTGCCCTCCGAAATGTGAGGAAGATATATTTATATGATAAAAAAAATCTCCCGCCGCTCCTTTTTGCAGGCTTGCGGCGTTGCAGCTGCCACGGCAGCGCTGACCGCCTGCGGCAGCGGTAAGGCTGAAACAGATAAAAAAGACGATGCGCACGAAGCCGTCACCTTTATGGCACCCTATCTGGAGGTAGAAGCCTTTATTGAGCAGGTACACAGCGTTTACCCGGAAGTGAACATCGAGGTCGTGCCCTACAGCGGCGATAACACCACCACCTGTTTGCAGAATATGTTTGCGGCGGGCGATTTGCCGGATGTGTGTACCCTTACGGTCTATAACCCTTTGACCGACCTTGTGTCCAACAAGCTGCTGGACCTTTCCGGCTACGATTTTACGGATAACTATGTGGAGTCCCGTCTGCAGGACGTGTTCGACAATGGTGCCATCTACCTGCTGCCCTCGACCTACAACTGCTACGGCATCACCTACAACAAGACCCTGCTGCGGGCACACGGCTGGGAGCTGCCCAATTCTTTTGCTGAGCTGGAAGAACTGGCTGCAAAGGCCAAGGAAGCCGGGGTCGATCTCTGCCTGCCGCAGATCCAGTACCCGGGCTACGGTTTCCAGTATCTGTGCAACATTGCAGATGCCGATTTCCTCGGCACGCTGGACGGCAGACTGTGGCAGAAGGACTATCTTTCCGGCAAGGCAAACGTCAGCAACACCCCCGGCATGATGCAGGCAATGGCCTATGTCAAAAAGTGGAAGGACATCGGGATGCTGAACGGCTCCGGCGATGCTCTTGACGACAACGTGACCCGGCAGAGGATGGCTGAGGGCAACACCCTGTTTTTGATGGGCGGCACCAATGGCATCGTGGAAGCAGACGGCAACGCCAATAAATTCGAGTTGATGCCCTATCTCTCGCAGGACGGCACCCAGAATGTTTTTGTGCTGAAGGTGAACCGCTTCTACGGTCTGAACAAAAAGCTGGAGCAGAACCCCCAGAAGCTGGAGGATGCGCTCAAGGTGATGCGCGTGCTTTCCACCGTTGCGGGCACCAGTGCCCTGCTTGCCGAAAGCTCGCGGAAAAACAGCCTGCTGCCCTTCAAGGACGCAAAGGCAGATGACACCTACTACGCCGATATTGCCAACGCCCTGAACGCGGGCAACACCGCGCCCTTTATCTATTCCGGCTGGGAAAACACCATCGTGACCACCGGCCTTAAAATGCTGGACTTTATCAAGGGCAATGCTGCCTTGGAAGATGTGATCCGTCAGCTGGACGAGGATCAGGATAGCGTGGTGAACAACACCCCGGATACCATCACCACCGTCACCGAGGAGCTTTCGCAGGAGGACTGCGCCATGCTGGTGGGGCGCTGCTTTGCACAGGCTACCGGCAGCGACCTTGCGCTGGTCTCGCTGAGCACATGGATCCCCGGCAACCCCAGCGAGCAGAACCACTACGGCGTAGCCGCCAAGCTGTACGCCAAGGGCATTACGGATTACGACCTTTCGGTGATCCTGCCCACCGGCTGGAACCGTACCATCCAGACCGTTACCCTGACCGGGCAGCAGATCAGCGAACTGCTGGCCACGGGCTACGATGCCTACGGCAACGGCAAGGGCTACCCCTATGTGCTGGTAAGCCCGGTGCAGCCGGAGGCGGGCAAGACCTATCAGGTTGCTATCTGCGGTGTGAGCGACCGGCTGGCTGCCGAAGCAACGGTGACAGACAGCGGCGTGGTGGGCATGGATGCCGCAAAGGCTTTCTTTGGCGGGTACACCACCATCAGCCGGGCAGACACCGTATGGAGTTGAATAAAACGGACAGGAGATACTGGATGTGAACAACAAAATCTATAAAAAGCTGTTTGTAGGCTTCGGCTTTGTCATCATCGTGTTGATCCTGACCCTTTTTGTCATGAGCCAGACCTACATCCAGAACCTTGTCTACCACGAGCGGCTGAGCCAGATGGAAGAGGTCACCCACCAGATGTTCCACAGTCTGGAGGATGTGATCGACACCCACTGGGACGAGGTGAATGTACAATGCAATTATTTGTACTACACTCCGCTGGAGACTGATACCGATCTCTACCGCTATCTGAAAAAGCTGTCGGAGCTTTCCAATTACCATGAAAGACAGATTGAACTGATCGCCGTGGATGCTGCCGGACATTATTATACCGCGTATGGCCGCACGGGTCTGCTGCGGGAAATGAACTATCTGGAAAGCGCGCCGCAGCGGGTCAGCTATGTTTCCAACGCGCTGACCGAGGACGACTCCCGGATGGTGTTTCTGGAACAGCTCCCCACCCCCATCACACTGCAAAGCGAGACCGGCGAGATCACCCTGCGCTATTTTGGTATCTCCCAGTGCATGACCCAGCTGAACGATTATTTCCGCTGCGACGCCTACGAAAATAACAACAGCGTCTATGTTCTGGACAACAACGGTTTCAAGCTGTTCAACGCCAATGATACCGAGCTGTTGAAGGGGCATAACGCATACACCGTGCTCTCCCAGATGTCCTACCTGCACGGTTCTTCCTTTGCAGCAGCAAAGGAGCGGCTTGCCCGCACAGGCTCCTGTTATTCCAACGCCGTGCTGGACGGGACTGAGTATTACTACGCCCTGAAGCAGATGGAAAACGCCCAGTGGACGCTGGCGTTCCTTGTTCCGGCAGAATATGTGGCCGTGAATACGCAGAAGCTGGTCAATATCGTCATGGTCGTTATTGTAGGCTTTGCAACGGTGTTTTCGATCATGGCAGTCATTGCTGGCTGGTTCCTTTTGCGGGAAAAGCAGCAGCGGGAACTGCGGGCTGAAAAAAAGACGAACCTCCGTCTGGAGCAGTATAACATCCAGCTGACGCAGGCCAACGACGAGATGCGGCGGGCGCAGGATGCTGCCGCCGAGGCGCTGCAATCCGCCGAGCGTGCCAGCAAAGCCAAGACGGACTTCCTTTCCAACATGAGCCACGATATCCGCACCCCCATGAACGCCATCATCGGCATTACCACCCTGATGAAAAACGAGCTGCACGAGCCGGAAAAGCTGGCCGAGCATCTGGGCAAGCTGGAAAGCTCCGGGCAGCTGCTGCTGGGCATCATCAACAATATTCTGGATATGAGCCGCATCGAGAGCGGCAAGACCACCCTGAATATGGAAAAGATGAACCTGCCCCAGCAGATCAGTCAGCTGGACAGCATCATCCGGCAGCAGGCAGGTCAGCGCAGTCAGACCTTTACGGTGGAGACCCATTTGCAGCACGAAAACGTGCTGGCCGACCCCAACCGTTTGAATCAGGTGCTGATGAACATCCTCTCCAACGCGGTCAAGTATACGCCCACCGGCGGGCACATCCGGTTCGAGGTGGAAGAGCTGCCCCGGAACGAGCACTACGCCCGGTACCGCTTTGTGGTGCAGGATGACGGCATCGGCATGAGCGCGGACTACCAAAAGACCCTTTTCGACCCCTTTACCCGGGAGGAGCGCTCCGGCACCAACAAGGTGCAGGGCACGGGTCTGGGTATGGCGATTACCAAAAGCGTCATAGACCTGATGGGCGGCTCCATCAGCGTAGAGAGTGCCACCGGTAAGGGCACCCGCTTTGAGGTGGTACTGGAATTTCCCATTGACACCGAAGCGGACACGGTGCAAAAGGCGCAGGCGCTCCCGGAGGAAGAAGAGACCACTTCTCCCCTGTCCGGCATGAAGTTCCTCTGTGCTGAGGATAACGCCATCAACGCCGAGATTCTGCAAATGCTGTTGGAAGCCAAGGGCGCAAGCTGCATCATCTGCCCCAACGGTCAGGAGATCGTGGATGCCTTTGCCAGCGTGAAGCCCGGCGATTATGACATGATCCTGATGGATATACAGATGCCGGTGATGGACGGCTTGGAAGCTACCCGCCGCATCCGCAGCGGCGAAAACCCGCTGGGACGCACCATCCCCATCCTTGCCATGACCGCCAACGCCTTCCTTGAGGATATGCAAAAGAGCAAGGAGGCCGGCATGGACGAACATCTGTCCAAGCCTGTGGACATCAGCGCACTGGAACAGGTGGTGAAGCGCTTCCGCGTTACCCCCCCCCCGAAAATAAATAGCGGTATACAGCGCTTTTGCCGCAAAACAACGCATAACCTTGCATAAAAAAACTGCTGCCCCTTTGCCCGGACGCTTTGGCATCCGGTACGGGGCAGCAGTTTTTTTGCGTTATAGAAGGAGCTTTGCCCTCAGATGGGCATGGTCTGGTAGAACCAGTCCGAAATGGCCTTGCGAGTGTCGGCGAAGAACTTTTTCACCGGGCAGGCGGCATCCCGTGCTTCCTGTTCCAGATCCGTGCCTGCGGGGAAGTTGCGGATGACGGTATACGCCACCGACTGCGGCGGCAGCGACATCATCACAGCCGGGTCGTGCACCACGCAGATCTGTTCGCCTACCGCAAGGGTAGCGGGGTCGGAGGTGGTTTTTTCGTCATGGTCCTGCCAGACGGTGCTGTCGGTGACGATCATCTCATAGCTCTCCTGCTCTTCTGCAGAAACCACAATGGACTCCACCTTGCCCTCTACTGTGCGGCTGACGCCCTCTACCGTGCCATAATAGTAGAGCTTCTTGGAAAACAGCGCCGAAGCAGAGGGCAGCGCGCTGACGCTGAGCAGCAGCACCGCAAGCAGACAAAAGAGCGAGCGATAGGTCTTTTTCATAGAAAACCTCCATTTTTGATGTTGCAGCGGAGCGCCCGGCGCTCCCGGATGCCTTATTTTACCACAACCACTGTCGGAATTCTATATCCGGGCTTAACCGGCCACGGAAAATCAACTTTTACGCAAAAAGGACTGCCATGCATAGCAGTGCACAGCAGTCCTTTTTAGGCTTTTATCCGTTTACTTGCTGATGGAAAGGGTGCCGAATGCAGTCTCTTCAAAGTGGCTGCTGTACAGCTCCTGCATCAGTTTGATGAGCGAGAGGGTATCCTCTGCACCGGCAGTCTCGTAGCAGGAGTGCATCGCCAGCTGCGGCAGGCCGATGTCCACGCAGTTCATGGACACCTGTGCCATGGCCAGATTGCCCAGCGTGCTGCCGCCTACCTTATCGGAGCGGTTTGCAAAGTATTGCAGCGGCACACCGGCGCGGGCAGCCAGCTCCCGGGCAGCGGCAACGCTCATGCCGTCGCTGGTGTACTTCTGACCTGCGTGGGTCTTGATGACCACGCCCTTGTTCATGTAGGTGCAGTTGTTCACATCGGTGTGCTCCGGGTGGTTGGGGTGCACGGCGTGGGCGTTGTCGGCGCTGACCATAAAGCTGGAAGCCACCGCACGGTGGAAGTCCTCGTCGTTGCCGCCAAGGCTCTGGGCAATGCGGTGCAGCACATCGTACAGGAAGGTGGAAGCTGCGCCCTGCTTGGTGCCGGAGCCGACTTCCTCGTTATCAAAGAAGGCTGCCACGCCGATGGAGCGGGCGTTCTTGGCGGTCAGCAGACCTTTCAGGATGCCGTAGACGCACTGCTGGTCGTCCAGACGGCCGCAGGAGATGAACTCCTCGTTGCAGCCCCAGACGGTGGCCTTTTCCCGCACATAGAGGAACAAATCGCTGCCAAGGATCTGCTCCTCGGACACCTTCAGCTCCTCTGCGATCAGCTTTTTCAGCGCGCCCTCCTCGCAGGCGCCGCCCAGCACGGGCAGCATATCCACCTGCTTGTTGAAGGAAGCCTTATCGTTGACCTCGCGGTTCATGTGGATGGCCACGCTGGGGATCATCAGCAGGTCGCGGTCCAGTGCCACCAGACGGGAAACGATGGCGCCGTTCTCCTGCACCAGCACACGACCCGCCACAGACAGCGGACGATCCATCCATGTGGCGCAGATCATGCCGCCGTAGCCCTCGGTGTTCAGCTTGGTGTAGTTCTGCCCCATGTGGATCTCGGCGTTCTCCTTGATGCGGAAGCAGGGAGAATCCGTATGGGCGGCGGCAACGTTGAAGCTGTAATTTTCCAGCTGGTCGCCCATGCGGAAGGCGATGATGCTGGAGCCGTTGCGGCAGACAAAATAGTCCTTGCCGGGTTCCAGCGCCCACTTGCGGCTTTCCAGCAGCTCGGCAAAGCCCGCCTTCAGCAGGATATCCCGCACAGCGGCGGTGGTGTGGTATGCGGTGGGGTTGCCGTCGATGAAGGACAGCATTTCACGGACTTCGGATGCGATCATAAAAATAAACCTCCTTGGGTGTATCTGAAAAGAGCCGGTCAGTGCTGACCGGCCCTTTTTAAGCATATTCAGGTTACTTTTTGGCAGCGGTCTGCTCGCGCTTTGCTAGAGCGGGCAGAATGAAACCCAGCACGGTCAGCACCACGGGGGTGATAACGTTCAGTGCAAAGGTGAAGGGGTCCTTATCATACATACCCAGCACGCAGCACACGGCGGTAACGGCAAAGCACCAGCCGCCGAAGAACTTGGCCACGGCCTGATTCTTGACAAAGCGGTACTCGGCAGGGATGGTATCGTAGGCGTTGCGCAGGGCGATGTAGGCGGCAAACACCCACAGGTAGCGCATGGGCATACACACAGAGTTCAGCTTGGTCAGCTGGCGCAGAACGGCAGCAGCACCGGGCACGAAGGACTGTGCCAGAATGATGGAGCCGGAGAGCACAGCCACCATTTTGATGCCGTTGCTGTGCACACCATGGGCGTTGACCTTGTGCAGAGCCTGCGGGATGAACTGCTGGGTGTGCTCGTTGTCCAGCAGCATACGCAGGGGTGCGTCGATGCTCAAAATCAGCACGGCGAGCTGGCTGATGACGTTGCACAGGGCGTAGATGATCATGAACAGATCGCCCACATGGTAGTACTGACCCAGCTTCTGGAAAGCCCAGTAGGAACTGTTGGCGACATAGGCGTTGAAGCTTTCGGCGCTGGCATTGATGATGGCGGGGTCGAACATACGGCTCATGGCCAGCGTGCCCAGAATGGCGCAGGTAACCACCATGACGGCCAGCGTGATCATGCCGCGAGGGAAGCCCTTGCTGGGGTTTTCGACCTTATTGACGTAAGGAGAGATCTTCTCGCAGCCACCCACAGCGAACACCAGAATGGACAGAGACGTGAAGTAGGTGACGTTGAAGTTGGGGATAAGGCTGCTGAAGCTCAGGTTTGCGTGGACGTACTCTGCCGTGGGGTTGATGGCCGGGGCAGCAAACATCATCACGATGTACAGCAGGGACATGACGAAGGTGCAGGTGCCTGCGGCAGTCAGCAGCTTTTTCAGGGGGTTCAGGCCCAGACTTGCAATGTAGCAGCCCAGCAGCAGGATGCAGAAGGTAGCCAGCTGGATGTAGCGGGTGGGGAAGGAATCGTAGGTCTCCGCGTTGCGGAAAACGGCCCAGCTCAGCGCTTTCAAAAAGCCGCTGCCCTTGCTGGCAATGTAGGTGATATGGCAGGCCCAGTAGGTCCAACCGGCGTAGTAGGCCAGTTTGGCGTTGGTGGTCTGGTGCAGCCAGGAGCTGACACCGCCGCCCTCGTTTTTAAAGGCAGAGCCCAGCTCACCCACCATCAGCGCATAGGGGATGAAGTACAGGACAAACATAAAGATCCAGCTGAAGATGACCTGCGGACCGTTAAAGTACACAAAGCCGTTGGTAATGTTGCCGAAGCCCCAGACCGTAGAAAAGGCCATGAAGGCAAGGGTAAGCCACGAGATCTTTGTGGCTTTTTCTTTGTTAGACATGCGGACAATTCCTCTCTTTCTTTTCCACACAGGGCGGAAGTTCCTGTAAGAAGGCCGATGTTCCGCATACATTTTGCAATTTTTACCAAAAATACAGCAGTACTCGACCAATCGCTTTGATAGTATAGCATAATTGCAGATTGTAGACAATCTGCAATTTCCATAAAATGATTGGTCAAAATTTAGACGTTCAGCCAAATTCCCCTTATTTTGCCATGCCGTCTGTTGCCTGTCCAGCGCTGTTCGCGCTGCGCATCCGCTCCATAGGCTCCATGTAGTGGGCGTAGACAGCGCGGCAGGCAGCCTCGGTGTCGCCGCTTGCCAGCGCCTCGTACAGCTTGGTGTGGATGCCGTTCTGCCGCTGCGCCAGCGTCTCGTGGTTAGAGCCGCTGTTCGCCCCAACAAGCAGGTTGCCGTAATTCAGGTCGTCCCAGAATTTCAGCAGTCTGGGCAGCCCTGCCCGCTGCACGATGACCGCGTGGAAGCGGTTATCATTCTCCACGATCTGCGAAAGATCCCCCGGCCGGACATTGCGCATCTCCTCTAAGATGCCGCGCAGGGTGCGCAGATCCTCCTCCGGGAATTTGCAGTCAAAATAGCGCAGCGCCGTCATTTCCAGATTTGCCCGCAGCAGATAGATCTCGTAGGCATCCTCCGGCTTTACCCGGCGCACCGAGCAGCCCACGTTGCGCGAATACTCGACCATGCCCTCCTGTTCCAGCTGCCGCAGCGCCTCCCGGATGGGTGCCCGGCTGGAGCCAAACTCCTCGGCCAGTTTCTGCTCGGCCAGTTTTACGCCCGGCTGCAGCTCCCCGGTAAGGATCTTGCTCCTGATGGCAGAGGTGATACTTTCCCGTAAAGTCTGAAAGGCAAATTCGCCCATGACTTTTATCCCCCTTTTTCCTTCTATACGTTCTTTTTTGCCGCACGCAGTCCGCAGCTGCTGCCAGTGCAGCCGCAGGCCTGTATTGCGTGCGCCTTATAAGGATACCACGAAACGGTGGAAAAATAAAGTTTTCTGGCAAAAACAGGTACTTTCTCCCCTCTCCGTCATCGAAAGCCTGTACACAAAAAATGCCCCCGGAGGGCTTGTTGCAGCTCTCCGGGGGCATCCTATATACGTTATGCCTTGGCGCACACGGTCGGCATTTACTCGATCTCGATCAGATTCGGGTTCTCAGGCAGAGCCTTTGTCTGCTGAGGAGCGGGCAGCTCGATGTGCAGGACACCATCCTCGAACTTTGCGTGGATGTCCTCCTTCTTCACTTCGCCCACATAGAAGCTGCGGGCGCAGCTGCCGGAGAAGGTCTCGCGCCGCACGTAGCGGCCCTTGTTGTCCTTTTCGTCATTGCTGTGGCTGCGCACTGCCTGAATGGTCAGGTAGCCGTCGTTCAGATCCATCT
>ENA-ORNR01003502-ORNR01003502.1-human-gut-metagenome-genome-assembly--contig:-NODE-3502-length-11649-cov-2.620838_pt1 | contig 11649 bp, 11 predicted proteins | sample MGYA00242114_ERZ509020 | MGnify/ENA primary metagenome ERZ509020 (study PRJEB26280, sample SAMEA2338758) | human gut metagenome | biome: human gut; feature: human-associated habitat; material: faeces...
CTCTTCGACGGTCCGAACTCTGTGGCGGGGGTCGAGGGGCAATGCCGGGATACGATCAAAAGTTCCAGTCGCGTGTGTCGTAGGTGTCCTTCGGAGCGTTGGGAACGTTCATGAAGAATTTGTGTCCGGTCTTCGCTTCGAGATCGGAGACGCGCATGAAGATGCCTTTCGAGTCGAATTGAGCGGGTTTCGTCACGGCGTTCTTCGAGTAGGACTTGTGCTCGATAAACAGGGCGATGCATTGCAGCTCGTCGCGCGTGCAGTTCACCACCCATTTCTTTCCGGCGCTCTTCTTGGCTTTGAGCAGCACGGTGAAATAGTGGGTCGGGATCGTCGTACCGGAGACCTTCTTGTTGGTGTTGGCCCAATAGCAGCCCACCACCTGATAGCAGGTATCGGCCAATCCGCGCCACTGCTCGTCCACCCAGTCTTCGGCGGTGTTCCACTGACCGCCGCCGCCGTTGAAATAGTCGTTTTGGCCGAGTTGGGGGCCGATGTTCGAGAAGTACATCACCTGGCTGTTGGCCTCGCGGCTTACCAGCCGCTCGGCGGATCCGAGCATGTGCCCGCGCGTGTAACCGTCCCATTTCCCGACCTGTTCATAGGGCAGGTCGGGATCGTCCTTGTAGGAATTTTTGCGCTCGACGTTCTTCTTCGCATAGGCGTCGTGCAACGGCGCGGCGACCCACACGGGGCAGAGCTTCGATTTGCTGTAACAGGCGGTGAAGTTGCGGGCTCTGGCCCCCTTTTCCATCGCGCATGGTCGACGTAGAGGTAGTCGCCGTTCGACACTTCGTTCGGCAGTTCCGCCCAGCCTTTGTGGCGGGTATTGTTGTCGGGCGGCGTGACGGCGCCTGCCTCGGTGGTGAACCCGACGGCCGTGCTGCGCCAGGTCTTCGACGGCGTGACGACGTAGGCCGCGACCTCGTAGGAGGTGTTTTCGCTCAGACCGGTGAAGGTGTAGCACAGCGAGGTCGCTGCCGTACCGCACGACTGCCTGGTCTCGTCGCTCTGCCCCGTCTTTTTCAGCAGGAAACCCGCGTCGGTGACCGTCGCTTCGCCTTCGCAGGTGTAAGTGACGGCGGCCGTGGCCGAGGTGGCGGTGCGCTCCGAGACGGTCAGCGTGCCGAAGACGACCTTCCCGTCGGGTGTCGGTTCGGGCTCCTCGCCCTTTTCGAGCGTGGTGAACGAAATCGTTTCGCTGCGGAAGGTATGGCCTCCGGCAACTACATAGCAGTAGAGTTCGTAGTCGGTTTCGGGCGCGAGGTCTTGCAGCGTGCAGGCCGGTTCGGTCGACCGTTCGCAGACGACCGTCACGGGCGCACCCCCCCCCGCAGGCGTACAGACGAAGCCGTTCTCCTTGACCAGGAATCCTCCCAGATAGAGATAGCTGGCCGAGAAGTCGGCCGAGGTGGCCGCCGGAGTGGCCTTTACGTTCGAAAACCGGCACTCTTCGCGCGGATCGGAGGGCGAAGGTTCGCCGCCCGGCGTGTCGCTGTCGCTGCAAGACACTGCCAGAAGCAGGATCGGGAGCGTGAAAGTCAGGTAAAAGCGTTTCATCGTATAAGTTGTTTCACTCTTTGTTTTTCGAATCGATCCAGATCGTCACGGGCCCGTCGTTGACCAGTTCGACGGCCATGTCGGCGCCGAAGCGGCCGCGTTCGACGTGACGGTCTGTCAGCCGCTCCACCTCGGCCATATACAGCTCGTAGAGGCGCGTGGCGATTTCATGACGGGCCGCACGCACGTAGCTGGGGCGGTTGCCCTTGCGGGTGGAGGCGAGCAGGGTAAACTGACTCACGGCGAGCACGTCGCCCCCGACGTCGAGAAGCGAGCGGTTCATCACTCCCTCATCGTCATTGAATATCCTGAGCGACACCGTCTTGGCCGCCAGGCGCACGGCATCCTCGTCGGTATCGTCCACATCGACTCCCACGAGCGCGAGCAGTCCGGCGCCTATAGCGCCGACTGACTCGCCGTTGATGCGCACCGCTGCCTTACTTACCCGTTGTATTACTATCTTCATTATCAGTATTTTGTACCAAGCCGGCGACTATCAGCCGCGCCTTGGCCTTTCCTACGATTTTTTCAATATCTTCAACCGGCGCCTCCCGCAGACGCTTGACACTCTTAAACTCCTGTAGCAGAGCAGTTTTAGTCTTGTCACCGATACCCTTGATGCTGTCGAGCTCGCTGACTATGGCAGCCTTGCTGCGGCGGTTGCGGTGATGCGTGATACCGAATCGGTGCGCCTCGTCGCGCAGGTGCTGCACCACGCGCAGACTCTCGCTGTTCTTGTCTATGTACAGCGGTACTGAATCGCCCGGGAAGTATATTTCCTCGAGTCGCTTGGCGATGCCTACCACGGCGATGGTACCGCGCAGGCCGATATCCTCGAGCGCCTCCACAGCGGCGCTCAGCTGGCCCTTGCCGCCGTCGACGACCACGAGCTGGGGCAATTCCTCGCCCTCTTCCATCAGGCGCGTGTAGCGGCGCGTGAGCACCTCGCGCATCGAGGCGAAGTCGTCGGGGCCCTCGACGGTCTTGATGTTGAAGTGGCGGTACTCGCGCTTCGACGGCTTGCCGTCGCGAAACACCACGCACGACGCCACGGGATTTGTGCCCTGGATATTGGAGTTGTCAAAGCACTCTATGTGGCGCGGCAGCTCGCTGAGGCGGAAGTCCGATTTCATGCGCTCGAGCAGCTTCTCGGTGCGCGCCGCGGGATTGTGCTTGGCGAGATACTTCAGGTCATCGACACGATTCTGACGCGCGTTGTGCAGCGACACCTCGAGCAGCTTGGCCTTGTCGCCGCGCCGCGGTATGGTGAATGTCACCTGGGGCATCTCGGCCTCGGGGGTGAGCGGCACGATGACCTCGTCGTAATTGGCGCCGAGCGTGTCGCGGATCTCGGCCATGGCATAGCCCAGCAGCTGTGCGGCACTCTCGTCGAGGCTGCGCTTGTAGCGCAGGGTGACACTCTTGACCACCGCGCCCGAGCGTACGTGCATATAGTTTATGTACACGTCCTTGTCGCCCTCGCGGTCGTCTATGGCAAACACGTCCACGTCGCCGATGGTCTGACTCACGATGACCGAACGCGACTGATAGCCCTCGAGCAGCTTGTAGCGTACCTTGGCCTCCTGCGCCTCCTCGAATCGCAGTTCCGCGGCCAGTCGTGCCATCTCGTCGCGCAGATACTGCATCACCTCGCCGGTATCGCCGCGCAGTATGCCCTTGATATTCTCGATATATCCGCGGTACTCCTCGGGCGACACGAGCCCGGTGCAGCACCCCTTGCAGCGCTTGATATGATATTGCAGGCACAGCCGTCCGCTGCCCTTGCGCAGCGTATCTGGAGTGATGGGTACGCGACAGGTGCGCACGGGATAGAGCTCCCCTATGAGCTCGAGCACGGTGCGGGCTACGGCGGTATTGGTGTACGGCCCGTAGTATTTCGAGCCGTCGCGGATATGCTGGCGGGTCAGGAACACACGCGGATAGAGCTCGTTGGTCACGACGATCCAGGGGTACGACTTGTCGTCCTTGAGCAGCACATTGTAGCGCGGCTTGTACTCCTTGATCATCGAGTTCTCGAGGTTGAGCGCGTCCTGCTCGGTAGGCACCACGATATAGCGCATATCGACGATATTGCGCACCAGCAGATTGGTGCGCAATACGTCGTGGGTGCGGTTGAAGTACGACGACACCCGCCGCTTGAGATTCTTGGCCTTGCCCACATATATCACCTCGCCGGCGGCGTCGAGATACATGTAGACGCCCGGCGTCTCGGGCAGGAAGGAGATTTTCTCCTGCAGTTCCTCCGACTTCTGGTGCTTTGCCACCGCAGGGTCCTCAGTACTTGATGAGGCTGGTCACCTCGGCGTCGGCCGGGAGCGCGGCGCGACCGCCCAGGGCCTCCAGCTCGATGATAAAGTTGATGTAGATTTTCTTGGGATGCATACTCTCGACCAGCTTGTAGGCCGCGGCCATGGTACCGCCGGTGGCGAGCACGTCGTCGTGGATTACCACCACATCGTCGGGCGTGATGGCGTCGGCGTGCATCTCGATGGTATCGGTACCGTACTCCTTGGCATACTCCATGCGTATGACATCGGCGGGGAGCTTGCCGGGCTTGCGGCAGGGCACAAATCCGGCGCCGAGCTCAAAGGCCAGAATGCTGCCGCCGATAAATCCGCGGCTCTCGATACCCACCACCTTGGTGATGCCTTTGTCGCGGTACAGCTGCGAGAGGTCCCAGCCGATGATGTGCAGCGCACGGGGATCCTTGAAGGCTGTCGTGAGGTCCTTGAACACGATTCCCTTGGTCGGGAAGTCAATCACATCGCGGATTTTACTCTTGATGTATTCCATATTGTTTATTGCTTTAAGTTATTGATTTCTCTTTGTTTGCATAGCCTGTTGTTCCACGTGAAACTATCGTGTCACCGTCCGAGTAACAACAGAAGTATGTTGATGTCGCTCGGCGACACACCCGGTATGCGCGATGCGTGCCCGATGGTCGACGGACGATATTTGGCCAACTTCTGCCTGGCCTCGGTGCTGAGAGCCGACACACCGGCGGGGTCAAAATCAGCCGGGATGCGCAGACGGTCGAGGCGACGCTGCTTGTCGGCGACCTCTTTCTCGCGGTCGATATAGCCGGAGTACTTAATAAGAATCTCGGCACATTCCACTATCTCATCGCGGCGTTCGTCTTCAATCGAGTCGATATAATCCCGCAGAGCGGGCAACGCATCGGCAAGCATAGCCACACTGAGCTGCGGGCGGGTTATGAGATCGCTAAGACGAACACTCTGACTGATCGGCGTGGTACCGGCCGCTTCAAGCAGCTGATTCACCTCGCCGGCCTTTACGCTTAGACCGCGCACAAACTCTATGAACTGATCACGGGCCTCGCGCTTGCTCTCGGCGAGACGGTAACGGCGCTCGTCGGCCAGTCCGATTTTATATGCCAGCGGTGTCAACCGCATGTCGGCGTCATCCTGGCGCAGCAGTATGCGGTATTCTGCCCGGCTGGTGAACATACGGTACGGCTCATCGACTCCCTTGGTCACGAGGTCATCAACCAGCACGCCGATATAAGCCTCGTCGCGGCCGAGGGTGAACTGTTCACGGCCGGCCGCGGCAAGGGCGGCATTCGCACCGGCCAGCAATCCCTGACCGGCAGCCTCCTCGTAGCCCGTAGTACCGTTGATCTGTCCGGCAAAGTACAGTCCGTGCACAAGTCGCGTCTCCAGGGTGTGATGCAGTTGGCGCGGATCAAAGAAGTCATATTCGATGGCATAACCGGGACGGTATATCTGCACGTCGCGCAGCGCCGGGATAGTCTGCATCGCCTCGATCTGAATCATCATAGGCAGCGACGACGAGAAGCCATTGAGATAAAACTCCTGCGTCGTTTCGCCCTCCGGCTCGAGGAAAAGCTGATGCTCGGTCTTGTCGGCAAAGGTGACGATTTTGGTTTCTATCGAGGGGCAGTACCGCGGACCGATACTTTTTATCTGGCCGTTGTAAAGCGGCGAGTCGGGCAATCCACGACGCAGCACCTCGTGCGTCGCCTCGGATGTGTGCAGGATATAACACTCGCGCTGGTGCAACTCGCGACGCACCTCGGGCAGATACGAGAATTTGTGCCCGTCATCATCGCCACCCTGGGCGACAGTCTGCGACCAGTCGACCGAGCGGCCGTCGATACGCACCGGCGTGCCGGTCTTCATGCGCGCGGCCTCGAAACCGAGCGAGACAAGCTGCTCTGTGAGCCCATGCACAGCAGGCTCCGACACACGGCCACCCTCGACCTGGGTGCGGCCGATATGCATCAGACCATTCAGAAAAGTACCGTTGGTCAACACGACCGCGCGGGCGTGAAACTCCGCCCCCTCGGCCGTCGCCACTCCCGTCACACAGTCGCCTTCGATAAGCAGACGATCGACGCACCCCTGCCACATCGACAGGTGAGGCATATTTTCAAGCGTTTCGCGCCACATGGCCGAGAACTTGGCACGGTCGCTCTGCGCGCGCGGGCTCCACATGGCCGGCCCCTTGGAGCGGTTGAGCATACGGAACTGTATAGCCGTACGGTCGGTTATTATACCCATCATGCCGCCCATCGCGTCGATTTCACGCACAATCTGTCCTTTGGCGATACCGCCGACGGCAGGATTACAACTCATCTGCGCGATCTTGTGCATATCAAGAGTCACGAGCAGAGTCTCCGCACCGAGCCTGGCAGCGGCGGCCGCAGCCTCGCAACCGGCATGACCTGCCCCGACAACTATTACATCATAATCAAACTTCATAGGCTTTAAGCTGTTCAGGCATGCCACACCACATCCACACTGATCATGGCGAGAGCCGCATCCTCATGCGCCTCCATTATCTCACGCTCACCGGGTCCCTTGTCATTGATGCCGCACAGATGCAGCAGCCCGTGCACTATCACGCGCAGCAACTCGGTGCGCACGTCGGCGCCGACAGTCTGCGCATTCGAGGCGACGGTGTCAAGCGAGATATACATGTCGCCGCTCACCACGCGCCCGTGCGTGTAGTCAAAGGTAATGATATCGGTATAGTAGTCGTGTGAGAGAAAGCGGCGGTTGACGTCGATTATCTCTGAGTCGTCGCAGAATATATATGTGAGTTCGCCGACACGGCGTCCGTGCGCCTCGGCAACGCGACCGAGCCAACCCTCCACCGCTCGAAAGTCCAGCCGGGGCATCTCGCAGCCCTCGGCGAGCCATTGATAAGTATTCAGCATCGCTTGCTTTGTTAACGCGCAAAGATATAAAAAATGCGCGAGATTTCAAAGTTGCAGAATTTAACATTTATTAAAGTTTAGTTTCAGGTTTAGCGACTCTCGAAAATGCGGTTTTAGGCATTTATCATCTAATGTTCAAGGCATTATGCGAAAAACAAGCGCAAATCCCTTCAAAATTCAAGAGCGGCCCCAACGCCATATAGGAAAATCCGATTCTCACAACGGTAAAATCCGGTGCCCCCTACCCTACCGACAACACTAAAGCACTACAATGCGTCAGAATATTTAGACTAAATCCACAAATGTTTACAAAATCACAAGAAATTTTGCCGACAACGAAAAAAGTATTAGCTTTGCACACATTATATACATTTAGTGGCATACGCCCCGCTCTCCTGATGACATTACGACACCCTGTACACATTTTGCCCCAGTATCTCGCTGCCATAATGCGGAGATACTGTCTGCGCACAGGCATAGCCTTGTTGCTTGCAGGGTGTGGTACTTTATACGCGCCTGCACTTACCCGGGAGATGCACAAGCGGGCGACTGTTACGTTCGGAATAAACAGCGCCGAAATAGACCTTGATCTTGACGACAACCGCAGCGTCATGGCCGGAATCAAGGAATTTGTCGATAAAGCCGCCACGGGCAGCGACACCGTGATAACAGACATCTGCATCAGCGGATATGCCTCACCTGACGGCCCCGCTGAAGTTAACACCCGTCTCGCCGAAGCCCGTATGCACGCCCTCAGCCGCGCGATTTCGTGGGGGGGGGTAAAAGCCTACCCTACAGCCGATTAACACTAAGCTGCGAGGCAGTAGGACTGCCCGAGTTAAATCGAATTGTCGACGAATCACACATCGACCACCGCAAGCGTGTAATTGAAATACTGCACGACTCGACCTCATATCCGACTGTCGTACAACGCCTGGAAAGACTGAAAACAGCCGACGGAGGGAAACTGTGGACCGAAGTAGCACCGCTGCTCAAACAGCTCAGGTATGCCGCAGTGACATTCACATACCGGGTCAACGAGCATCCTTCACGGCCGACACAGCATCTCAGCGACACTATAGCTACTGAAACCTATGTAACAGACACAGCAACTGCCGCAGTAAAAAAAGCAACCGACGCCGTGCCTGCCCTCACATATGATACGGTAAGCACCCACGGCCATAAATTCTACGCGTCGATTAAAACAAACCTGCTCTACGACGCCCTGCTTGTTCCAACAATAGGCGCCGAGCTCTACCTAGGCCGCAAATGGAGCCTGAGTGCCCAATGGTCCTACGCCTGGTGGAGCCGCAACCGCCGCCACAAATACTGGCGCTACTACGGAGGCGACCTGTCGATACGCCGCTGGATAGGCCACGCAGCCGAGACAAAACCCCTGACCGGACATCATATAGGACTGTATGCACAACTCCTCACATACGACTTCGAGAATGGAGGCAAGGGGCAGATGGGCAACAAATTCAACTACGGCGGCGGAATCGAATACGGATATTCGCTTGCCGTGGGCAGTCGCCTCAATTTCGATTTCACCATCGGCGCCGGCTATATCGGCGGCAGCTACTACGAATACATCCCCGTCGACGGCCACTACGTATGGCAGGCGACACGCCGGCGCCACTGGATCGGGCCGACCAAAGCCGAAGTATCGCTGGTATGGCTCATCGGCCCGGGCAACCGCAACGCGGAGAGAGGAGGGCGCCCATGAGAGCTGCGGCCCCGCTCACCATATTCTCGGCCTGCGTCGCCCTGCTACTCACAGCCTGCGACCACAAGGACCTCTGCTTCAACCACCCCGAACACGCCACACGATGCCAGACACGCATCGAGGTAAGCTACAACCTGCGCTGGGAAATCCCCGAACCGGACGGCCGCGACTGGAGCGTTGACTGGCCGGCTGACTTCGGCATAAGCTATACGTCGCTCAACCCTGCGACACCCGAGGGAGTACGCGTCAACGCATACGACAGAGAGGGGATGCTCACATCACGCCACCTGCCGGCGTACGGAGGCATCGTCGACCTGACACCCGGCGACAATTCGCTGCTGCTCTACAACGACGACACCGAGTTTATCATATTTGACAACCTGACCAACACCGTGTCGGCCAAGGCCACTACGCGGGCACGGTCGCGCACGGGATTCCGCGGCAATATACTCGACACCAAATCCGACGACGACCCCGAATACACCGTGAGCCCACCCGACCCGCTCTTCGGGCACTATGTGGAGCAATACACACAGGAGCGTCTGCTGACACCGGCCACACTGGAAGTAAAACTACAACCGCTGGTCTACAGCTATTATGTGCGGTACGAATTTACCCGCGGCATCCAATACATCGGCCTGGCGCGCGGCGCCATGAGCGGGATGGCCGCGTCGGTCTACCTCATAGACGGCCACACCGGCAACGACCGCGCGACCGTGCTGTATGACTGCACCGTGGGCGACGGTGTTGTCGACGCGGTGGTGCGCACATTCGGCATACCCAACTACCCCAACAACGAATACTCCCGCGGCGACGCATTTTACGGGCTCACACTGGAAGTCAGGCTCAAAAACGGCAAAATGCTCAGCTTCAGCCACGACGTGAGCGAGATAGTAGCGCGACAGCCCCACGGAGGCGTAATCGTAATCAAAGGACTCGAAATCAGCGACGAGGCCGGCAACGAGTCGGGCTCGGGATTTGACGTGGATGTCGAAGGCTGGGGTGAGTACGAGGACGTACCCATACAATTATAACATCACCATATCTGATCGGAAAATCAACATAAACACCAATAATATTATCCACATTTTAAAAAAAAAAGGTATGAAAAAATCCTATCTACCCCTCGCCGCGACAGCATGTCTGCTGCTGGCATCGTGTTCACAGGACGAGCTCGTGCAAGCTCCCGAGCAACCGGCAATCGGATTCGACACATTCGTGGGCAAGACCACGCGCGCCGATGACGCCACCAACACCAATCTGCGCCGCATGTCGGTATACGGCTACATCGGCGGCGACACACCCGCCAAAATCTTTGACGGCACATTGGTGTCGCGCACCGACCAGGCCGCCGAGTGGACTTACTCGCCGCTGCAGTACTGGACTGCCGGCAAGAATTACTTCTTCACGGCCATATCGTCGCCTGCCACACAGGGAAACAACCACTTCAGCTATACCTGGGCCAACACCCTGCCGAGTGCGACAGCCGGCTTCAACGGCACCGGCACGATCTCGTTCAACAACGCCGCCGCGGGCGGAAACGAGGACGTGGTCTACGCCTCCGCGACCATGACGACCGCCGACCCCCTCACCACCTCGCCCGGCAAGGTCGGTTTCATCTTCAAACACGCACTGTCGCGTGTCAAATTCACATTCAACAACCAGATGGGCAGCACCGCCTATACCATCAAGGTGTACAACCTGACCATCAACAACGCCACATCGACAGCCGACCTGGTGCTCGGCGACCAGAATCCGGCCTGGAGCAACCATGCCAACACCACTGTGCTGACTCTGCGCGACAACCTCTTTGACCCGCAGACACAGACCGCAGCCAACAACGCCTCGGTCGCCAGCGGCACCAAATTCGTCATCCCCGGCACACTGACATTCAACATCACATTCAGTGTTGACCTGATACTCAACGGCACCACGCTGGCCACCTACAACCACGTGGCACAGGCACTCCCCCAGACAGCATTCCAGAACGGCCACAGCTACAACTTCGTAGCCAGCCTCACTCCCGACAACATCGACCCCGACAACGAGATGTTCCCCATCGAGTTCACCGTCACCGATGTCGAAGGATGGGAAGAGGACCCCGACATCACCGTCACGATGCCCGATACCACACAACCCTGATAAGACATGAAAGCATACCCGTATCTCGCACTGCTGCCGGCGCTTGCCTGCGCGGGCTGCAGCGATGACCCCCAATCGCCCTCTGAGGGAGATTCCCGCAGCATCGTATTCTGCATATCCGCCGACGCCGCCCTCTCGCGCAGCGACGGCGCGGTGCGCGACACGGGTATGCTCACACTCACCGCCGACGGATTCGAGCCCGTCGCCGTCGGCATGTCGGTCAGTGACATCAGATCTGCCTCCACCGGCAGTCGCGGCACCCCTGTCAACGGCACCGCAGACCTAAAGGATTTCAGCATATATTCCTGGTTTTACCGCGATGCCGCCGCAGCCGCACAGCCGTTCTTCACACGCGAGACGGCGCAAGACCACGGAGGCTACTGGTCCACCCCTACGACCTACTACTGGCCCACAGGGGCAGGCACATCGCTATATTTTTGGGCGCTGGCGGGCATCGATACACCCGGAGTGAACATAATCGACACCGGCACCGGCCCCGATGACATGACCATCGAGTACAGCGTGCCCCGCGAGGCGGCCTCACAGACAGATCTGCTGCTGGCCACTACCGGGCGTATCAACACACCCGGCGAGCGCGTGCCGCTGACTTTCAAGCACCTGTGCGCGGCGGTGCGTTTTGTCGCCGGCTCCGAGATGCAGCCAGGCACCATCAGAAGCATCACCCTGAGCGGCATCGCCTCGCAAGGGCGGTATACCGGCACATGGAGCACAACGGGCAGCAAGACCGACTTCACGCTCACTACAGACAAGGACACCGACGAAAACACCCCGGCCGGGTCAGCACTCACCACACAGTACAACACGATGATGATGATGCCGCAGCGCCTCGGCGACGATGCCACCCTCACCGTCGTATTCGAGGACCGCGTGACCGGCACCGAGCGCCGCATGAGCGCGTCGCTCGCCGGCCGGGAATGGCGCCAGGGCACCGTCACCACATACCATACCGTCATCACGCCGGAAACCATCACCACCTACA
>ENA-ORNR01003514-ORNR01003514.1-human-gut-metagenome-genome-assembly--contig:-NODE-3514-length-11619-cov-2.808976_pt1 | contig 11619 bp, 8 predicted proteins | sample MGYA00242114_ERZ509020 | MGnify/ENA primary metagenome ERZ509020 (study PRJEB26280, sample SAMEA2338758) | human gut metagenome | biome: human gut; feature: human-associated habitat; material: faeces...
GTATCGCCATATTTTTCCAGGCTTTTAAAAATTCCGGATTCACTTCTGAAATCAGGAATTCCACTTTCAGTTGATACTCCTGCACCTCCAAAAAATACAATATTGTCTGAAGCATCTATAATCTCTTGCAGTTTTTCTATTTTGTTCATAGTATAGCATTATTTGCTATGTAATATATAGTTTTCAGTTAATTTTATAATTTATAAAGATTACATATATTAAATAAGTTGAATTATTTTAAATTCAACTTTTCTGTGGAGTGGGTTAAAATGAGAGAGTTATTTGAGAAAATGATTGATGAATCAATGGCTGCTCAAAGAGCCGACATTGACACAATTAAGAAAAAAAGAGGGACTGATTTTAAAATAAAAGATGCAGAACCTTATGTTAGAGTAGCATCAAAAATGGAGGCTATTGATAATCAGGCTCAAAGTGTGTTTGATTTACATGTAAATTCTGTTAAAACACATTTTGATACATTGTGCAGTCTTACAGATACTGTTATACCTGAAGATGATCCTTTTGTTGAGCATTATCAAACTCCTCCGGTTCTTGAGATATTAACTGAAGAAGATGCTGGTTTTTCAGATAGCTTAGATAAATTTATAGATAAGATAGCTTCATGTGAAGCATTAATTGGAAAAGAAGTTATAAGACGTTATGGAGGTTTTTATGGTCCTACATGTGTTGTTGATTTTGCTTTAATTCCTGGAAGTACAAGTAATGTTGTTAATCAAATACTGTTAGAAACAGATATTCCTGAAAATCATAAGCAAGCTATTTTAGCTGCTAAATCATGGGGTATGAATACTTCTTATGGTGTTGGGGAAGCTTTTGCTAATGCTTTGGAAGGCGGTTCAACAGCTGCCGAAGCAGTTAGTGAAGAAATAGCTACGTTACAAAACATATATAAAAACCCAATTGAAGCCCAAGGCCAGCTTATGGATAATGCAGGTCACTCTTCTTTTGATGTAAGAAAATATATGAATTCCTATAAGAAAAAAATGAGAAGTACAGTTATTGCAGCAATGGAAGATGATGTCCACTATGGTAATATTTTAACTGTTCCTGCATACTGTGTAGGTGATATTGCTCATCATATTTCTCAGTCAACATTCAATATGTGTAAGGATGACATGACGATGGGAATTATTGAGGCTACAACAGATGTTATTGAAACATCATTAAGAGATAATTTAGACAATTTTAAAAGCGTATTTGATGTATTGTCACTTGCTACTGGTTCATCAGCATGTGCAACTGAGTATATTCTTGAATTAGACGGTTTCAATGCAGTTATGATTGTTGATTTATTGACTAAACGTTTCCATAATTTTGTTCAGCAGTTTCCAACAAGAGGTGCTGCTGCAGAGCTGCACAACTGTGACTTTATGGACATGATTTACAGAGGTTGGGGATTTTTAGACAAAGCTAGAAAAGGAAGAGCTTCTGAATCAGGTATATTAAAACCATTAGTTTCTGGTTTTGAAGTTAATTTAAATTCTGTTGAAGAAAATGAAGTGATTATGAACCCTCAAAGGTATGCATATCCGGCATGTGCAATTTCTGTAAGGTTCTCTTCTTTAATGAGATTGGCAGATTATCCTTGTTTGCTTACCAGTGAACCAATAACTGCAACTATGATGACAAATATCATGGCTCTTAATAAAGAAGATGCTGGATCTCCAGTTAAAGGTTGTAAGAATTGTGCGTCTGCTTCATTAATTGATTTCAGACATGATTTCTGTCAGTGGAAAGATGCAGTATAAAGTAGGTGTGTTATATGGCGCCATGCGGTATTGGAAAAAAATTCATTGCTGAATTGCTTGGAACATTTTTCTTAGTATTTTTTGGAACAGGTTCTGCAGTTATCACATTGATGATATCAGAATCAGTTAATCCAAATAATGTGGGCATTGGAATTTTAGGCGGTTTGGGAGATTGGATAGCTATTGCACTGGCATTTGGTTTAACTGTAATGGTTTGTATCTATCTTTTTGGAAGAATTTCAGGAGCTCATTTAAATCCTGCAGTTACAATTGGATTGCTGCTTAGTAAAAATATTTCTTTAGCAGATTCTGTGTATTATATTGTAGCTCAGATAATCGGAGCTTGTTTCGGAAGTTTAGCAGTATTTTTATGTTTAGGAATGCCTTCAGTAGTTGTTGGAGGTTTAGGTGCAACTGCTCCTGGCATGGGTGTAAGTTATTTACAAACAATATTTGCGGAATTTATTGGAACTTTCTTTTTAGTGCTTGTAATAATGGGTGTTGCTGTTGATAAAAAAGCTACTCCTAATTTTGCAGGTTTATCTATTGGTTTTACAGTAACTGCAGTTATTATCTTTTTAGGACCATTTACTGGAGGTTCTATAAATCCTGCACGTACATTTGCTCCTTATTTGATGGATTATTTGGTTGGCGGAATAAATCTTTGGATATATTTCCCAATTTATTTAATAGGTCCAATTGCAGGAGCTATTGCTGCAGCATTGGTATATACTTATCTGGCTAAAGACAATGATGTTTGTGAAATACCTGGACCATTTAATTAGTTGCTATTAGTTGATAGTAACTAATTTTTATTTTTTTTTAAAAAAAGTAATTTAAGATAGCTGTTTAAGCTATCTGTTAAGTTTTTGATAGTTTGCAGCCTGCAAACCGTGGTATTTGATCATACCTTCAACTTCTCTTTGATCAGTTTCTTTATCTTCAAAAGTAATTTGTTCAATACTGTGTAAGCTGAAAGGAGATTCTCTGGTTAATGGTGCAATGGAACCTTTAAAGAGTTTCATTGTAACTTCACCACTTACTCTTCTTTGCATATGGTCAATAGCTTGATCGATATCTTCTCTTAAAGGTTCTTGCCATAATGCTCTGTATACTAAATCAGCATAAAGTGTACTCATGTACTCTGCAAATCTTAATTCATCAGTAGTAAGTACTAATTCCTCTAATGCCTGGTGAGCCGCAATCAGTAATTTAGCACCTGGAACTTCATAGGTTTCCCTACTTTTAAGTCCGATCATTCTGTTTTCAATAGTATCTACTCTACCAATACCATTTTCACCAGCAATTTTATTAGCTTCTTTAATAATGTCAATAAGGGGCATCATTTCTCCATTTATAGCTACTGGGATACCTTCTTCAAATTCAATAGATACTTTTTGAGGGGTGTCAAGTGCATCTTCAGCAGAAGCAGTCCATGCATAAATTTCTTCAGGAGGTTCATTTGCAGGATCTTCTAAAATATCCCCCTCAATGGATCTTCCCCAAATGTTTTCATCAATACTGTAAATTTTATCAGAGTTTAATTTGATGCCTTTTTCAGCAGCATAAGCTTGTTCTTCAGTTCTTGTTAAGTTTAATTCTCTGATTGGTGCAATAATATCTAAATCAGACATAGCTAAAATAACAGCTTCAAATCTGAATTGATCGTTTCCTTTTCCAGTACATCCGTGTGCAATAGCTGTTGCTCCTTCTTTTTTGGCAAGAGAAGAATTGAAAATTATATTGGGGAGATAGATGATTGGGGCAAACAAAATCACCCGTAGAGTGTTTTTATAATGTCTATTTTTCTTTTGTAGAGGGGGTAGATAATATGAAAAAACACATTGAAGCATTAAAATTAAAGAAAAATGTATTAACTTTGTGCCAGATTAAAACAATGTGTTTTCAAGTTGTTTAATTTAAACGTAAAAAAGAATGAATGCAGAAGTTATTGGAACATGGGCAGGACAGGTTTGGAATGCTTTAAATGAGTCCGGAAAATTAACTGTAAAAGGGTTGAAAAAAGCAACGAAACTGAAAGAAAAAGAATTGTATGCAGCCCTTGGCTGGTTGGCTCGCGAAGGTAAAGTGAGCATGTATGAAGTAGATGCAGACATAGAGGTAGTATTGCTTTAATAAAGTGATACGTAGGTTTATAGATCGAGGCGTAGAAATTATTTTCTACGCCTCGATCGTTTAACGGTACAATAAACAAAAGAACCGGATTTGCTGTTTAAGTGAATATAAAACTAAAAAAGAAACAGCTATGAAAGGAACTATTGTGCCGATAAAACCCGAGGTGGTCGTAAAGGTTATCGAATGCGGTCCATTGCGTATTGGTGGGCATGTAAGAATTATGTTCTCCGATGGGAGTATGGTTATTAAACAACGGGCGTTTATCTGCCGTTGTGGAAAATCGTCGAATCAGCCCTTTTGCGACGGTTCCCATGTCGAAGATTAAAGGTGTTCCAAAGAATTGAAACGGACTTCGAAAACGAGAGCCCGTTTTTTGTTGGCAGGAAGTCTGTTTATTCATTTGTACTCCATTCATTTTTCCTGTATCTTTGCATAAGATGTAAAGAAAGGTTATGTCTCGGTATATAGTTGAGGACAGCCTGCATTTTTTCGGTTAGCATAAGACATTTGTATAAATGAATAACACATACAAAATCAAGTATATATGGTAGAAATTGGAACGGTACTAACTCCTGTCGGTAAGAAAGCTTTGCTTTGCGGAAGTGGAGAATTGGGTAAAGAAGTAGCAATAGAGCTGCAACGTTATGGTGTGGAGGTGGTTGCTTTGGATAAGTATGCCAATGCCCCGGCTATGCAGGTCGCTCATCGCAGTCATGTTTTGTCTATGCTCGATGGCAAAAAGTTGAGAGAAGTGATAGAAACGGAACGTCCAGATTACATCATTCCCGAAGTAGAAGCTATTGCGACAGATACGTTGGTGGCTCTCGAAAAAGAGGGGTATTCGGTTACACCTACTGCGACGGCCGCCTACCTGACTATGAACCGGGAGGGCATACGTCGTTTGGCCGCAGAGCAACTGGGATTGCCTACGTCGCCTTATAAATTTGCCTCTACACGAGAAGAGTTCGAGGAGGCCGTGAAAGAAATAGGCATGCCATGTGTGGTGAAACCTATCATGAGTTCTTCGGGACACGGACAGAGTGTCGTGCGTACGGCCGATGATATCGATAAGTCGTGGCACTACGCTCAGGAAGGGGGACGAGCCGGAGCCGGTCGGGTTATTGTGGAAGGATTCGTGCAGTTCGATTATGAAATTACTCAACTTACTGTTCGTCATTCTGCTGGGACGACTTTTCTAAAACCGGTAGGTCACGTACAAGTAGATGGTGATTATCGGGAATCTTGGCAACCACAGGTTATGTCGGAGAAAGCATTGCAAAAAGCTCAGGATATAGCCCGGAAAGTTACGGATGCTTTGGGTGGATATGGTATTTTTGGAGTAGAACTTTTTATTAAAGGGGACGATGTCCTTTTCAGCGAAGTTTCTCCGCGCCCGCACGATACGGGAATGGTGACTATGATTTCGCAAGACATGTCACAATTCGCCTTGCATGCCCGTGCTGTTTTAGGGTTACCTGTTCCCGGAGTTCGTTTCTATGGCCCATCGGCATCTCGTGCTATCGTTGTAGAAGGAGATACGGATAAAGTTGTATTTGGTAACCTCGATGAGGTTCTTTCGGAAGAAGGAGTACAAATGCGAATTTTTGGGAAGCCGGAAGTTGTCGGACACCGTCGATTAGGTGTGATTTTGGCGACAGCCGATACGGTGGAGGAGGCGCGAGCGAAGGCCGATCGTGCATACAAGAAACTGAAAGTAAAATTATTGCCCAGATAAATGCCAGTTTGAGAAACTGCTTTGGGCGGTTGAATAACGAACGAATTAAAATGAAGAGGCCCGGAAATTTAATTTCCGGGCCTCTTTGTTGTCTGGAAGTTTTAAAAGCTATTCAACGATGAATTTACCCGTATGAAATTTTTCATCTATTTTATACAAAGCAAGATAGGCTCCCTTTTTTAGATAAGAGGTATCGATTGTACATTTATCGATTTGTTTGAGTAACATTTGACCCGTAAGGTCGAAAATGTTTAATTCGGAAGCACAGCCTTGTGCAATTCTGATAATTTTACCTTGTTTAACCACCGAGGGAATTAAGTTACCTTTTTCGGTATCTTGGCGGGCTTCGTCAATAGCCGAAACAACATTGATTTGAGTTTGGTCTTTCAATTTTATATCGCGAGATGAAAATCCAAGTTCGATGTTGTATTCCCCGTTATCGACAACGAAATTTTTCCGATTGACATCGTAATAAGAAAACGCATCTTTAGAAAGGTACAAAGTCACGAATTTTTCTTCTTCGGGTTCAAGATATACTTTTTGGTAGCCTTTGAGTTCCCTTATCGGGCGTTCGACAGGGCTGCTGCCGTTCTTGCCTACATACAGTTGAATGACTTCTGCACCGGCAACCTTTCCGGTATTCTTTATTTTGCAAGAAACTTCGACTAAATATTTGTCGTCGGAAGATTCCGTGATTTGCATATCGGAAAGATTGAATGTCGTATAGGATAATCCGAAACCGAACGGATATTGGACCTCTGTACCGGCTTTGTCATATCCACGATATCCCATCATGATACCTTCGGTAAAATTCACTTGTTTGGTCCCATTATCATAATAGCTGTTGTAACAGGGATTATCCTCCCATCTTTTTTCAAATGTTACAGGGAGTTTTCCCGAAGGGTTGTACTCTCCGAATAACACTTCGGCCATCGCGGTTCCGGCTTCTTGTCCGCCGTACCAACCCCAAAGAAGACCTTTCATTTTAGGTTCCCAGTCTTGCATTTCTACGTTTCCGCCGGCATTAACGACTCCGATCATCGGTTTGGAGCTCTTTTGGGCGGCTAGGACGAGGTCCTTTACATCTTGGGGCAATCCGAAGGACCGTTCTCCGGCTTCGGCTTCGCTACTTGAATTGTGACCGATGAATGCGACGATTATGTCGGCTTTGTCCAATTCGTTTTGGAACCGGTTTTCATCTCCGTCTTTGAGCCATGCCAAATCGATACAGGCTCCGCCTCCTCCCTGAAAATAATCCAGTTGAATTTTGTAGGCTTTCCCTGCTTCCATTTTCATGGTATAACGTTTTTCACGAGTGGAACCCGATTTGAATTCATCGATGACCGTTTTTCCATCGAGAATTAAACGGAAACCGTCATCTCCTTTCACGATGAAAGTATAGTTCGATGTTTCTTGGGGACGAATTTCACCGGTCCATTTGACCGAGAAATAGTTTTTCTCGACATTGGCAGCATCGGGTCCCGAGGTCCATTCAAAGTTGATACGACTGTCTACGCGGGTAGTTACAGGAGCTCCTGATAGATTCTCGTTGTTGTAAAATTCGGCTTTGAGACCATGTTCGTTCGAGCCGGCAGCTGTATACAGGACATCTTCCATGTGATCATAGAGGTCCACGAGTGTAACGTTGATGCCTTTTTCATTTGCCAGCTTTTTCAATCCGTCGAAGTAAGACACATAATGGAAAGGTCTTACCAGTCCGCTTCCGCCGCCGGCCGCATAAATTGTAGCGTTATTACCGATTACGGCAATGTTTTTAATCGTATTGGCGTTCAACGGCAGAATGTTCGATTCGTTTTTCAACAACACGATTCCTTCTCTCGAAATTTCCAATGCGGCTTTTGCCGTTTCGGGGTTGTCGAGGGGAATGCTCGGATCTAATTGTTCTTTGTCGAAGAATCCGAATCCGATCATCGTTTGTAAGATATGTTTGACTTTCAAATCGATTTCGCTCATATTTATTTCTCCGGTTTCGAGATAATGGCGCAGAGCTTCCTCGTTTTCGATTTCATTTCCTGCCATTTCCAAATCGAGTCCGTTTTTAACCGCCGGAACACAGTTATGAGTGGAGCCCCAGTCGGACATCACGAGTCCGTTGAATCCCCATTGTTCCCGTAGTACTTCTTTGAGCAACCAGGGATTCTCGGTTGTCCATACGCCGTTGAGCAAGTTATAACTGCTCATGACAGCACCGACTTCTGCATTCTGGACGGCTGCTTTAAATGCTGGGAAATAGATTTCATGTAAGGTTCGCTCGTCAATGTTGGAACTCACATAATTACGGTCATATTCTTGGAAGTTGGCCGTGAAGTGTTTGATTACTCCCATCACTCCGTTTTCTTGTAATCCCTTGATATATCCGGTAGAAGTTGTTGCCGTCAAGAAAGGGTCTTCTCCCATATATTCGAAGTTCCGGCCACAGAAAGGAGCTCTTGCGATGTTTACGGCAGGACCTAATAGAATGTTTACTCCACGAGCCTTGCAGTCTTGTGCCAAAGCTGCGCCGAACGCATAGGCCATATCCGGATTCCATGTAGCTGCCAGTAAAAGATCGCAAGGATAAGCCGTGGAAGCTCCCCATGTACCTACGCCCTGCGGTCCGTCGGACATTTTTATGGCCGGAACATTTAATCGGGGAATAGCGCGGGTGTACATCCAATCTATACCGCCTATATAGGTCAGGCGTTCTTTTACAGTCATATTTTTTAAAATATCCTCGGCTCTTTTTTCTACTTCGGGAGTAAACCACGATTGGGAGAAAGCCGATAGTGCAAATGATAGCGATAAGGCTATCAAGGGTAGTTTATATCTTCTGGATTTCATGGTTCAATGTTTATTTAACAATTAGTTTTTCTATTTTATTTTTACTGCCGTCGTTAGCCGATACAATATAAGCTCCGGCATTCAGTACGATTTCTTGGTATGAAACATCAGTCGTACCTTGTTCGATCACTGTTCCCGACAGGTTATATACCGTGTAGTTTACCGGTTTGCCCTCTGTTTGAGAAATAATGATTTTCCCTTGATCCGCAATGATGGAAAGTGTTTTGTCCTGGGCGGCGTTGATGCCGGCTCCGTTAAATTCTTTACCGAAGATTTGGAATTTAAGGAGTTGAATATCTTTTGCTCCATTATTAGCTTCTACGTCGAGCATGACTTTGGTGAATCCCGTGGACGAGTTTACGTTATATTTCAACGTAGAATACCGGGTGGGGAAGTATGTGTCTGTCTGACGGTCGAGTTCTACCCAGCCCAATTCTTCGTTATAAGCATTTAAAATCCATTTGCGAGGGTCTCGGTCGGGATAATCATGAGCGCTTGTAATTGCATAAGATTCGATCGTATAGGGCTTTCCCAAATCTATTTCTACATAAAAACTCGTTGCTTCATGTGCATAATATTTGGTGTTCATGTTCCGGTCGAACAGATTGTAAAATTCTTCGGAGAAATTATCACCCGATTCTCCGATAGGATATGCCGATACATTGGAGTGAACATCGATATTTTCAGTCAGGTCGGTCGGAAAATTTTTGTCTCCCGAAGCGACATAGGGAAGACCGAACAATTGCCATTCTGCAATTTCGAGATTTTCGTGGGTTGCCGCTAATTTGTAATATTGTGCGGCGTCTGCTGCTGCGGTTCCCGGATATCGGGTTATTTCATATAGGTGGGCTCCGTCGAGATCGGTTACTTTATCGTAAGAAATTTCTTTCCATGTAGAGCCATTGGCCGAAGCATATAATTTCCAAGTGTCAACGTCGATTTCACTGTCGATACCTGCTGAGAGTAAAAATCCCGTCAAGAGTACCGGTTGCTGGCATTTGGCTACGATTTCTACATTCGATGTCTCGGGAACATAATAAGTGTATTCATCATTATCGGTCAACAAGCTCAGCGTAGAATTTTCTTGTGTAGAAGAAATTTCGGCCTCGTCGGTAAAATCATACGAGTAAGCGATTTTCTCGACTTCTGGTTTGTCTATTTCTTCGGTCGTTGTACATATCTCGAATTTATCGATATTGGGGCCATTGTCCTCGTGTAGTCCGAAAGTCAGGGTGTTTGTTCCCTTATCGAGATATATCAAGGTAGATACCATTGAGGTAGGGGCATTGTCCCAGTTGGGGGAATCTTTCGTACGAATGATACTCTTTTGATAGTGGTTGACCTTGATGGTGAGAGCTCGGCTCGACCCCATCGAATAGACTTTCAATTCGTAAGTCCCGGCTTCGGGTATCTCGACGTTGTTGAACCGTAAATAGGAGTTAGCGGCTAAGTCGAAGTCTCCGATATATTTGCCTCCCGATAGACCGGCAACGGAAGAACCGTCGGTAGGTTTTACTTTCAGGTTTCCGAATAATTGAGCGGTTTCGGCTTCGAGAACGATAGGAAACTCTCCCGGTTTCGGAAGCTCTACGTCGGTTGTAATGATTTCGAATTTATCCATATTAGGGCCACCACTTCCCATAGGAGTAATTTTTATCGTATTTTTCCCTTTATCCATGTAGATATAGGTACTCATTTCGTTTGTGGGAGGTACGTCCCAACCCGGTGTCGTATTGGAGACCGTCGATATGTATTCGGAATAGTTATTGACTTTAACGGCAATAGACCTATTCTGCATACTCATGTAATAAGTCTTGAATTCATAAGTCCCGGCTTCGGGCACTTCAACATCGTTAAAAACTATGGAGCTACCGGGGTCGTTATCACCTACATATTTACCGCCCGAGATTCCTTCTACGGTACTACCGTCGACAGGTTTTACTTTTGCAGGCAGTGTGATTATTCCCTTTTCTGCTTCGAGCGTTACAAGCACGTCTTGGGCTTGTAGCCACGAAGCCGTCATTAAAGCAGCTCCTATCGACATTAGTCGCAGGATAGAATATCTGTTTTCCATGATGAAAAAATATTTTTAGGAAGAGAGTGCATCGACCGATGCACTCTCTTCGTTTTTTAAAGATTTATTGTTACACCTTTTTTCAACGAACCGGAACCTTTATATACTTTCCCGTTCATCATTAATTCTACATTCAGAGCTTTGATTTCTTTCTCTATTTTACGTTTACCCTCTTTGGAAGCGAGAGAGACTTTTACTTGATTGTTTTTCTTCTCGGCAGAGAATGTCATCAAGCTATAATCTCCACATTGGAAATTCCAGCCGTCTCCGGCATCCCAATAGAGTTGACCGTGGGCTTTCCCGTTTTCATCGAGGCATACAAAAAGAGTAAGAGGTTCGAACGAATTTTCGGTCGTGCTTTGTATAACTTTTCCGACCGGGACGATGCTTCCGCCTTTGATTTTCAATTTGGCTTGGTACTTATCGCTGTATTCTCCATCGATCAGTGTCATATTTTCCCAAATTCCGTAAGGCAATACGGGATTCTCGGCGAAAGCGGGAATAACAAGGACATTGTCTCCCAATAGGAAAGCCTGTTGCTCGCTGCGCAATCTCAGGTCTTTGGGGTCGGCGAAAAATACAGGTTCCATAACCGGTACGCCTGTCTTGTGGGATTCGTAGAACAACGTGTAGAAATAGGGAAGCAATCGGTAACGACGTTCGAGGGCAATACGAGAGGTGTTTTCTATGGCCTCGCCGAAAGCCCACGGTTCTTTGTCGTTGGTTCCCGCACAAGCATGACCTCTGGCAAAAGGCAAGAATACTCCGAATCCCAACCAATGAGCCCATAAATCGGCATCCGTATTATTTAAGAATCCTCCGATATCGGGACCGTTGAATGCTTGACCTGAAAGGCCTAATGTGATGGACATAGGTACGGAAAGTTTCAAGTGATCCCAACCGGCCCAGTTGTCGCCTGTCCAAGTTGCTGCATATCGTTGGTAGCCCAGTAAGCCGGAACGCGAAAGAAGGAAGGGACGTTTTTCGGGGTTTACTTTCATAATCCCTTCATACGAGGCTTCGACCATAAGACGACCGTAGGCGTTGTGGTAAAGCAGGTGAGG
>ENA-ORNR01003526-ORNR01003526.1-human-gut-metagenome-genome-assembly--contig:-NODE-3526-length-11581-cov-2.556741_pt1 | contig 11581 bp, 6 predicted proteins | sample MGYA00242114_ERZ509020 | MGnify/ENA primary metagenome ERZ509020 (study PRJEB26280, sample SAMEA2338758) | human gut metagenome | biome: human gut; feature: human-associated habitat; material: faeces...
CCGGCCATCGGCGTCGAAGGGCATATAGCCGTGCATCATGGCGCTGATGCCGATGGCGGCCAGCGACTCGATGTTGATGCCATAGCGGCGGCGCACATCCTCGCACAGGTCACGGTAACAGTCGCGCAGACCGTCCCAGATGTCGTCGAGCGAGTATGTCCACAGGCCGTCCACGAGACGGTTTTCCCACTGATGGCTGCCCTGGGCGATGGGCCGGTTGTCTGTATCTACCAGCACCGCCTTGATGCGGGTCGAGCCTAGCTCGATACCGAGACTGGCCCGCCCGCCGGCGATGGTGTTTTTAGCTGATTCTGACATGAGATGCCGGGATTAGCACAGTGACTTGTTGAGCATGTAGTACACCTCGTTCCACCGCAGCTCGTTTTTGAAACCGCTGATGGTGGTGTCCTTGTCGATACGCAGCATCTCTATACCGGCAATCTCGGCATAGTCCTCCCAGTATTCGGGAGTGATGTCGTAGGAGAAGCATGAGTGATGCGTACCACCGGCGAGAATCCACGCAGCGGCGCCGGTCTCGAAGTCGGGCATCGGTTTCCAAAGGGCCGATGCTACGGGGAGCTTGGGCAGAGGCTTGGACTTGAGGCACTCCACGTCGTTGACGATCAGACGGAAACGGTTGCCCAGGTCTACCACCGTGGCTGTAATGCCGGGCAGCGGCTTGGAGGTGAACACCAGGCGCGCAGTCTGTGCCTTGCGGATACCGATACCGAGGAAGTGTACCTCGAGGCGCGGCTTCTCCTCAGCGATTAGCGGGCATACCTCGAGCATGTGTGCCTGAAGGATCGAACTCTCGGTACCGTTGAAGTTGAGCGTATAGTCCTCGAGGAACGAGCATCCCTTGCTGAGGCCCCGGGTCATGAACCATACGGTGCGGTAGAGCGCGGCGCTCTTCCAGTCGCCCTCGGCGCCGAATCCATAGCCCTCGGCCATGAGACGCTGCGAGGCCAGGCCCGGAATCTGGTCAAAGCCCACAAATTTGGGGTCGTTGATGTCCTGCGTGCCGAGGTCGTCGAAATTGGTAGTGAAGCCCTTGGCTCCCTTGGCCTTCAGGATTGCGCGCAGAGTGAGCTCGGCATGGGCGGCGTTGTAGACCACGCGGTAGTTATCGGAGCTCTCGTCCTCCATCGCCTTGTCGTGGGCGTAGAGGTCAAAATATGTCTTGACCAGGGTGCGTATGTCGGCGTCGCTGATTTTCTTGTGATACTCCATGAGCTCGGATACGGGAGTGTAGTCCACATGGTATCCGAGGCGCTGCTCTGCCTCGACCTTGTCGCCATCAGTGACGGCCACATTGTTCATCTGGTCGCCGAAGCGGAGTATGAGCATGTCCTGCGAGTCGGCCCAGGCGGCGGCCACGCGCTGCCACACGGCGATCTTGTCCTGCACGGCGGCATCGGTCCAGTGACCCACCACCACCTTGCGGCGCAGACGCATACGGGTGCAGATATGGCCGAACTCGCGGTCGCCGTGGGCGCTCTGGTTGAGGTTCATGAAGTCCATGTCCATCGTGTCCCAGGGTATCTCGGCGTTGTACTGGGTGTGGAAGTGCAGGAGCGGTTTGTGGAGCTGCTGCAGGCCGTGGATCCACATCTTGGCCGGAGAGAAGGTGTGCATCCATGTGATGATGCCGACACAGGCCTCGGAATTGTTGGCGGCCTTCATGATGTCGGACACCTCGCGCGACGAGTTGGCGGTGCCCTTATATACGATCTTGACGGGGAGACGGCCCGATTTGTTGAGGCCCTCGACCATCTCTTTGGAGTGACGGTCCACAGCGACCACTGCGTCGCCGCCATAGAGGAGCTGGGCGCCGGTCACCCACCATATTTCATAATTGTCAAATCCGTTCATAGCTGTAAGATTTAATATGTTTGTGTGTTATTTTGCCTGCCCGTAGTAAGCCCCCGGCCCGTGCTTGCGGTTGAAGTGCTTCTCGATGAGGAGCGGATTCATGGTCAGGGCCGGATTGACCTGGTATGCGATGAACGCCATGCGCGCAACCTGCTCGAGCACGACGGCATTGTGGACGGCCTCGTCGGGAGTCTTGCCCCAGGTGAAGGGGCCGTGGTTCTTGACCAGTACTCCGGGCGTGTGCACGGGATTGAGCCCCTCGAAGCGGCGGACTATCACCCGGCCGGTCTCAAGCTCGTAGTCGCCCTCGACCTCCTCGCGCGTCATGTCGGGAGTGCAGGGTACCGCGTCGTGGAAGTAGTCGGCGTGCGTGGTACCGATGCTGGGCAGGTCCATGCCGCCCTGAGCCCAGGCCGTGGCGTAAGTCGAGTGTGTGTGCACCACCCCGCCGATGTCCGGGAACGAACGGTAGAGCTCGAGATGCGTGGGGGTGTCGGACGACGGACGCAGATTTCCCTCGACGACATTGCCGTCAAGATCCACGACCACCATGTCGTCGACAGTCATGGTGTCGTAGCTCACGCCGCTGGGCTTGATGACGACCAGGCCGGTCTCACGGTCGATACCCGAGACGTTGCCCCAGGTGAATATTACCAGATGGTGCTTCACCAGGTCAAGATTGGCCTTGAAGACTTTTTCTTTCAGAAGTTCAAGCATGGTTTACCAGAAATAATAGTAGAACGCTGCAGTGATGAGGAGTATGATGCAGGAGTGTATCACATCCCATTTGTTCCAGCTGTTGCGGGTGGCGAGGCGCTGCTCGGGAGTGGATGTGCCGAATACGAGGCCGCGGATTTTCTCGGGCTCGGGCGCCTTGGTGAACAGACTCACCACGACAGCGACGAGCAGACAGAATACCAGCATCCATCCGCAGAAGAAGAGCCAGTTGACATCATAGAACAGGTAGCGGAACATGTTGGAATCCGGGCCGAGGGTCGCGGCATTGCTGTAGTAGACCTTGGCACCGAGACGCCACATGCCGATCACGAGGCCCGAGAGGAGCGCCCACATGCCGCCCTGGGCCGTGCAGCGCTTCCAGCAGATACCGAGCAGGAATGCAGCGGCGATACCCGGCGCGAGCACGCTCTGCACATCCTGCAGATAGGTATAGAGCACGTCGCCGACCGAGCGCATCACAGGAATCCAAAGCACACCAAGCACGACGATGAAGATCGTGGCCACCTGACCGATGCGCACCAGCTTGCGGGGCTCTGTGTCAGGACGGTAGCGCTTGTAGAAGTCGATGGTGAACAGGGCCGCCGACGAGTTGAACAGCGACGCGAGCGACGACATGAGTGCCGCGAGGATACCGCATACTATGAGGCCCTTGACACCGGCAGGCAGCAGCTTGGCCACCAGGGTCGGGAAGGCCGCGTCGGGAGTGGAGAGACGGAATACCTCGCCGTTGATCTCGATGCCCTCATGATGCAATGCGAAGGCAATCATGCCGGGGATGAGGAAGAGGAATACCGGCAGCAGCTTGAGGTAGGCGCCGAATATGGTACCGCGGCGGGCCTCACGTTCGTTTTTGCCCGAGAGAACACGCTGTACGATAAACTGGTCGGTACACCAGTACCAGAATCCGATGACGGCCGAGCCTATGAGGGCGCCGAGCCAGGGGAAGTCGGGGTCGCGGTTGTCGCGGATCAGATTGGTCATGGTGTCGCCGTAGTCGTTGATGACCTCGATGGAGCATATGCGCATCATCTCGTCCCAGCCGCCGAGAGCCTTGAGACCGAGCACCAGTATGATCAGCGAGCCGAGAAGCAGGATGGGTGTCTGAAGTACTGAGGTGTAGAGAACCGATTTCATACCTCCTACCACTGTGTACAGGGCTGTGATGAGCACCAGGCCGATGGCTGCGATCCAGAAGAAGTCGATGCCCCATAGGGTGTCGATGCCGAATACCTGCTGAAATACCAGTCCGCCGGCATAGACCGTCACGGCTACCTTGGTGAGCACATAGCTTATGAGTGATATGAGCGAGAGTATGGTGCGCGAGGCGGGATTGTAGCGGCGTTCCAGAAACTCAGGCATCGTATATACCATCGAGCGGGTGTAGAAGGGTACAAACACCCAGCCGAGTATAAGTATCATCCAGCCCTGTATCTCCCAGTGTGCCATGGCCATACCGCTCGACGCACCTGCGCCTGCGAGACCAATGAGATGCTCGGAGCCGATATTGGATGCGAAGATCGATGCGCCTATGGCGAGCCAGGTAGCATCCTTGCCACCCAGGAAGTAGTCGGCGGCATTATTTTGTTTTTGTCTCATCACCCATACGATGATGCCGATAAGAGCGACAAAGAAGAGGGCGATGACAATCCAGTCGAGAAGTGCCATTATTTATTGAATGAGAAAATCGTCTTGGTCGAATATTTCTCTCCGGGGCGCAGTACAGTGGTGGGCCACTGCGGCTTGTTGGGGCTGTCGGGATAATGCTGTGATTCGAGGCATATGCCGGTGTTCTGCGCGTAGACTATGCCCTGCTTGCCACGCACGGTGCCGTCGAGGAAGTTGCCCGAGTAGACCTGCATACCGGGCTGGTCGGTATAGACGGTGAGCGTGATGCCGGTCGATGGCTCGGTGAGAACTACGGCAGGCACGGTGATGTCGCCGCCGGTGGTCAGCACGTAGTTGTGATCATAGCCGTTAGCGTTTTTAATCTGCTCGAAATCGGCACGACGCAGGTCTTGTCCTACCGTTTTGGCTGTGCGGAAGTCCATAGGCGTGCCTTCGACGGCCATCATCTCGCCCGATGTCATAAATGTGCTGTCCACCGGCGTGATGGAGTCGGCCTGTATGGTGAGCAGATGCGACGTGACGGGGCGCGTGGCGTCGCCCGACAGGTTGAAGTAGCTGTGGTTGGTCAGATTGACCACGGTAGGCGCGGTCGTGGTGGCCTCGTAGGTGATCTCGATGTCGTTGTCGGGCGTGAGGAGATATTGCACATAGGCTGTCACCTCGCCGGGAAAACCGTTGTCACCGTCGGGCGACACCATGCACAGGCGCAGCAGCGAGTCGGAGGCTGCCACTACGTCGTAGACCTGGTACTGCCATCCCTCGGGACCGCCGTGCAGGGTGTGACCGAAGTTGTTGACAGGGAGCTTGACGGTGTCGCCGTCGAGCACGAAGCGCCCCTCCCTGATACGGTTGGCATAGCGGCCGATGGCTGCGCCGAAGTCGGTCTTGTTGTTCTCGGGCAAATAGGCGCCGATGCTGTCGAATCCGAGTACCACGTCGCGCAGCTCTCCCGCGCTGTCGGGTACCATGATCGATACGATGCGGCCACCGTAATTGGTGATACATACCTCCATGCCGTTGTCATTGGTGAGGGTGTACAGCGCGGTATGCTTGCCGTCGATGTCGGCCTCAAATTTCGCGGGGTCGAGCCCCGAACGTGTCAGAGATGTTTCTGAAGCTGATTTGCTGCACGACGCGATGGTCATGAGCGCCGCGGCTGCCGCGAGTGTTGATGTGATGTGTCTCATGTTATCTGAAATACAGTTTATAGATTCTGAAGGTCTTGGCCGGGAGAGTGTCGGCGAGGCGACGGGTATCGGTGAGAGTCATTTCCGACTTGACCGGCACCACAGTCTCGGGCGCGTCGAGAGTATTGTCGGCATCAAGATTCGCCGAGGCTAACGTGATGACCTCGCACTGCGGATTGAGCGAAATGTCGCGGGGCATCCTGATGTCTACCGAGAGAGGCAGCACCTCCGTGCCGGTATTGACTGCCTTGATGATATAACATCCGGCCTGATTGTCGGCGACAGCCGAGGCGAAGAGACCGTGCTGGCCTTCCTTGCCTGCGGCAGGCTTGCCGTCGAGAGTGAGCGGGAGCACACGGTCGCCGCGGTTGGTGGCATAAAGTTGCTGCACATAGTAGCTGGCCGAGGGAGCCACGCGCGAGTTGTCAAACCATATCAGGTCGGGGCGCCACTGCCAGCCGTCGACATGGGCGAGCAGCGGAGCGTAGGTCGCCATGTGCACCACATCGGCATTGCGCTCGACGCCGGTCAGGAATGCGGCCTCGAGGAGGGAGGCGTTGAAATGGTTGAATTTCTTGCCGCTGCCGTGGCAGGCATATTCGCCGGCAAAGACCTTGGGCCCCTTGCGCGGGAATTTGTCGTAGCGGTCGCCGCCGTCGAGAAACCACTGCTCGTTGCGATAGAAGTGCTCGTCGACCAAATCGACATCGAGGCGACGCATCTCACGCCAAAGATGATCGTAGCGGTCGCCCTCCGAGTCGGGGCCCGACGAGCCGATGATCTTGATTTCGGGATGACGCTCGCGCAACTGATCTACAAAGGGAGTCAGACGCTCGACATACTCGGGGCCCCACTGTTCGTTGCCTACGGCGAGAAATTTGAGCCCGAATGGCTCGGGGTGCCCCATCTGCGCGCGCACAGCGCCCCAGCGGGTTGCCGGGTCGCCGTTGGCAAATTCTATCAGGTCGCACGCATCGTCGATAAACTGTTGCAGGCTGTCGAGGGGTATCTGGTCCTCAAGAGGATTCTGATACTGGCATACCATGCCGACATTGAGTACCGGCAGAGGCTCCGCTCCGAAATCCTCGCAAAGCTGGAAATACTCGTAGAAGCCCAGCCCGAGCGACTGGAAATAGTCGGGGAAAAAGCGGTCGATAAATGTTGATTGCCAGCGATTCTCGTTGACGGGGCGATTTTCCACGGGGCCGACAGTGTTTTTCCATTGGTAACGGGTAGCGGGGTCGGCACCCTCGACGATGCAGCCGCCGGGGAAGCGGAATACTCCGGGATGAAGCGCCTCGAGGGCCTCGGCGATGTCGCGGCGCATACCGTTCTCGCGGCCCTTGTATGTGTCTTCGGGGAAGAGTGATATGTGCTCCAGGTCGACCGGCGTGGTACCCACGAGATACACACTCAGCTCGCCGTGGCTCACTGTGCGATCGGCGGTAATCGTAGCTGTGTATTTCTGCCACTCGGGCGACTTGATGTCGATAGTCGCGCGACCCAGTATCTGCGAGTTATCGCCCGACGAGCGGTCGGTGAGATTGACCGATATGCGGCCCTCGCCTCGCGGACAGCGGGCCCACACACTGAATTTGTACAGCTCGCCGGCGACAAATGACATGCCGAAGAAGCCCTCGTTGCTCACCATGCTGCGCTTCTCGCGGTGGCCCGGGTCGGAGAGTTGGATATAGTGGGGATTGCGCTCGAAGGGACCGTCTGAGAGAATCTCCACATTGCCCGCTACATTCCAGCCGGCAAATCGGTCGGGATGAAACTCAAAAGAGCGGTTCTTGACCATCTCGGCATAGAGCCCTCCGTCGGCGGCGTAGTTGATGTCCTCGAAGAATAGGCCATACATCGTCGGCTGCACCGGGGCACCGGGACGGTCGGCACGCAGCACGAGATCAGCCTCGGCACCTGCAAGCGATGCCGCGGTTAATACGCCGGCCACATATAGGATGAATCGTTTCATGGTATAATAATATTGTATAAAATACGGTCGACAGAGGCTGTGTACCTAAGCCCGAAGTTATCAGTGATTGTAGATTAAATTGACACATGGCGCACACCATGTGACTTTTCACAATGGCAAAGGTAACTTATTTTTGGCAAAACCGCTATTCTTAAACGAAATATTTTCGTATTTTTGCGACACAAAACTATAATCTTAAATCTATAATTTTATGAGCAGAATCTTTCTTTGGGGCCTGATATGCCTGATATTGGGTGCTGTGCCGGCGTCAGCCGCACCCTCAGACCCGTCAGCCGAGGCTACCCGTACCCGCAAAATCATCGCCAGGGTCAACGACTACTGGCAGCGCAACAATCCGGCCCAGGCCACGCCTTTCTGGCACGTGGCAGCCTATCACACCGGCAACATGGAGGCCTACCGCCTAACCGGCAATCCAGCCTATCTCCAGTACTCCGAAGACTGGGCCGAACACAACAAATGGAAAGGTGCCACGGGCGACAACAAATCGGCCTGGCGATATGACTACGGCGAAACTCCCGACCATGTACTCTTCGGCGACTGGCAGATCTGCTTTCAGACATATGCCGATCTCTACGAGCTGTTGCCCGAAGACCGCCGCATAGCACGCGCACGCCAGGTGATGGAGCATCAGATGGCCACGCCTGCCAACGACTACTGGTGGTGGGCCGACGGCCTGTATATGGTGATGCCCGTGATGACCAAAATGTATCGCATCACAGGCAACAATACCTACCTGGACAAACTGTACTTGTACATACAGTTCTCTGACAGCATCATGTACGACCCGGCCGAGAAGCTGTACTACCGCGATGCCAAGTATGTGTATCCCAAGCACAAGACCGCCCAGGGCAAGAAGGACTTCTGGGCGCGCGGCGACGGCTGGGTATTCGCCGGCATAGCCAAGGTGCTGGCCGATCTGCCAGCCGACTGCAAGAGCCGTCCTTACTTCGAGCAACGCTTTGCCGACCTGGCCGGCTCAATAGTGGCCGCGCAGCAGCCCGAAGGCCACTGGACACGCTCGATGCTCGACCCTGAGCAGGCTCCGGGATATGAGACCAGCGGCACGGCTTTCTTTACCTACGGCCTGCTGTGGGGACTCAACAACGGCTACCTCAAGGGTGACAAATATGTCGATGCGGCCATGAAAGGCTGGAAATACCTGAGTACCATCGCACTGCAGAAGGACGGCAGTGTGGGCTACGTGCAGCCTATCGGCGAGAAGGCTATTCCGGGCCAGGTCGTGGACCGCAAATCCACGGCCGACTTCGGCGTGGGCGCCTTCCTGCTCGCAGCATGTGAGTATGTGCGCTATCTGGAGAAGGACAACAATGCCGACCGCCGCTACTGGACCGACCTGGCCTACCGCCTGGCCCACCCCGTGCTCGACAATATGTCGCGCGGCGAGCTCCGCAAGAACATGCAGGTCGAGCTGAGTCCGTCGTGGGACGGCCGCGACAAGGGCGTGGTGTACATGGAGACGTTTGGCCGTCTGATGGCCGGTATCGCCCCCTGGCTCTCGCTCCCCGACGATGGCACCGAGGAGGGACAGAAACGCAGCGAACTGCGCTGGCTGGCACTCAAGAGCTACACCAATGCCGTGGACCCCGCGAGCCCCGACTATCTCTCGTGGCGCGGTCATGGCCAGGCACTCGTCGACGCCGCCTATGTGGCCGAGAGTTTTCTGCGCGGCTACGACGCCCTGTGGATGCCGCTCGACAGCGTGACCAAGCGGCGCTACGTAGAGGAGTTCACACAGCTGCGCCGCGTGGATCCGCCCTACACCAACTGGCTGCTCTTCTCGTCGACCATCGAGAGTTTCCTGGCCAAGGCCGGCGCTCCGTATGACGAATACCGCATCAACTCGGCCATACGCAAGACCGAGGAGTGGTACACCGGCGACGGCTGGTATGCCGACGGCCCCAGCTTCGCATTCGACTACTACAGCAGCTATGTGTTCCATCCCATGTACCTGGAGACACTGGCCACCATGCGTGATGCAGGCGCCTATACACGCATCCACTACCGCAAGTACTACGACCGCGCGCTGCGCCGTGCACAGAAGTACAGCATCGTGCTGGAGCGCCTGGTGTCGCCCGAAGGCACATTCCCTGTGGTCGGCCGCTCGATACCCTACCGCATGGCCGTGCTGCAGCCGCTGGCGCTGATGTCGTGGTATGGCAAGCTGCCCGCAGGGCTCGCCTACGGCCAGGCACGCAATGCCCTCACCTCGGTGATGCACACCATGTTTGACGGCCGCGACAACTTCAACGAGGGCGGTTTCCTCACCATCGGATTCACGGGCCGCCAGCCCAATGTCGCCGACTGGTACACCAACAACGGCAGCCTGTACATGACCTCACTGGCGCTCCTGCCGCTCGGACTGCCCGCGACACATCCCTTCTGGACCGATGCGGCGCTGCCCACGACCAATCAGAAAGCCTGGGGCGGCCTCCCCTTCCCCAAGGATCACCACTGGCGCGACGGACAGCCGATCGGAGACCTGTTCTGATCACACTCAATTAGCTCTACATTTTAGTATTGTACTGCATGAAAAATCTACTTGCCGTTGCCGCTCTTGCCGCCACAATTCCGGCAATGGCCTACGAAGCCGCCGGCCCCGACGGACGCCTGCACCTGCAGGTGACCGACGGGCCGGTGTATAGCCTCACATACGATGGTGATACAATAGTATCGCACTCACCGCTCGGGCTGGTCGCCAACTTCGGCGATTTTTCGCGTGGCATGACCATGACCGGCCACGATGTGGAGCCTGTAGCGATCGAGTACAGCAACTCCAAAATCAAGAAATCGCATGTGACCGCCCGTTACAACCGTATGCTGACCCACTGGGCCAACCCTGCGGGCCAGCGTATGGACATCGAATTTATGGTCGGCAACAACGATATGGCCGTGCGCTATGTCGTGCCTCGCGACGGAGAGACCGGCGCCATCCGTGTCATGCGCGAGGCGACGGGGTACCGTTTCCCCGAGGGCACCACGACATTCCTCTGTCCCCAAAGCCACGCGATGGTCGACTGGAAGCGTACCAAACCCAGCTACGAGGAGCATTATACTGCCGACGCACCCATGGACACCCCCTCGGCGATGGGGCACGGCTACACATTTCCGGGTCTGTTCCATACTCCCGACGGGATGTGGGTGCTGCTGAGCGAGACCGATGTGGACTCGCGTTACTGCGGGTCGAGGCTCAGCGACTTTCATGACGGCCTCTACACGGTAGAGCTGCCGATGCCCGAGGAGAACAACGGCAACGGCACCATCGAGCCCGCTTTTGCTCTGCCCGGCGCCACACCCTGGCGTACCGTGACCGTGGGCCGCGACCTCGCCCCGATTGCCGAGACCACGGTGATGTGGGACCTGGTAGAGCCGCGCTATACATCGCAACACGTGTATGAGCCCGCACGCGGCACATGGAGCTGGATACTCTGGCAGGACCCGAGTATCAACTACGAGGACCAGCAGAAATATATCGACCTGGCTGCGGCTATGGGATATGAATACAGCCTGATAGACAACTGGTGGGACACCCGCATCGGCCGCGAGGGCATAGAGCGGCTCGCGCAGTACGCCCGCGACAAGGGTGTGAATCTGCTCATGTGGTACAGCTCCAGCGGATACTGGAACGACATCGAGCAGGGCCCTGTCAACATCATGGACAATTCCATCAGCCGCAAGCGCGAGATGAAGTGGCTGCGCGACATCGGAGTCAAGGGTATCAAGGTAGACTTCTTCGGTGGCGACAAGCAGGAGACCATGCGCCTGTACGAGCAGATTCTGAGCGATGCCGACGATTATGGTCTCATGGTCATATTCCACGGCTGCACACTGCCGCGCGGCTGGGAGCGCATGTATCCCAACTATGTCGGCAGCGAGGCTGTGCGGGCGTCGGAAAATCTGATTTTCAACCAGCGCGACTGCGACGAGGAGGCTTTCGCCGCCACCCTGCACCCCTTTATCCGCAACACTGTGGGCTGTATGGAGTACGGAGGCGTATTTCTTAACAAGCGCATGAACCGCACCAACGACGGCGGCAACACGCGTCGCACGACCGACGTGTTTCAGCTCGCCACGGCGATACTCTTCCAGAACCCGGCTCAGAATTTTGCCCTCGCGCCCAACAATCTGACCGACGCCCCGGCCG
>ENA-ORNR01003535-ORNR01003535.1-human-gut-metagenome-genome-assembly--contig:-NODE-3535-length-11559-cov-6.150296_pt1 | contig 11559 bp, 9 predicted proteins | sample MGYA00242114_ERZ509020 | MGnify/ENA primary metagenome ERZ509020 (study PRJEB26280, sample SAMEA2338758) | human gut metagenome | biome: human gut; feature: human-associated habitat; material: faeces...
GCAGCCGCCGGGCAGGACGGTGAACAGGCATCGCGGTCACCCGGGAGAACATGTCTTCCCTTGGCGTGACTATGGATCACTACCTGTCCAACACACTGACCATTGAAAGCCTGAGCAGGAATGTGGAGGTCAAGGCGGCCTTTGCCGAGTACAGCGGCTTCTCCATTCCGACGGGCGGGCCCGGCTATGAGATCTCCGATGTGAAAAGGCTGCCTGCGGACACTCTGCCGGATACCGAGATCCGCGCAGGCGGTGATGTGACCTTCACGGTCAGGCCAGCCGCTGAGTACAGCGACTTCTCCAAGCTGACCGTCAACGGCTACGATTGCCTGACCGGCAGCGGCAACGCAGCAGGCTGCGAGACGGTTTCCGCACGGAAGAACGCGGACGGGAGCTATACCGTCACACTCACCGGCGTGACTGGCAATATCAGCGCGGACATCGCCGCGCACAAGCTGGTCATAGGCGAGCTGACCGTGCCGCAGGTGCTGGAGAGTCATCCTGACCTTGATACGGCGGATAAGATCAAGCTCCGGCTTGAGACCATGATGATCGGAACGGCGGAAAACCGTGCGTTCTATGACATTGCGCTGCGATACAAGAACGCCGAGGGCAACTGGGTCGAGGTCGATGAAGCGAATTTCCCCACAGGCGGTGTGGAGGTGGTGCTTCCTTATCCCAACGGCACAGACAGCAAGGATACCTTTACGATAGTCCACATGCTTACGACTGCTGCCCGTGCCGGTGAACTGGAGCTCGTTTCGCACACGAAGCAGGCGGATGGCCTGCACTTCCGTGTGACCAGTCTGTCGCCCTTCGGCGTGAGCTGGGTGAAGTATGCTGCACCTTCGGGCGGAGGCTCGGGTGGCAGCGGCGGCTCGGGCGGAGGCATCTTTAACCCGGCCTACAACATCATGGTCGAAAGGACTATGAACGGCAGCATTACCGTTTCGCCTTCGTCTGCTGCCAAGGGCTCCACAGTAACCATCATGGTCTATCCCGACAGGGGCTATGAGCTGGAAATGCTTATGGTTATGGACAAGAAGGGCAGCGAACTCGATCTCAGAAAGTGGGGCGGCGAGTACAGCTTCATCATGCCTGCAGGCGATGTGACTGTCAGAGCCCGCTTCGTTGAGGAAGCTCCAACACAGAGCTTTGCGGATGTTTCCACGGACGCCTACTACTATGAGGCCGTCAAATGGGCTGCGAAAAACAGCATCACCGGCGGCGTCGGCAACGGTCTGTTCGCACCCGACGCTCCCTGCACCCGCGCGCAGATCGTCACCTTCCTGTGGCGTGCAGCGGGCAGTCCGGAGCCGAAGAATGCCAGCAGTTTCTCTGATGTACCCGCAAGTGCCTACTATGCGAGGTCGGTGGCTTGGGCAGTCGAGAACGGGATCACGACTGGCACGGGCAATGGAAGATTCTCACCCGATGCTACCTGTACGAGGGCGCAAAGCGTGACCTTCCTCTACCGTGCGCTAAGTACCAGGGCAGAGGGTACAGCGGAGTTCCGCGATGTTCCCAAAAACGCGTACTATGCGGATGCGGTGGCATGGGCTGCAGCAAACGGCATCACCACCGGCATCGGCGGCGGGCTGTTCGGTCCCGATAATGACTGCACCCGTGCTCAAATCGTGACCTTCCTGTTCCGCACCTACAACAAATAATCGTCTCGGTACAATACAGATGTGGGGCGGCGGTATTATTCCGCCGCCCCATATTCTGGTTTCGGGTCGATGAATGAAAGGTATTCTTATTTGTAAGAGGAAAACGCAAAAGCTCACTTATAGGGCAACCGTGTCTGTTTTCCCTAATTCCACATCAAATCTTAAATAGCCGAAAAGGCATATTCTATTGACAAACTCAATCTGCTCGGTTATAATATACCAGCAGTATATACTACCAGTATATCAGGAGGCATCAATGGAACGTACAGAGACTCAAATGAAGATCCTCGAAGTTGGGAAAAAAGAATTCCTGGAAAAAGGCTTCAAGGATGCATCTTTGAATAAAATCGTCGCAGAGGCGGGCTTCACGAAAGGCGCCTTCTACGGCTATTACCCGGATAAGGCCGCGCTTTTTGAAGATATTGTGGGCGAGGCAGCAAAGGGACTGCTGGAGCAGTTCAAAGCCGCACAGGCCGCCCATTTCGATCTTGTCTCCGAGGAAAAGACGAAGGACAGCCTGAAGCTGTCCACTGAGTATTTGCGCGTCTTTGTGGAATATATGTACGCCCATTTTGATGCCTTTAAGCTGATCCTCTGCCGGGCGGAAGGTACGCGCTATGCAAATTTTTTGGAGGAGCTTGTGGAACTGGAGGTAGAGTGCTCAGAGGAATACTATGCACTTCTCCGCAAAAGAGGAAAGCTCTCCGGGAAAATGACAAAGCAGCTTCACCACATGATTACCAGCGCCTATTTTACGGCGGTATGTGAGACGATTGCCCATGATATGCCCAAAGAAGAAGCTATGCGGTATGTTGAGGAGCTTGCAAGGTTTTTCAACTCTGGCTGGAAAGGCTTGCTCCGGCTGGAATAATGCACAATCACACAGGAACTTTAATTTTTTACACGCGAGTTAGCGTACTCTAACTGAACAATATAAAACTGGAGGTCGTTTATTATGCGTAAAACAGATTCGAAGAAGCTGGAAACAAGGGACTTTATATCAGTGGGCATCTTTTCGCTCATCTATGCTGTGGTGGCGTTTGTGATTGGCGGTGCTGCGCAGATGACGCCGGTCACCTTCCCGTTTATGCCAATGATCGTGGCGCTCTTTACGGGGACAGTTTTCATGCTCTATGTGGCAAAAATACCGAAGAAGGGAGCTCTCTCCATTCTCGGTGTAATCGCGGCGATTTTGCTGTTTGTTACGGGAATGTTCTGGATGATGTCCGTATTCTTCCTGGTTTTCGGCTTGATCGCAGATTTTATCTGCGCTTCCGCTGATTTCAGATCCTTTAAGAAAAACCTGCTTGCCTACTGCGTCATGGCGCTTGCGCCGATGGGGGCATATATTCCAATGGTTGTCATGCCCGCACAGTTTGATGCTTTTATGAAGAATAAAGGCGACTTCGCCTCCTTTGAAGGAGTGATTCATTCGATCGGGGCTACCTGGTGGGCGATCCCCGCAATGATTATCGGGACACTTGTCTGCGCGATCATCGGTGGACTGATTGGAAAGAAGCTTATGAAAAAACACTTTGAAAAAGCAGGGGTCGTATAAATGAGACTCGACCCACGGACGAAGATTCTGATTCTCGCAGTCACAAGCGTTTCCGTTTTTATGAATAAAAGCATCGCGGTGGAGTGTGTGCTTGCGGGGATTCCGCTTGTACTTCTGAGCGTTTCCGGCAATCTGAAAAGGACGCTGAAATACGCAGCATTTTTTCTCGCGCTTCTGCTGATCCAGCTTTTTATCGTACCGAGGCTGCCCGTGACTTTCGGCGGAATCGTCTATATGTTTGCAGTGTATATCCGCAAGCTTCTCCCCTGTTTTATGCTGGGCAGCTTTCTGATTGCAACGACAAGCGTAAGTAAATTTCTTGCGGCGATCACAAAGCTCCGATTGTCGAAAGGACTCACGATTGCTCTTGCCATTACGCTCCGTTATTTCCCGACCATGAGAGAAGAGTGGGCCTCCATACGGGATGCCATGGCGCTGCGAGGGATATCAGCGTCCGCGGCCGGACTGATTAGCCATCCTATACAGACGATGGAGTATGTCTATGTTCCCCTGCTTGTTTCTGCTTCCAGAATTTCGGACGAGATTACGCAGGCAGCGATTACAAGAGGCATCGAGCACACAGGTGAAAGAAGCTGTATAGAGGAAATCGCGTTTTCGTTTGCTGATTTGCTGGTGGTAATTGCTTACGCGGCGCTCGTTGCCGGCATGATATACGCGGGCATGAAAGGGGTGTTTTGATTATGATATCGTTCCAGAATGTCTCTTTTACATATGCTGAAAGCTGGGACGGCGGAGTCGTTGATTTGAACCTTATTATCCGGTCCGGCGAATGCGTGCTGCTTTGCGGACCGTCCGGGTGTGGAAAAACAACGGTTACACGGCTCGCAAACGGACTGATTCCCCATTTCTTCCACGGCAATCTTTCGGGGCAGGTAAGCGTAAACGATATGGATACCCGGGAGACAGAGATTGCTACGCTATCGGATGCGGTAGGGACGGTTTTTCAGAATCCTCGAACGCAGTTTTTCAATACGGATACAGACAGCGAGATCGTGTTTGGACTTGAAAATCGGGGTATTCCGCGAGAGACTCTGCGCTCCCGATTAGATGAACTTACGGAGGAGCTGCATCTTAGTGAGCTCCGGGGTCGAAGTATCTTTGAACTGTCCGGCGGCGAGAAGCAGAAGATCGCGTTTTCCAGCGTGTATGCTTCGGCTCCCGATGTCCTTGTGTTTGACGAGCCATCATCGAATCTCGACATGAAGGCCATCGGAGAATTGGCTGATTTGATCCAACGGGCGAAAATATCAGGAAAGACCATTCTGATCGCAGAGCACCGCATCTGGTATCTGATGGACATTGTGGATCGCGTCATTTATATGCAGGATGGCCGGATTGCATCGGACATGGAGGCTTCAGCGTTCAAGGCGCTGCCTGAAGCAGATATTCGCAGAATGGGACTGCGTGTCAGGGATCTGTCGGTATCCGAATCGGGCGGTGTGAAAACAATCGCTGCCGATGGATTGCTTTCCGCTCAGAAAATCAGCGTCCGTCTCGGCGGCCGGAATGTATTGAATGATATCTCTTTTCAGGCAAGCCGCGGAGAAATCATCGCCATTGCGGGCGTCAACGGCGCCGGGAAATCGACCCTCGCCAGAATGCTCTGCGGATTGCAAAAGAACGGCTCCGGTACTGTTTTGTGGACTGGAAAACCGATGAGCCGGCGGTTGAGACGGAAAAAGGCATACATGGTCATGCAGGATGTGGGACACCAGCTCTTTACCGACAGCGTGGCGGCAGAATGCGCGCTTGGCATAAAAGCTCCGAACAAAGACGAGATTGACCGCACATTAGAAAAGGTGGACCTGCTGGCGTATAAGGAACGGCATCCCTTGTCTCTTTCCGGCGGGCAGATGCAGCGCCTTGCGGTTGTGGTGAGCGATATCTGCGGCAAGGAGCTGCTGGTGTTCGATGAACCTACCAGCGGACTGGATCTGAAAAGCATGGAAGAGGTTGGCATCTTGACACGAAGCCTTGCGACGCAAGGCAAGGTGCTTTTGATCATCACACATGATATTGAGTTTATGATGCGGATTTGCACAAGAATACTGTTCATTCGGGACGGAGAAATCGTGAAGGATCTTTCCGGTGGGCAGAAAGAAAAGATTGTAAGACTTTTACGAGGTGAGGAATAATGGCGGGAAAAGAAAACTCGGCGATGACGATTCTGATGGATTTTGCGAAGCCGTGCAAAGGGAAACTGATCGGCTCCGTTGTACTTGCGGTTTTGGGGGCGCTTTGCGGCATGATCCCCTACATCGCGGTGTCCCGCGGGATCATTATGATCTGCCACGAAGACTATGCTTTCAGCAAGTTGGCGTTTCTGGCATTGATCGCTCTTGCGGGCTATCTCGGGCAGGTGTGGTTCGGAACTTTTTCTACAATGAAAAGCCATGAGTCTGCCTTTATCATTCTGCGGAATATCCGCATGGCGATAACAGAGAAGCTCTCCCGTGTCCCCATGGGAACGATCCTTGATACGCCGTCCGGGAAATTCAAAACGATCATCGTGGACACCGTGGAAAAGCTGGAGCTTCCGCTGGCGCATATGGTACCGGAGCTCACTGCCAACATCCTAATCCCAGTTCTAATGCTCGTTTACCTCTTTAGCCTTGATTGGAGACTCGCGCTGATCTCTCTTGTGACGATTCCGGTGGGCGCCTTCTGCTATATGGGAATGATGAAGGATTACGAGAAGAGATATGCCAGAGTACTTGCCGCAGGGAAAAACATGGATGCCGCAACGGTGGAATACATCGGCGGCATCGAAGTGGTGAAGACGTTCAATCAGGGTGAACGCTCATATAAAAAATACGCCGACGCCGTGGCGGAAAACGAGACATCCAAAGCGACATGGTTCAAGCAGACCAACGGCTACTATGTGATGGGGCTTTCCATCCTGACGGCAACGCTTGTGGGCGTGCTGCCCTTGGGGAGCTGGCTCTTTATAAATGGAAGGGTCGAAGCGGGTACGCTGATTACCTGCATCATTCTCGCCCTTGGACTCGTAAAGCCACTGATTCAGGCATTGCAGTACACCGACAGCCTGGCCATGGTGGATTCCACCGTAAAAGAGGTAGGGAATCTTCTGGATGAGCCGGAGCTTGTGCGGCCGACCGAGAGAGCTGTCCTTGCGGACGCCGACGTATCCTTTGATCATGTTACCTTCCGATACAAAGAGACGGAGGTTTTGCATGGAATTTCCTTTGACTGCGCAAAAAACGGTATGACGGCCATTGTGGGTCCCTCCGGCTCCGGTAAATCTACCATTGCGCGGCTCATCGCCTCCTTCTGGGAGGCGGAGAGCGGCTGCGTCCGTATTGGCGGCGTGGACGTGCGGAACATTCCTCTCCCTCAGATAATGGAGCTTGTCTCATATGTATCACAGGATAACTTCCTGTTCCACCTGCCTATCCGGGAAAACATTCGCATCGGAAAACCGGAGGCCACAGACGCAGAGATCGAGGCAGCGGCAAAAAAAGCGAGCTGTCACGATTTCATCGCCGCTCTGCCGGAGGGCTATGATACGCTGGCGGGCGATGCGGGAAGCCACCTCTCCGGCGGAGAAAGGCAGCGTATCGCCATTGCAAGGGCAATCCTAAAGAACAGCCCGATCGTGGTGCTGGATGAAGCCACGGCATTTACCGATCCTGAAAATGAGGCCGTTATTCAAGCATCCATTGCAGGGCTTGTAGCAGGAAAAACTTTAATCGTCATTGCGCATCGGCTGTCTACCATTACAAAAGCAGACAAGATCCTTGTCGTGGATAAAGGAAATATCGCCGCGGAAGGAACTCATGAGGAGCTTCTTGAAACAAGCAATCTATACAAGGAATTGTGGAAAGCCCATATGCAGGGCAAGGATACCGCAGAGGAGGTGGCGTGATGATAAGGTTGTTTCAAAGACTTTTGTTGTTCTCGGGCTTACAGAAGAAGCGTCTTATCCGCTCTTTTCTTGCATACCTTGTCAGCTCATTCTTTGAGATGATCCCAATCATGGCCATTCTAACGGTGCTCACAGGAATCCTGAAGCAGCTTTCCGGCGATGTTATGCCTGAAAGCACGATCTGGATTTCACTTGGCATCATGATTGTTTCCATTGTAGGGCGAATTGTATTTGTCAATTTTTCTGCCAATGCCAGAACTCTTGGCAGCTTCGCGTTCGGGTCGGAAAAGCGCATGGAGATCGGCGAACGCCTGAAAAAGGCGCCTATGGGTTATTTCAATGAAAACAGGCTCGGGGATATCACTGCGGCGGTGACGACCACCCTTGGCGATCTGGAGCAGATGTCCGTTACCATTATGGAAAATGTGGCGGGCGGGTTTATCCACGCCATCGTGATTGGCGTTTGGCTTATGATCTATGAGTGGCGGATCGGGCTGATCTCTTTGGCCGGGCTTGCCGTGGCGCTCATTGCTTATTCGTTTATCGGCAAGGTCGGCAGGAAACACGCGCCCCGCCGTCAGGCAGCCCAGGCTGGCCTGGTCACTGCCGTTTTGGAATATGTGCAGGGCATGGGCGTAGTCAAGGCGTTTGGGCTGGCGGAACGCACCGGAAAAGCAGTTGACGCCGCAATTGAGGAAAGCAAAGAGGCAAATATCGTGCTTGAAAAGGCGTTTTCCAAAATGACGGCGCTCTATCAGACGGTGTTCAAGCTCGCACGGGCGGCTATTCTGGTTTTTGCGCCCTATCTTTTGGCAGGAGGAAGCATCACGCCGGAGAAGTGCCTGCTGCTTCTCGTGTCCAGCTTCATGATCTATGCCGCCGTGGAGGTAGCGGGTAGTATGTCCTCCATTGCCCGCGCGGTGGAGGCTTCCCTGGACCGGCTGGATAACATCATGGACATTCCATCCCTGGACGAAAACGGGGCTGATCTTGTGCCGGAAAATTTCAATATCGAAGTGAAGAATATGTCCTTTGGATACGGGAAAAAGGAGGTATTACATCAAATCAGCTTAAGCGTACCCCAGGGAAGCTCCTGCGCCATTGTTGGTCCCTCCGGCGCCGGAAAAACCACGCTGGTCGGTCTGATTGCCCGTTTCTGGGATGTGAAGGAAGGACAGATCACGCTCGGCGGCCGGGATGTGCGGGAATATACCAGCGGCAGCCTTCTAAAGAATTTCGCCATCGTATTTCAGAATGTGTATCTCTTTGAGGACACCGTCGAGAACAATATCCGGTTTGGCAGACCGGACGCGAGCGAGGATGAAATCATAGCGGTCGCAAAGAAAGCCTGCTGCCATGACTTTATCATGACGCTGCCCGATGGCTATCAGACAAAGATCGGCGAAGGAGGCTCCAGCCTCTCCGGCGGGGAAAAGCAGCGAATCTCCATTGCAAGGGCAATTCTGAAGGACGCACCCATCGTCATTTTGGATGAAGCCACAGCCAGCGTGGATCCCGAAAACGAGCAGGAGCTGCAAAAGGCCATCCGGGAGCTGACAAAAGGCAAAACGATCCTGATGATCGCCCACCGTCTGTCCACCGTGCGCACGGCAGATCAAATCATCGTGCTGGAGAACGGCAGGATCATTCAACGCGGAAACCATAAGGAGCTGATGCGCGAAGACGGCCTGTACAGGCGCTTTGTGGGAATGCGCAGCCAGGCAATCGGCTGGACGCTGAAAGGCGGGAAAGCACATGGATAGAAGGTTAGACAAAAGATACTTGACCGGAGCGGTATCTGCAATGGAAAAACACTATGGCGTGGAAAAGACAGACGCGATCATAGGAGATGCATGGAGGCGTTATGCGGAAATCGTGGATGAAAACGACGACGAGCCGAAAAAGATGTATATGCATACGCGGAAACGCATCTATCCTGCCATCGCCGCCTTTGACGCCATGACGGGCAACGGAATCTCCCGGGAGGAAGCGGCGGCTTTTCTGAACAGATATTATGAAAAGCGGGCAGCGGGCGTTGGTGCAAAAATCCGAGGGGCAATGAGGATACCGGGCCTGTATAAGCTGGTGCCGAAGTTCTTTGCCAAAATGACAAAAAGCTCCTTTGGAGAGGACTGCGGTTTTCGGGCTAATTGGATACGAACGGAGCAAGAGGAAATGTGCTTCGACATGCTGACCTGCCCCTATCAGGATACCTGTGTGAAATACGGCTGCCCGGAGATTGTAGCCGGCTTTTGCCGCGCGGATGACGAGGCCTACGGACATATGCATCCAAAGCTCAAATGGGGACGGACAAAGACGCTCGGTCAGGGCGGAGACTGCTGTGATTTCAGACTGACGATAGAGTAATGGCCCTATGAAAAGACTGATGAGATACAAGACCCTCCAATGCTTTCTTGCGGCGCTGGTTATGATTGCCTTCCTCGCTCCTTCTGCATATGCATCCGGTGCACCGGACACATATGAGGCAAGCGCAAACGCTGTTTCCGAAAAGTATATTGGCAAAACGGTTCCGGGCGCGTGTGTCGTAATTTCAGAGCATGACAATAGGGTATTTGCGAAGGGGTATGGCTTTGCTGATTTAGAGAACAATACGGCCATGGATCCGGAAACCACGGTTTTTGAATGGGGTTCCATATCAAAGACCTTCGTGTGGGTCAGCGTGATGCAGCTTGTTGAGGATAGGAAAATCGATCTGGAAACGGATATCCGCACCTATCTGCCGGACGGCTTTTTGAAAAATCTGCGATTCGCTGAGCCGGTTACTTTGATTCACCTGATGAACCATACGGCAGGATTTGAGGAAGAATTGCTGGATTTGCGCTATTACAGCGCGAGTGAGGAAATCCCCTTCAAAGAAGTACTATCTGCGCACCAGCCCAAGCAGGTCTATCCGCCGGGAACCGTCAGCGCCTATTCCAATTACGGCGCGGCACTTGCAGCGTTGATCGTGGAGGAAGCCAGCGGCCAAAGCTATAAGGATTATATCAAAGAACATATTCTTTTGCCTCTGGGTATGACGCATACCTCTGTCGGTCCCTTTTGGATGGATGTGGACGGACTCCTTGATCACAAGGCGAAGGGTTATTCTTGTAACGGAAAAGGATTTTGGCGGGAGGATGAGATGCACCTCCGCATGTATCCTGCAGGGGCCATGAATGGCACAGCCGCAGACCTGCTTCTGTTTGCTGAGTGGCTGGCAAAGGCACCAGGAGAGGAGACACAACTCTTCAAAAGCCCGGAAACAAAGGAGTGGTTGTTTAAAGAGACATGGTGTTCCTATGGGGCAAACGCAGGACTTTCTCATGGCTTCTGGCAGTATGCGAATCATCCCGGAATACTCGGGCATGAGGGTGGGACCTATGGTTTCAAGACGCAGTTTTGGGTGGAACCGGAAGCTGAACGTGCAATCCTGATCCTGACCAATGTGATGGAAACGGATTACTGCTCCGCCATCATGGAGGCGATCATCGAGCAGGATGCGCGACCGCTGAAGCAGGAAGTAGGGTCACAGGACCTTTCTATGCTATATGGCGACTATCTTCCGGCACGATCCGCATGGTCATATGTAGGCAAGATACAGGCGCGAATGCAAATAATCCAAATCTCAAAAGAGGGAGAAGAAAATCTCCGGCTGAAAATGCCTCTTGCCGATAAGGATTTACTGTACGAGCCTGTGGGCGAATATCAGTTCTACTGTGCCGAGACGATACCGGAGGAAAGAAGCCTTGCTTTCTCTGTATCGGACGGTAGGGTGACGAGCATGACGTTCCGACTGGCTCATGACTATGTTCACGCGGGACCTCTAAACGGCTTTGCCGGCAGCTTTCTGTCATTGGGAAGTTATATCCTGCTGACGGTCCTGTGGCTTGCCATTTTGATCGTATTGGGCTCAAAGATCGTTTGTAAACGCAGCTCTTTTCAATGGCAAAGGATCATACTTCCCATATGTGGGCTCATTCTTGGTGCGGCGGGGATTGCCGGAATGTTTCATTGGTTTTCTCTTTACACAATTATTTCGACGGAGCTGAACATAGTAGCAGGTATAGGAATTGCAGCGGCCATCTGCGGGATTTTCACGGGATTCAGCTATGTTGTAAAGAGAAAAAATAGAGCATCGGTACTTACGATTGTTTTATTTGCATTGCAAATTATATCTGCGTGGATGCTCGGATTCTTAACAGTAGTATAAATTAACAGAAAACGGAGGAATGGATTTATGGACGAAAAGAAAAAGTGGACGGTTAAGGATGTTATTACAACGGTATTGCTCTCCGCAGTGCTGATCGTGATCCAGTTCGTCGTCAATATGGTCTGCATGGCCAACGACTTTGTCAGCATGGTGCTGTCGGTGGGGATCACCATGTTCCTCTGCGCGCCGGTCTATATGCTCATGGTCAGCCGGA
>ENA-ORNR01003541-ORNR01003541.1-human-gut-metagenome-genome-assembly--contig:-NODE-3541-length-11543-cov-3.789084_pt1 | contig 11543 bp, 7 predicted proteins | sample MGYA00242114_ERZ509020 | MGnify/ENA primary metagenome ERZ509020 (study PRJEB26280, sample SAMEA2338758) | human gut metagenome | biome: human gut; feature: human-associated habitat; material: faeces...
ATGGGCTATTTTCTGTTCGTCTTTGGTCTCGAATGTTACCGTGCGTGCGGCTTTTCCCTGTTCGAGGGCCTCTTTATAGCGGCTCAATACCTCGTAGGCCAGTTTGGCTGCTTTGTCGCCGCCGGTCTGTGCTTGTTTCTGTACCCGGCTTATGCGGCTTTCGATGGTTTCGAGGTCTTTGAGTTGCAGTTCGTAGTCGATGATTTCTTTGTCCCGCACGGGGTCGACCGAGCCATCGACATGCGTAATATTGTCGTCGTCGAAACATCGCAAAACGTGCAGTATGGCATCGGTCTCGCGTATGTTGGCAAGAAATTTATTGCCGAGGCCTTCTCCTTGACTGGCACCCTTTACCAGCCCGGCTATATCGACGATTTCGACCGTCGTGGGGACGATGCGTTGCGGGTGTACCAACTCGGCCAATTTATTGAGCCGGTCGTCGGGTACGGTAATAACACCCACATTGGGTTCGATGGTACAAAAGGGGAAGTTTGCCGATTGCGCTTTGGCGTTGGACAAACAGTTGAAAAGCGTCGATTTACCCACGTTGGGCAGGCCGACTATACCGCATTGTAATGCCATTCTATTTCGTTTTTTTATTTTCTGACCGCAAAAGTACAAAAAAACGTCGAACTATCCTATTGCCCAAATCTTTCGGGTTCTAAATCTTTTTTGTCTTTTAGCGGTTTATAGAATGGTCTCTCTTGCTTTTTAGAGCGTGTGGATACCCCCGGAGAAAGTCGTGTAAGAAAATATTTGTATCTTTGGAGAAGTGAGGGAGATTATTTGTTGTGGTCTCGGGTATCGCTATTGTTATTGTCGGAGTTAAAATTTAATGTATATGGAGAATTTGGAGTATATAGAAGATAAGTCGTATCGGGTAGCCGAACCGTTGCTGCAAGGAATAAAAGATATGTTGAAAAGTCTGGGTATGGATTCCGGGCACGTAGACCGATGGGAAAGCCTCATTTATCTGGTGTTGATATTGTTGCTTTCTCTCGTTATTACTTGGTTGCTGCGTATCGTGTTGCACCGTGTTTTTGTGCGGCTGTCGCGGCATACGCGCAACAAAACATTGCAGATCATGATAAAACGTCGCCTTTTTTCGAGTGTCGCTTATATCTTTTTCCCGCTTATCGTATTGGCTTTTCTGCCGTGGGTATATGGAGATGCACCTCACTTGATAAGGTGGATAGAGCGGATATGCAGTATTGTATTTGTCGGTGTGTTTTGGTTTTATATCAATCGCACGATCGATACGTTCTGGCATATATTTTCTCAGCGCGATGAGTGGCGCGACCGTCCGTTGAAAGGTATCGTACAGCTGCTTAAAGGGATATTTATAGGTGTTGCCGTTATTCTGATTGCGGCGATAATCGCCGGGGTATCTCCTCTGAAACTTATAACGGGGTTGGGGGCTTTTGCTGCCGTTTTGATGTTGGTTTTCAAAGATTCCATTCTCGGCTTTGTGGCCGGATTCCAGTTGGCCGAGAACGACCTTGTGCGTCGGGGCGACTGGATTGTTTTGCCGGGAGGTATGGTAAACGGAGTGGTGGAGGATATAACACTTGATACGGTAAAGGTCCGCAACTTCGATCATACGCTTATTTCATTGCCTCCCTATACATTGGTCTCTTCGACGATGCAGAATTGGAGGGGAATGACCGAGAGCGGAGGTCGTCGTATAAAACGGGCTTTCCTTATCGAGAATGATTCGGTTACGGCTTGTACCGACGAAAAAATCGAAGCTTATGCCGACCTGCCGTATATGAAGGATTACATTGCCGCGAAGAAGAAGCAGCGCGAAGAGGGTCGTGTAGAGAATACCCACAACTCCGAAGGGCTTGCAAACGGAACTATCGACACAAACTTGGGCCTTTTCCGAGCCTATGTCAATATGTATCTATTGCATCATCAGTCGATTACCTCCCAATTCGAAGTGATGGCTCGTTTGCTTGAACCTACGGAAAATGGTACGCCTTTTGAAATATACTGTTTTACAACGGTTACGGCGTGGGTCGACTTCGAGTCGGTACAGAGCGAAATCGTCGAGCATATTCTCGTTGCGGCCTCTCGTTTCGACTTGCGTATTTACCAGAATGCTTCGGGCTATGATTATGTGTTGCAGGCCGAAATTTCGTCGGGAAGGCAGATTCCGTCATAAGAAAAAGGGGCATAACGGAAATGCTTCCGCCTAAGAAAGCCTTACGGATAATTTTGCCACGTACACGCATAAAATGTCGTGTTTCCGGTGTCTTGCGGGTGATATGATTAGTGCGCTTCGAGCCAATTGGAGCCTGTCCCGGTATCGGCGATAAGAGGTACGCGCAAAACGGCAGCCTGCTCCATCTCTTCTTTCACGATGCGGGTTACGACATCGATTTCATTGATGGGGACTGAGAAGTTTAGCTCATCGTGTACCTGCAAAATCATTTTAGCTTGTAACCCCTCTTTTTCGAAACGCTCGAAAATGCGCACCATAGCGATTTTTATAATATCGGCGGCACTGCCTTGTATAGGAGCGTTTATGGCGTTTCGTTCGGCATAGCCGCGTACAACGCTGTTGTGCGAATTGATGTCAGGTAACATGCGTTTACGTCCGTTCAAAGTCTCGACATACCCTTTTTGTCGAGCTGTTTCAATACTTTGTTCCATATAGGCTTTTACTTGGGGGAAGGTATCGAAATAACCGTCTATGAGTTGTTTGGCCTCACTGCGGGGAATATTTAGCCGTTCGGCCAGACCGAAAGTAGATATGCCGTAGATAATGCCGAAATTGGCGGTTTTTGCTTTACGTCGCATCTCTTTGCTTACCTCGTCGATGTTTACCTTGTATATTTTTGCGGCTGTGGCGGCGTGTATATCCTGTCCCGAGACAAAGGCCTCGGTCATGGCAGGGTCGCCGCTGAGGTGGGCCATGATGCGCAGTTCGATTTGCGAGTAGTCGGCCGAGAAAAACAACTCCCCCTCTTCGGGAATAAAAGCCCGGCGTATTTCCCGACCTTCGTCATCGCGTATGGGGATATTCTGCAAGTTGGGGTTGCTCGAACTGAGTCGTCCCGTTGCAGTAATGGTCTGGTTGAAAGAGGTGTGTATTTTCCCGGTAGAGGGGTTGATGAGTTCGGGCAAGGCATCGATATAGGTGCTGAGCAGTTTGCGCAGGCCTCTGTATTCGAGTATCTTGTCGACTATGGGGTGTCGGTAGCGCAACTTTTCGAGAACTTCTTCGGTTGTAGAATACTGTCCGGTTTTTGTTTTGCGGGCTTTTTCATCTATTTTCAACCGTTCGAAGAGAATTTCGCCGACTTGTCGCGCCGAACTGATATTGAACGGTACACCTGCCAATGTATATATCTCTTGTTCTGTACCGGCAAGTTTCTCGGTAAGAATGGCCGACGATCGGCGTAATGCTTCTGTATCGATGCGAACGCCGCCGATTTCCATTTCGGCCAATACTCTGACAAGCGGCATTTCGATGGTGTAGAAAAGTGTTTCCAGCCCCTCTTTTTTGAGTTCCTGCTCGAATCGTTTTTTCAGTTGCAGAGTAATATCGGCATCTTCGGCGGCGTAAGGGCATACGCTTTCGGGAGATACGTCGCGCATGGAACGCTGTCCTTTTCCTTTCGGCCCGATGAGCTCTTCGATATGAATGGTTTTGTAGCCGAGATATATCTCGGCAAGGTAATCCATGTTGTGTCGTTGCTCGGGTTGTAACAGATAATGGGCAACCATCGTGTCGAAGAAACGACCTGCCGGTTGCAGACCGTAACGTCGCATCATGATGTAATCGTATTTGATGTTTTGACCGATTTTGAGAGATGAAGGGTTTTCTAACGCTTGTTTAAATATTTTGACAATCGAGTCCGCTTTTTCTTTTTGGGCCGGAACAGGTATATAATAGGCCTCATTTTCTTGTAAAGAGAACGACATTCCGACCAATTCGGCTGTCATAGGCTCTACTCCGGTGGTTTCTGTGTCAAATGCAAAAAAATCACAGCCTTCCAATTTGCGGGCTAAATCTTGTATATCTTTTTCGTTTTCAACAAGTTTGTAATTGTGTGGGGTGGAGTTTATGTCTCGGAGAGTCGCATATTTTTCTTCGCCCGTCCCTTCGGTCGGAAATATATCAAAGAGCGAGCCTTGAACAGGCTTGTTTTCGATCACGGGTGTAGATGTGCTTTTCCCGAATATTCTTTCGGTCAAATTCCGAAATTCAAGTTCTTCGAAAATTTTGCGTAAAGCGGTTTCGTTCATCGGTGAGCGTCGTAGAGCTTCTTCGTCGAACGAGACGGGAACATCGATTTTTATCGTGGCAAGGAATTTGGAAAATCGTATTTCCTCGACATGGGTTTCTATTTTTGTTTTGGTAGCCCCTTTAAGGTTGTCGGTGTGGTCGAGGAGATTTTCTATCGAGCCGAATTCTTGTACCAGTTTGACGGCCGTTTTTTCTCCTATGCCGGGACAACCGGGAATATTGTCCGACGAGTCGCCCATGAGACCTAAGATGTCGATGACTTGTTCGGGTCGTTCTATGCCGTATTTGTTTTTGATTTCGTCGACGCCCCGTATTTCGAAATTGCTGTTTCCGAACTGCGGACGATAAATAAAAATGTGTGGGGAGACAAGTTGGCCGTAATCTTTGTCGGGAGTCATCATGTAGGTATCGAATCCGGCTTTTTCGGCTTCTTTGGCGAGTGTTCCTATTACATCATCGGCTTCGTATCCTGCGACTTCTATAATGGGTATATTATAGGCTCGAATGATCTCTTTGATAATGGGTACCGACTGGCGGATTACTTCGGGCGTTTCTTCCCGCTGCGCTTTGTATTTCTCATAGGCTTCATGTCGGAAAGTCGGACCGGCAGGATCGAATCCGACGGCGATGTGCGACGGGTTCTCTTTACGGAGGACTTCTTCGAGTGTATTGACAAAACCGAAGATGGCCGATGTGTTTACCCCTTTGGAGTTGATACGCGGATTTTTGATGAAACCGTAATAAGCCCGGTAGATGAGGGCGTAAGCATCGAGTAGAAAAAGTCGTTTATCGGACATGTCGAGAGATGTTAGTTCTAAAAATAGGAGATACGGAATCCCTGTTTCGGAAATATTCCGAGGTAAATTTACGATAATTCTGCCAAATCTTTTTGTTTTATTTATAGTTTTACCCGATAAAGCTATTGTTTGACATAAAAAATGAGCGTGTTCGTTTTATTCTGCTCTCGGTTTGCATTATCTTTGCACCTACTAAAAAATCACCGATGGATATATTGTCGAAGATTAAACAGCCCATAGAAGGCGAGTTGATACGGTTGAACGAAGTCATTGTGCAGATACTTTCTTCGACAAGTCCTTTACTATCTCGTATCGTAGACCATTATCTTTCGATGAAAGGTAAGCAGATAAGACCTATCCTCGTTTTGCTTACGGCTCGTCTTGTCGGTGATATAAAGCCCGAAACGATATATGGCGCGGCAGCTGTGGAATTGTTGCACAATGCTACGCTCATACACGATGATGTCGTAGATGAGTCGAAACTTCGCAGAGGTAAAACGACGATAAACGGTATATGGGATAATCGCATTGCGGTGCTTGCAGGAGATTATTTCGTATCCAGTGCTTTGCAGGCGGCTCTTCCGACCCGTTCGATTCGGGTGATGGAAGTTTTGGGAACGTTGGGTCGTACACTGGCTTGCGGAGAGATGGATCAAATCGAGGTTTCTCATGGAGAAATTATCGATGAAAAGGCCTATTTCAATGTGATACGCCAAAAGACAGCATCTCTTTTTATTGCTTGTATGCATATAGGAGCCCTAACATCGGGTATGTCGCCCGAACAGACATCGGCGGTAAAAGGGTTTGGAGAACGGTTGGGACTTTGTTTTCAGATAAAGGACGATATTTTCGATTATTTCGCAGCGGGTGAGATAGGAAAACCGACACGCAGCGACTTGTCCGAGGGAAAAGTAACCTTACCTTTGATATATGCCCTTACGCATACTGAGGGTTCCCGGTGTGCAGAAATGAAAAGTTTGGTGGCGAAACCGGAACTTTCGAAAGATGAAATTTCGCGTTTAGTTGCATTTGCTGTGGAAAATGGCGGAATAGAGTATGCCGAGAAAGTGATGGAACAGTTGCGCGATGAGGCACGTCGGTATTTAGAGCCGTTTTTCCCTTCTCCGGCAGCGGAATCTCTGATGTCGGTTTTCGATTATACGATTTCCCGGGCAAAGTAATTCCCTCTGTTGAGAGAGTCCGATTGCGAAGCTGATATTTATTTTATATAGAGAAAGGGCCGTACTCACCAAGTACGGCCCTTTCTGTGATTATTCGAAAAAGCTCTGTTTCATCGAAAATTTCAGTTCTTTCCTGCACCTACTATCGATTCCAATAAGCGGCTGGCCAGTCGGCTTGCTCCGATGCGGAAGAACTCTTTATGGAGCCATTCTTCTCCCAATACGTTTTTGGCAATCGTGTAGTATTTTACGGCGTCTGTTGTAGTAGATATTCCACCTGCGGCCTTGATTCCGATGCGGGTATGTGTTTTCTCGTAGTACTCTTTGATGGCGGTACACATGACGTAAAAAGCTTCGGGAGTAGCACCCGGAGTCAGTTTTCCGGTAGAAGTTTTGATAAAGTCAGCACCGGAATATATGGCGAGTAGGGCCGCTTTTTTTATGTTGCTGTAATTTCCCAAAGCTCCGGTTTCGAGAATGACTTTCAGTCGGGCATCTCCATGACAGCTGTGTTTTATTTCTGCGATTTCATCGCAAATATCTTCATATTCCCCACTTAGAAATTGTCCTACGTTCATGACTATGTCTATCTCGTTGGCACCTTCGGCAACGGCGAGAGCGGCTTCTGCGATTTTTACTTCGGTAAATGTTTGGGCAGAAGGAAACCCTCCGGCAACAGCTGCTATGTTGACATCAGAGACTTCGAGGTTCATGCGTACACATTCTACAAAATTGGGATAAACGCATATGGCGGCGACATGGTTGAGTTCGGGATTTTGATTGTCCAGTTCGTTTACTTGTCGGGTGAATTCGGCGATTTGATTTTGATTGTCGGTCGGATTCAAGGATGTCAAGTCGATGCACCCGAAAAGGAAGCGGTAAACTTCTTCATTGCAGTTTTCTCGTAATCCTTCGTGCAGGATTGTTTCCGTTATTTGAGAGATTTCATCGTCTCGCAGGTCGGTGTCGTAACCTTTCAGCATTTCGTTGTACTGGTCCATATCGTAAATATTATGAGTTTTTTCGATGAAAAGGCTTTATTTCAGTTTTTCGTTTTCTTTGTGTCGCCGGTTGTCCCGCGACGTTTTTTTGTCGATATTTTTCTGTAACGCTTCGGTCAGGTCTACGCCGGTCTGATTGGCGAGACAGATAAGTACCCACAGGACATCGGCCAGTTCATCGGCCAAGTCGATCTGCTTGTCGCTTTCTTTAAATGACTGTTCTCCATATCGGCGGGCTATGATACGGGCTACTTCACCGACTTCTTCGGTAAGAATGGCCATGTTGGTGAGTTCGTTGAAGTAGCGTACACCATATTCTTTGATCCAACGGTCGACGTTTTCTTGCGCTTCTTGCAGTGTCATAGTTATTCTTTTTGCTTTGAATCTATACATATCGTTACAGGGCCGTCGTTGAGCAGTTCTACTTTCATATCGGCTCCGAATTCTCCGCTTCCCGCTTCTTTCCCGGTTTCTTCACGGATATATCGGCAGAATGTTTCATACAGCGGTATGGCATGAGGGGGCTTGGAAGCTCTGATATACGACGGGCGGTTTCCTTTTTTTGTCGATGCAAATAGGGTAAATTGGCTGATTATCAATATTTCTCCGTCGATGTCTTTTACCGAGAGATTCATAACCCCGTTTTCGTCGTCGAAAATGCGAAGATTCGCAACTTTTTTGCACAGCCACTCGGCGTCGGTGGTATCATCGGCATCTTCGATACCGACGAGTATGAGCAATCCTTTTCCGATGCTCGATTTTACTTTCCCGTTTATGGTTACGGAAGCGTGGGCAACCCGTTGTATAATAAGTCTCATCTTGATCTAATAAATTGTCTTTTATATTGTATGTATTTGATATTCAGATTGTTTTTATTTTAGAGCCTCATAAACGAGTTTTGCTTTGACGGGTCCTATGTATTGCGATAATTCTTCGAATGGAACCTCTTTAATACGTTTTACGCTTTTATAGCGGGAGAGCAGTAAATCTCTTGTTTTCGTACCTACTCCCGGAATTTTATCGAGTGCCGATTCTACTTGATTCTTACTGCGGCGGTTGCGGTGGTGCGTGATTCCGAATCTGTGGGCTTCGTCGCGCATCTGCTGTATGAGGCGGAGGCTTTCGCTGTTTTTATCGAGATAGAGCGGGATAGGATCGTCGGGGAAGAAAATCTCTTCGAGCCGTTTGGCGATACCTATTATGGGTAGGTTGAGCTGTAAATCCCGCAGGGCTTCGCAAGCAGCGCTGAGTTGCCCTTTGCCTCCGTCTACGACAACAAGATCGGGTAGGGGTTGGTTTTCTTCGCTGAGGCGTTTATAGCGTCGATAGACTGCCTCATACATCGATGCGAAGTCATCGGGGCCTTCGACCGTTTTTACGTTGAAGTGGCGATAGTCTTTTTTCGATGGTTTCGCTTTTTTGAATACGACGCAGGAAGATACCGGCAATGTACCTTGTATATTGGAGTTGTCGAAGCACTCGATATGCATAGGCAGATTGTGCAGTCTGAAATCTTTTTGTGCTCTCGACAGTATGCGGGTAACCCGCTGCTCGGGATTGAGTTTTTCGGCGCTTTTGAGTTTATCTATCTTATACTGTTTGACATTCTGTTCCGAAACTTCGAGGAGTTTGCGTTTGTCGCCCCGTTGCGGGACGGTGAATGTGGTGTCTTTAAATTCCGATTCGGGTAAAAACGGAACGATTATTTCCCGCGATGAACTTTTGAAGCGATTTCGCATTTCGGCGATGGCGAGGGATAGAATCTCTTCTCTGCTTTCATCGAGCCTTTTCCGGTATTCGATAGTATAACTTTGTACGATGGAACCGTTGCGTACGTGTAAATAGTTTACATAAGCATCGTTGTCGGACTCCTCGTATGAAAAAACATCGACATTGTGTATCGTTGTACTTACTATAACCGATTTAGCCTTATATTTTTCGAGTAACAGGTATTTTTCTTTCAACTCTTGCGCTTCCTCAAATTTCATCTGTTCGGCGAGAGCCGTCATTTCTTCTTTGAGATGGTCGGTAAGCTGTTGGATATTTCCGTTGAGAATTTGGCGTATCTGGTCAATGTCTTTCAGGTATTCCTCTTCGCTTTGTCTTTCTTCGCATGGTCCTTTGCAATTTTTTATATGATATTGCAGGCAGACTTTGTAACGATGTTTACGCACATTTTCGGGACTGAGTAGGTGAGGACAGGTGCGGATAGGAAATAAAGACCGGATCAGTTCGAGTACGGTACGGGCGAGTTGAACATGTGCATAGGGACCGTAATATTTCGAACCGTCGTGAATGACTTTGCGGGTAAGGAATACACGAGGGAAATGTTCGTTTCTTATCGTAATCCACGGGTAGGTCTTATCGTCTTTCAATAAGACATTGTATCGTGGCTTGTACTCTTTGATAAAAGAGTTTTCAAGATGCAGGGCATCTTCTTCGCTCTTGACAACCGTATATTTTATATCGCAAATGTTGCGTACCAGAATGGTGGTCCGTAACGATTCGTGATTTTTATTGAAGTAAGAGCTGACTCGCCGTTTTAGGTTTTTGGCTTTCCCGACATATATGATGTTCCCTTCCTTGTCGAAGTATTGATATACTCCGGGAGAATCGGGAAGGAGCGATAATATATGTTGTATATGTTCGTTTTTTGTAGCCAAAGTATAGTCAAAGTTTTATCATTGAATCGATTTCGACATCGACCGGAAAATCTTTACGACCATTAAGCATAACAATTTCCGTCAGGAAGTTGATGTAAATATGTTTGGGGTTGAATTTCTTTAATAAGTGGTATGCTGCTACCATTGTGCCTCCGGTGGCCAGAACGTCATCGTGCAATAATATGACGTCGTCCTCGCTAATGGCGTCTTGGTGTATTTCTATCGTGTCGCTTCCGTATTCCTTGTTGTAGCTTTCGCTCCACGTGAGAGCAGGAAGTTTGCCCGGTTTGCGGATAGGGACAAATCCGGCATTCAGTTTATAGGCAACTATGGAGGCCAAAATAAATCCGCGTGATTCTATACCGACGACTTTGGTAATTCCCGAATTTTTATATCTGTCATAAAGTTCGTCGCTGATCATTTTAAGGGCCTCGGCATTTTTCAATACAGTTGTGAGGTCTTTGAATACGACTCCTTTTGTCGGGAAGTCTACAATGTCTCTTACTTGATTTTTGATATATTCTGTATCCATATATTATAGCATTTGTTCCACGTGGAACATTATCTTCCTAATAATACCAAAAGAATGTTGATGTCGCTGGGAGAAATCCCGGGAATACGCGATGCTTGGGCAATTGTCTCCGGGTCGATCTTTGCCAGTTTTTGACGCGCTTCGATAGATATTTGTTGTATTGTACTGTAATCGAATTTGCCTTTGATGCGTATATTTTCAAGTCGGGCAATTTTATCGGCAATGAGTTTTTCTCGTTCGATGTACCCTTCGTATTTGATACATATCTCGGCAGCTTCTATGATTTCTTCCTGCCGGGTAGGAATCATATCGAGTTGTTCTTTCAGGGCGGGAATCCATTCGGCAATGGTTCTTATATCGAGTTGCGGTCGTAAAATAAGGTCGATGAGTTTCATGCCTTGTTTCATCGGCGTGTAACCGGCCTGTTCAAGAGCCGGATTTACTTGATTCATTTTTACCGAATGTTCTTGTGCAAATCGAATCAATCGATCCCGGTGTTCTCTTTTTTCGGCAAGGAGATCGAAACGTGTATTATCGGCCAATCCCAGCTCATGGCATTTTGGGGTGAGCCGCATATCGGCGTCGTCCTGACGGAGTAATATACGGTATTCGGCTCGTGATGTAAACATGCGGTACGGTTCATCGACACCTTTGGTAACGAGGTCATCGATGAGTACTCCGATATAGGCTTCGTCCCGGCCTAAGACGAATTCTTTGTTGCTATGGCAACGCAGGTGGGCGTTGATCCCGGCTATGAGACCTTGTCCGGCTGCTTCTTCATATCCTGTCGTTCCGTTGATTTGACCGGCAAAGAAAAGGTTGCGAACGGCCTTTGTTTCGAGAGTGTGGGTGAGCTGGGTAGGGTCGAAATAATCGTATTCGATAGCATATCCCGGCCTATAAATGCGAATGTCTTTGAAGGCCGGTATTGCTTGTAATGCTCGTAATTGTATATCGAGAGGCAATGAAGAAGAGAAGCCGTTGAGGTATAATTCTTGGCTGTTTTCTCCCTCCGGTTCGAGGAAAAGCTGATGCTCGGTTTTATCGGGAAAAGTTACAATTTTTGTTTCTATACTGGGGCAATAGCGAGGCCCGATACTCTGAATTTGTCCGT
>ENA-ORNR01003550-ORNR01003550.1-human-gut-metagenome-genome-assembly--contig:-NODE-3550-length-11525-cov-11.097472_pt1 | contig 11525 bp, 14 predicted proteins | sample MGYA00242114_ERZ509020 | MGnify/ENA primary metagenome ERZ509020 (study PRJEB26280, sample SAMEA2338758) | human gut metagenome | biome: human gut; feature: human-associated habitat; material: faeces...
TTACTATGCCCCCATTCGGACCTTGCTCAATATGTAAACCGACAGCCTTGCCCTCATCATAATGGTCTCCACCAAAATAATTACGTACTGTTTCTACGTCGAGTCCCAGTTCGTCCGCAATTTTTTGCATACTCCCTGAGGGCAACATGTCTTTGATTTGTCTCAACTCATTGAAGGTAATCATTGTAGTCATATCTCAAAAGTTTTATGGTTTATCAGTGGAATAAATATAGGACTAAATCTCTGAATAAACAAGTAAAACGTTTGCGAATTTCACATAAAAAAATTAATAAAATCAATTATTTGTGTAATCTATTGATATTAAGTGTATTTCTGTAATACTCAGAATGTCTGTGAAAATTGTTTCCTTACCGGATAACTTTTTGTACTTTTGTAGAGAAAAAACAGGATCGGTCGGATCTTATCCGGCCGATGAATTGAATTTCTAATGCATTGTATACATGACTTTTAATGAATTGAATATTAGCAAACAGATCTTGATGGCTTTGGAAGATGCCGGATTTGAACAACCGACACCGATTCAGGAACGGGCTTTCCCTGTCATTCGTTCCGGAAAGGATGTGATTGGAATAGCCCAGACGGGGACCGGTAAAACTTTGGCTTATCTGATTCCTTTGCTGATGAAACTTCATTATGCGCAGGGAAATTACCCACGTGCATTAGTGATTGTACCTACCCGTGAGTTAGTGGTGCAGGTATGTGAGAGTGTAGAGTTGCTGACGGAGTATATGGATATCCGTTGTGTCGGCATTTACGGAGGAACGAATATCCGGACACAGCAAGCTGCGGTATACGAGGGAGTCGATTTGTTGGTAACGACTCCGGGACGTTTTATGGATATTTATATGAATGGCATTATCCGTACCCCTCAGATTAAGACTGTGGTTGTCGATGAGGCTGACCGATTGATGGATATGGGGTTTATGCCTCAGCTCAGAAGTATTCTTGAGGTAGTACCCGAGAAGCATCAGACTTTACTGTTTTCCGCGACCTTTTCAACTACAATTGCTGAATTGGCAGCAGAATTTTTGGCTCCGGAAAGGGATGCCGAACAGAGGGACAAACAAAACAAAAATAGATGAATAATGGTACAACAAATTTTGGATGACATTCGGGCGTATTTCGAGGCGAAGACCTCACTGACGCCGCAAGAGCAGGATCTCCTGCAACGACTCAACGAAGGTTTCTATCCCGTTGCCTTGGTCAGTAGGGAAAATTTGCAATCCTGTGGTTTCGACACGCGCTCCATTACGGATACCCAGATGCGAGAACTGGCTAAAAGGATGAGACGCTGTTACGGGGAGCAGTTCTTCTTGTCGAACATGGAAGCTATCGCCGAAGCGTTGGAGTTTCCGTATTATCCGGTGTGCCCGCTTTGCAGCAATCCGCAGATCAGCTTCGACAAACAAACCGGAACGCTTTCTTGCGATGGTTGCGGGCAGGAATGGCACGAACATTTGTACGTGTTGGTCGAGTTTCCCGACGACACGTCCTGTTTCGAGGAGGAACACATCGGCTATCCTTCGTCGGAGGGCAGGGCACGCTATGTCCCGGAATACGACTACATCGAATGCCTCGGGAAAGACCCGGAGCCGAACCGCTATTTCAAGCCGCTCCGCTGGCCGGAATCGCAACCGTATCTTTTCCCCGACGAGCCTGACGAGGCTCTCGATAGCCTGAACGAAGCGATTCTGGACGAGCGCGGTATCAAGGATTTCGGGGAGAATGCGGTATGGGTTCCGCTTTGCAACCTCAAGGACAAGGAGTGAGGAGCCGGATTCCCCGGAAAACTTCCGCATGAATGGAGAGAGGACGGATTTCCGTCCTCTTTTTTCGTCTCGCCGGTCCCCGGCCTGCCTTTTTTATCGGGCACGGGTGTCGTTCACGCACTCCACCTGTGTGGCAATTTCCTTTTCTACCGTTTTCAGGTCCCCTGCCGTTCATCCATCTTCCCGTCCCCGGTCGGTTTTTTCGGTCGCAAAGGTTGGCTGCCGCGCCGGTTCCGCCGCTTTGAAGTGCATTTCCGGGAAAATTCTTCCTTTCAGCGCAAGTGTAATTTTCCGGAAAAAGCGTCGGAAAGGGCTTGTCTGTCAGCCCCTCGAAGCGCCGTAAAACCCGAACGGTTCCGGAAAGGGATGCCGAACAGAGGGAAAAGAATAAATACATATAATCAAAGAGAAATGAAAGGATAATATTTCTACAAAATACGAATGTATTTAATTGTATATCTGTTTATTATATAAATCAGTTCATTTTCTTATACATTCTTGTAAAAGTCCATTTATACCCTTATTTGAATTATTTTTGTTACTTGTTTTGATACTTATATCAAAGCTATTTTCTATCTTTGCATCAGGATATAAATAACTGAAGCATAATGGGTAGAAGAAAGCAGTCAAAAGTAGATAAAAGTCCGTTCAAGTTGCGTAGAAGAAAACTCTCGGACGGTCGTGAATCCCTTTTTATAGACCGTACTGTTGACGGCAAGCACGAATACGAGTTCCTTAAACTGTATCTTGTGCCGGAAACATCCGTCAAGGCGAAACGTGAGAACGCGAAGACACTCCGTCAGGCGGAGGAGATTATTCTCGCCAAGACCGAAGACATGGTTGATGACAAGGCGCGGGAGGAAGCGGCCAAAGACAAATCCAAAATGCCGCTGTCCGATTTTATAGACTTGCTGATGGAGGAATACAAGCAACGGGGGCAGCCTTCATATCGGCATTTAAGGGCATCACGTACCAAGTTCGAGAAGTTCTATCCCGGTGCAAGGCTTTGTGACATGGACAAGAAATTCTGTACCGATTATGCCGAGTGGCTGAAATCCGAGCCTCTCACTCCGCAGGGAAAGCCGCTTGCCCAAGCCACAGCCTGTTCCTGTTTCTGGATTCTCGGCATCATCCTGTCTGCGGCATGGCAGAGAGGATATATAAAGAACAATCCCTGGAAGTTGTTGAGTTTCCAAGAAAAGATAGCGAGACCGGAGAGCAAACGTGAGTTTCTGACCCTTGATGAAGTCCGCAAGCTGGAGAATACCCCTTATGTAAAGGAGAATATACGCATGGCATTCCTGTTTGCCTGCTATTGCGGGTTGCGTGTAGGTGACGTTACGAATTTGTGCTGGAAAGACATATCGGTCAACGGCGGACGGCACTTTGTATCGGTAGTAATGCAAAAAAACTCCAAACCCATATCGCTTCCGCTTCCTGCCAAAGCATTGTCGTGGCTTCCTGAGCGCAGAGAACCGGAGTCTTCCGTATTCTCGCTTCCGTCACATAGCGTCCTACGGAAGCATTTACAGAAATGGGCGGAACAGGCCGGACTGGGCAAACATCTTCATTTCCACCTGAGCCGCCATACCTATGGCACGATGCTGATAACCGCAGGGGTTGACCTTTATACCGCAAGCAAGATGATGGGACATGCCGATGTACGTCCCACACAAATCTACGCCAAAATCATAGACAAGAAAAAAGAGGAAGCGGTTTCATTGATAGATAAAGCATTTTAGATATGACAGCAAACAAGAAATCAAGCAAACTGAAAGAGCCTGTAAGAGTGCGCACCAAGAAACTTGCTGACGGCTCTGAATCGTACTACCTTGACATCTATGTCAACGGCAAACGGAGTTATGAGTTTCTGAAAATGTACCACTTGCCGGAAGTAAACGCAAGGGTCAGGGAGCAGAACCGCGCCACCCGTGAAGCAGTCGAGGCCATCAAGTCTCAACGTATCATCGAGATTACAAACTCCAAAGCCGGAATCAAGAGCAAATCAGCGTGGCAGAAACTCACGCTGGCGGACTGGCTGGAAAAATTCTATGCCATTCAGGAGCGCAAAGGAATCAAGCGTGTCGAGAAACTGGGAAGCATCATAAAAATCATCAACCAATATGGCAAAAGCACAAGGATGGGTGACATTGACAAGAAATGGGTACTCGGCTTCATTGACTGGATCCAGCACACTTATACAGGCAGGCATGGTAAACCGCTTGAACAGGGAACTGTCGTGTCTTACATTTCCCAACTCTCCATAGCCCTGAACGCCGCAGTCAGGGCAGAGTGGCTGGACGAGAATCCGTTCATGTTGTTGTCCGCTTCGGAGCGGGTCAAGAAGCCGGAGTCGAAACGCCAGTTCCTTACCATTGAGGAAGTGAAACTTCTTATCGCTACGGAATGCCGCAACAAGACTGTCAAGCAAGCCTACCTGTTCTCATGCTACTGCGGGCTGCGCCTGAGCGACATGGAAACTCTTTGCTGGAAAGATATTATTTGCAATGACGGCAGGTATATGATTGCCACCGTGCAGCAGAAGACATCTACGCCCATTTATACGCCGCTCTCGCAAAATGCCGTCAAGTGGCTGCCTGAACGAAAGCCTGATAATAATGATGAAACACTTGTGTTTGCAGAACTGCCATCACGACCCACAACCAACAAGATACTCAAACAATGGGTGGAAAAGGCGGGCATTGACAAGAAAATCACCTACCACACAAGCCGTCATACCTTCGGAACGATGATGATGACCGTTGGAGCCGACCTTTATACCACCTGCAAGCTGATGGGTCATGCCGATGTGCGCACAACGCAGATTTACGCCAAAATTGTCGATAGCAAGAAGATTGAAGCGGTGGATATGGTGGACAGGATGTTTGAGCGGGAAGAAGCCACAGATTAGAACAAGAGAATCTTGGATTCATCTAAAAATGAGATTGCTGTATTATTGTGTAATATAAATTTTGAGATTTATGCGTTGCGTCTAAACAAATTGAGATTAGTGTTATTTTTAACTGAATATATTTTGAGATTCGTGCAGCGCATATTATCTTTGCCATCAATAAAAGTCAATCTATGATATTCAAAAGGAAAATTTACGATGAACTTCTGCGATGGAAGCGGACAGATGAGGGCAGAACAGCCGTGCTGATACAGGGTGCAAGGCGTGTCGGGAAGTCCACCGTTGCTGAAGAATTTGCGACAAACGAATACGACACCCATATATTGGTGGATTTTGCCGCATGTTCCTCCGAAATCCGCGACTTGTTCAATGATGTATCTGACCTTAACCGTATTTTCATGCGGCTGCAACTGGAGTACGGTATAGAATTGAAAGAACGCAAGTCCGCCATAATCTTCGATGAAGTCCAACTTGCGCCTAAAGCAAGGCAGGCAATCAAATATCTTGTAAAAGACGGAAGATATGATTACATAGAAACAGGTTCGCTGATTTCAATCCGCAAGAACGTCAAGGATATTCTTATCCCAAGCGAGGAAGTCAAACTTCACATGTATCCGATGGATTATGAAGAGTTCAAGTGGGCATTGGGAGATACCGCAACGATAAATTTGCTCCAAGGCTGTTTCCACAACAGGACTTCTTTGGGTGATGCCACGAACCGTAAGTTGATGCGTGATTTCCGCTTGTATATGCTTATCGGCGGTATGCCGCAGGCTGTGGCTTCCTACCTTGACACCAATAATCTTGAAAAGGTAGACAGTGTGAAACGTTCCATCATAACATTGTATGAAGATGATTTCAATAAAATAGACCCGACCGGCAACGCTTCCAAGATGTTCCATCAGATTCCGGCACAGCTGACAAGTAACGCCAACAGGTATCTGGCATGGAGCGCGACAGATGGCAAACGTAGTTCCGAACTGGCTGAAATCATTTCAGAAATCAAGGAATCAATGGTGGTCAACATGGCTTATCATGCCAATGATCCGGGTGCCGGAATGGCATTGCATCAAGCCCCGGACAAATACAAGATGTTCGCTGGCGACACGGGGCTGTTCGTCACTCTTGCGTTTTGGGACAAGAAATTCACCGACAACACGATTTATCATAAACTTCTTAGTGACAAACTGAGTGCGGATTTAGGGTATGTCTATGAGAATGTCATCGCCCAGATGTTGAAAGCCGCCGGACATGAGTTGTACTATTACACATTTCCCACAGAAAGCGGAAAACATAACTACGAAGTGGATTTTCTGATAGCCGAAGCCGACAAGGTAAGTCCCATCGAAGTGAAATCATCCGGTTATAAGGCACATGCTTCCTTGGATGCCTTTTGCAGAAAATTTTCAGTCCGGATAAAAAACAAATATCTGATTTATACGAAAGATATGCGTAAGGAAGAAGACATGCTGTATCTTCCGGCATATATGACAATGTTTCTATGAATATGAGTTGTACGCTATCAAATATTTCACAACGGCTACACGAAGTGAACATGCTTCTCTCCACTTGCGAGCAAGGTTCACTTTCTTTTGGCCAAGCCCTATTGTTATCCCTGTTTTACCGGGACTTCAGCGAGACGAACACGGTTGTAGAAGAAGCGGAATCATTGGCGGAAAAGGACGCGGATCAGCTTCTGAAATTTTCATCCTCCCTTTTTTCGGAGAGTGGAACATACCTGTCCCTTGACAGGAAGCCATTGCAGGCTGTGGACTTTGAAACCCTTTTTGAAGAATACCTGAAACCGTTTGAACTCCGCTATGAGGAAGCGAAAGCCGCCGCCACTGAACTCTGGCGCAAATATTCGGCACAGAGCAACCGTCTGGATTTCCTGCCGTTGGATTCGGAGGAATACATGAAGCTGTCCGATGAATGCGATGCCAAGAAAGCGGAGTACAACACGGCTCACGCACAAACCGACCATTTGTATAACGAGTGGCAGCAGGAGCGCGACAGGTATTTTTGCGTATATTGTTTCAAGCCGATGTTTCTTGACGTGCTGGTGGAACGCCTGCATGGTATCGCCGGAAGCATCCTGTCTGACATCAACCGGATGAAGGAGGGCAAGCCATGAGCCGTGCAAGTCTGTTGCAGGAAACGGCCTTATGGATGGACACCGTTGACCTTGCCCTGTGCCTGTTCATCTACGAAGTATGCAATGACTGCCAATTTGAGTTTGCATCGGGAAGCGACTTCGTTAATTTCATGAACCTGAAGCCGACCTCACGCCCCGTTACCGTCCGTCCGAAAGAAAACCTGCGTGTCTGCTACATGGTGTTCTCCGTGTCACAGGCCATCAGGCCGCGTGAACGCGGCAGACTTTGGGCGGAAGGGTTCCTGAAGCATTGCGGCATATCCAAGTCCTACTATGACAAACACCGCAGCGATGTCTGCGGCAAAGGGGCGACAGAAGAGAACCGGAATTTCCGTAAAGCCATCGACAAGGCCATCGAAAATGCAAGACGGCTGAATAACACCCCATAGCAGCCCGCCGTTTCCCCATTCGACAAAATATATTTTCATTATACCCATGCGCTATACCGCTCACACACAACGGTATGGCGCATTTCCTTTTTGTACACTTTCCCCATTTGTTCCCCATTGGGCCACTTCGGGTCAAACTTAACTTTGCATCGGAAACAGAAGAAAACTATAGGCTGACAAACAGCAGGTTCCGGTTTCCCAATGGTACAAGTAACAATTATAAAACGAATGAATATGGAAAGTGAACGCAATTTAATGACCACCACCGAAGCAGCCCGGTACCTCGGACTGAAACCCAGTTATCTCTACAAGATGATGATGCGCCGTGCAATTCCTTACTACAAGCCGGGAGGAAAACTTTGCTTCTTCGCCAAGGAAGACCTTGACGCTTGGATGAAACGGGTACGGGTGAAGTCGCAGGAGGAAATCGACAGCGAGGCTGCACGCTATCTGGCTGCTCATGAGAAAAACAAATGATTTACCAATCTTTTATAAAACAACCGTTATGGACAATTTTAAGGACATGGAGCCGGGTATCAAGGATACTGCGGCTTTTGATTCCACGAACAAGGAATCCAAGAAGAAAGAAAGCAGACCCGTCATCAGCGCAAAGGCACAGACTATTCTGGAGTTCTTGCGCAACTGCACCCCTTACGAAGCAGATTCCATCCGTGTGATGGTGGGTTACGGTATGGGGAAAGGCGACATCGGAACGATTGAAGCGACCGACATGCTGGCGGTCAACCGTTTTCTTAATCATGGGCTTACCAAAGAAAATGGTACAAGCGGCGAGGCCGTCATGAAACACCGTCAGGAACGTGCCCAAAAGTTGATGGAGGCGGTCAAGGGATTTGTGGATATAAGCCAGCTTTGCCGCATTAGTGTCGCGCTGATGAAAATCTCTTCCGACTTCAAGGCTGTGGAGGATGCGCGAGGGCACCTGCAATCGCAATCCGTCGCTAATGGAAACCGAAACTGATGTCAAACTGGAACGGGATATCGGATAACACAGGAACGGACAAGTTAAACTTTCACGCATGGGATGTCTGGAAACGGCCATAGGACTTTCCGATATTCCGTTCCCATAACTTTTATCAAACGATGCAAGAAAATACAAAGGACAAGGAAAAATACAATTTCTTGCGCCCGACAGGGATTGAAACATTTGCGTTCATATTCTACGCAGGTGCATTGCAATGGCTGCACGGAACAACAACCGATGATGACGGCAGGGAAATCGGCAACTTCACTTTGTTTGGCGACCTCTTGGCAAGGATGGCTCTTGCGGACGGCACGTCCAAAGGTTTCCACCGACCGCTTATGCTTTCAGTCGGTCAGGCGCAGTATTCCGAAGAACAGCTTTCAACCCATTGGAACATGGGCAGGAAGCGCATACGCCGCCTGTTGGACGGACTTGAAAGGCTGGAACTCATAGACACCTGCCGTTCAAGGGTAGCGTCAGTTATGACATTTCCATGCCTGTTGCAATGGATGGCAAAGGATGGCAGCGTGGTTTCCAACCCATTCATCCACAAACAAAGGGAAAGGATAGAACCGTTCTGAATGGCTGTAAACGGGCAGACTGGCTGATTTCTCGCTTTCCTGTTGTTCCCTAATCTGGCAAGCCATCCGGTACAAACAAGGCTTACCAATGGCAAACGTGAGGGAGGTATGGCGTGAAGCGTCAGCGTTCAGTTTCGAGATATGCCGAGGTATTACCGCCTTCGGACAGTAAAAACCCCGACACTCTCGCAACGGTCTGAAAGCCCGTTGTTCTTGCCGCTCGCAGGCTCGCACCATCCCTTTTGTAAATACCGTTTTACGACTATTTTAGCGACATTAGTTATGGCACATGAAGAAGATACTCCCAAGCAGCAATCCGGGCAGGAGAAGCCTGTTGTAAGGCGTGACAAGGTGGTTGTCACCAAAGTAACCTCCCAAGAACTTTCTATAATAAAAAGTAATGCGGAGCAATGCGGCATGACACGCAGCGACTTCATCCGTGCAAGGTCACTCGGCTACAAGCCAAGACAGCGGCTCTCAGACACGGAACTGGACGGATTGAGGCAGCTTGCAACTTGTAGGACGGACATGGTGAACTTCGCCAACGCCCTGCACGGATTGACCGACAACGAGAAGATAAAACTTTTCCGGCACCAGCCGACCATGCTTGACTGGTACGAGAAAGTGGCGTATGTCACGAACAGTGTCACCGACTTTTTGCAGTCCGCGCAGACGGTCAACAGTTATCCGGCAGGAACAACAAACGAAGAAGCGAAGGAGGAGGGCGCATGATAGCCAAGGCAAAGGCCGTAGCCCACGGCATAAGGGCGATGCTGTATGTGTCGGGAGAATCGAGGAACAAGAAACATCCAGAAAAGATTACCCGTGTATGCGACAACTTCATGCCGCAGGGAATGGACGCGACAGGCATTTTTACGGAAATGAAGTTTGCCACGATGAACCATCCGAATATCAAGAACAACGTCATCCGCATGGAGATAAGCCCGGCGATGGAGCATACCGAGAACTTCACTTTGGACGATTGGCGGCAACTGTGGCAGGACTTCGCCGCCGCTTTCGACATTCAAGAAATCCGCGACAAGGACGGCAAGGTGGTTTCAGCGCAGACGAACATATCGGGCAGCAAGTCCTCCATATGGCTGCATGAGGAATCCAACAGCGGAATACCGCATCTTCATGCCATCGTCAGCCGCGTGGACGAGAAAGGGAACATCAACAACGACCACGCCATACACCTACGCGCACAACGGGCGGCGGAAATGATAGCCCGGCAAAGGGGATGGACTACGGCGCAGCACATCCATGAAACCAACATCCCGAAAGTCAGTGCTGACTGCATGGAAGCCTTGCGTGAGCTTGACAAGTGGTCATGGGACGGCTACCAAGAAAGGCTTACCGCCAAAGGCTATGAGCTATATTTGCGCAAGGACAAAAAGGATGTAATACGTGGCTATGTACTTCTCAAAGGTAACACGAAGTTCAAAGCATCGGAACTTGGAAAGGGGCGCAACCTGACCGCATCCCGTATCAAACAGACATGGGAAAAGTTACATTCCGACAAGACGCAACAAGTCCGTCCGGCTACCAAACAACCGGTTGTATCTACACCGAAGCCGTCCGTTCCCAATGGTACGCGACAAAAGCCACAGCCTGTTATACGGCAGAACAATCCGATATTCGAGAACTACACGACCTATAAGCCGAACAGTCAGCCTACGGAGTTTGAGCATGACGGCAAGACCTACAATCGTTATCTCCCGGACAAGGTACTTGACTTCTTCAATGATGAGTTCGACTACCGGGAACTGGCCAACTGGCAAGACTTGCAGAACTTGGCGATGGCTTACTTCACCTTGATAACATCACCCTATGAGGTGACATCGGGCGGCGGTGGCGGCGGTTCACAGTCAGACTTGAAATGGGGACGCGATCCGAAAGAGGACGAGATTGAGTTTGCCCGAAGATGTGCACAAGCCGCTTCAAACAGAATCGGCAGGCATTCCAAAGGCGGAATAAAACGCAAATGACAACCTAAAAAACAGCAATGCAATGAAACAACCAGATACGGCGGCTCTCCGAGAGCGGCTTGCCAATTATACACCCGAAGATGAGTTGGAACAGGACAAACAGGAACTTGAAGGACTGCTTCAGGAAGTCAATTACCAGCTAATCGAGCTTCGCAATCTGCTGAAAGAAGTCAATGCGCTCAAAGAAGAATTGCACGGCATACACGGCAGTTTGAAGCATACCGTCCAACGGGAGCGGACAGCTTTTAATGCCTTGGTTGCGGCAAAGGACAGTGCGGACAATATCGTAAACGGCATCAACCGTGCCATTGTCAAGGCGGAACAGCACACCGTCATCCGTGCAGAAATCGGCACCGATGAAATGGAGAAAGTGCATCAATGCACAGTCCAACACATCAAGGCCGAAAAAGAACTGTTGGAGAAGCACAGCGTTAAAATGGCCAAACACCTCCAAAGCAATGAAGGAATTTGGCTCTCTACATATTGGTTTACTTTTTTTGTAATTATACAGTTCATTTTCTGCTTAGCTGTAGGCATATGGGCTTGGTTAAAATGAAAGAACTTCAAAATATGGTAATATATGGAAAGCATAGAAATTGCCATTGTAGTTGCTATAAATTGGAGCATATAGAACTACCATCTGATTCATTTTCAAATTTTACCGTCTTAATAAGACTTGAGTTCAACTTATAAATGCAACTTTTTGGGTGCGGATAATAAGCAATAAAA
>ENA-ORNR01003552-ORNR01003552.1-human-gut-metagenome-genome-assembly--contig:-NODE-3552-length-11525-cov-2.776896_pt1 | contig 11525 bp, 7 predicted proteins | sample MGYA00242114_ERZ509020 | MGnify/ENA primary metagenome ERZ509020 (study PRJEB26280, sample SAMEA2338758) | human gut metagenome | biome: human gut; feature: human-associated habitat; material: faeces...
TCTCCTCCTGGAATTTGCTGGCCTCCTCTTCCCGGGTGAGAATCAGGTTTTGCCGTACCCGTCGTGACGCGCGCCGAAAGCGAAGAGGGCGACGATAAACCGCAGGCGCAACCCGTTACGCCCTGGATTTCCGAGGTCGCCATCACGCACGAGGGCGTGTCGTTCGCCGTCGAGGGCAACGAGGCCGGCTCCACGCGCCTGGCCGACCTGACCCTCTTCATCGAAGACGCCGAGGGCACAGCCACCACCTCGGTGCTGAGCATCTCGCAGGGAATCGCCGAGCCTTCGCTCAAACTGGACAGCTCCGTCGAGACCTACGAGGGTTATGCACAACAGTGCACGATTCCGGCCACGACAAATAACCTCGTACCCTACGCCGACCAAATCGTCTACGATATCACCTACGATACCCCCGTCGAGGAGGGCAACGAGTGGCTGTCGGAACCCATGCTCACAGACGAGGGGCTGACCTTCTCGCTGACTCAGAACGACAGCTCGGAAGCCCGTTCCGCCACGCTCAACCTCAGTTACGCCGACGCATTGGGCGTCTCCGTTTCGGCAGTCTGCAAAATCACCCAGAGAGCCTATCCCACCGCCGTCGACTTCGCGACCGTACGCGGAATGACCCCGGGCGAAATCTCGCTGGCGGGCTATATCGAGGGATTCGTGGTCAGCGACCCGGCCAGCAAGAACATCGTTTCGAGCCCCCAGACCGGACAGTATGCGTTCGACCGCACCGAGAACGACCGCACGGTCTACCTCGAATCGACGGACGGCCGCTACGGTTTCTGCCTGAAATTCGCAACCGAAGACGACAACACGCTGGAACGTTTCTCGAAGGTGCGGCTCTCGCTCGACGGCGCCATCCTCGAAAAGAAGGCCGTCCCCGAATGCTACACCATCACGGGACTGACGGCGGCCAACATTTTGGAGACATCGACACCCGACGAATTCAAGATTCCCGTCAAGACCAAACGCATCGCCGAACTCACCGACGACGACATCTTCACGCTGGTCTCGGTACCCGATCTGGAAATCATGTGCAAGGACGGCGCCTACACCAACTGCACCGACGGTTACTCGCTCAAAGACGACGTGAACCCAATCGGCGCCACCGCGCCGCGCTGGGACGTCGCACCGCTGATGTGCTACGACAAGACGGGCGAAGTAATCCACATGCTGACCAATGCGGCCGTACCCTGGCGCCGTTTCAGCTCGGGACGCGATCTGGAATTCTATTCGGTCGTAGCCCAAGGTTCGGGTACGTTCCGGGGTATCGTCGTAGCCGACGACGTGGCGCCCGTCCGTTTCGGCGACCTCGGCCGCTACCAGCTGCGCGCCATGACGCAGGGAGAGATCGCCCTGACCGAAGAGCCGTTCTCGAAGACCATCGTCGAGTGGAACTGGAACGACCGCCAGAACGACCTCACACCGGAAATCGGAGAGGGCGAGATCAACAAGTACGACGCCACGCAGGCCGGGTCACCGGACTTCAACAATGTCGTCTGCTCGGGCAACGGCGGCGGAACTTCCGAACAGAAGGGACTGGTGCCCAATGGCAGCGTCGTGCTCTCGCGCCAGTGGTGGGATTTCGACAAGGACGAAGGCAAATATTTCGACATCTCGTTCTCGACGCAGAGCATCACCGGATCGAACCTGATTTTCGGCATCGTTTGGGGACACGGAAACATGAACAACACCTCGTTGACCGGCCCTGCACACTGGAATCTGCTCTACTCCGTCGACGGAGGCACGACGTTCCGGCCCGTTCCCGACTGCCCGATCATCAAAAAGCGTTCGATCGTATGGTGGAGCGGGACATCGCAGGACTCGACGCCGGGCTACACCGAGCATCTGCGCCGGCTGCCGGCCGATTGCTTCGGCAAGGAGAAGGTGGTGTTGCGCCTGCAAGTAGCCGACAAGGTGACCGACATCGCCCCGAGCAGCAGCGCTTCGACCTATCCGACGAATCTGGGCATCGAAAAAGGCACGCTCACGCCGGAAATCACGGCCGCCAACTGTCAGGTTCGAATCGGTACGCTCACGATACGTTACAACTAAACGCATTTCGGTCGGGCGGCGGACGACAGCCGACCGCCTGACCGGAAAAACAACAACGACAAAACCGAAACAACATGAACTTTCGCAAATCGATATTCAAGTTTTGGAGCATCGCCGCTGCGGTCGGAGTCGCAGCTGCCTGCACCAATGTCGACGCCGAGGACATCGACCTCGTCAAACTGGGCGCATTGGAAAAAGAGTTCATCGTCGAGGCCGATGCGAACTCGTTCGACATCGACATCTACACCAACGGCGCATACCATATCGAACGGATAAACGAATCCGACTGGCTGAGCCTCGCGTGCGGCGAGACGACGGACGGCAAGGCCACAATCACGGCCGAATGCGAATTCAACGAGGATTTCAAACGCAAGGCGGGCATCGTCCTCTGCTCCGACGTGGATTCGCGGCGCGACACGCTCTACATCAAGCAGAAGGCGCTCATCGACGCGCGCATCGCATTCGCAAATTCCTCGATCATCGTCCCCGGGGCCGGCGGCGAGAACAAGTCGGTCATCGAGACCAACGTTCCCTTCTCCGACATTACGGTAGAGACCGAATACTCCGATCCCGAGAATACGGACTGGATCCAGGAGATTGAGATCGTCGACGCCGAGAGCGAGGAGCGCGAGCTGGTCATCACGCTCGACGCCAACCCCGCCGAAGAGGTTCCGCGCTCGGCCGCCGTGTCGCTCTCATTCACCGACGGATGGGACGAGACCGTCTCCGTCGAGTTCAATCTGCTGCAACGCACGGCCAAAGAGACGCTCGGCCGCAACATCACTTTCGAGGAGTTCCGCCAAAACTACGCCCTCAACAAGAAGATCGAAGACTACGTCATCATCGAAGGCATCGTCGTGAGCAACCCCGACAACCGCAATGCGGGCGAGAACACCCAACTTACCACCTCGACAATCGACTACACCGTTTCGGAACGGACCCTCTACCTCGAATCGAAGGACGGCCGCTACGGCATCGCGATTCTCACCAACGAGGTCGAGGACAACATCTTCGACCAGTACGACCACGTGCAGCTCCTCATTCAAGGCGCCACCGGCAACCTGGTCGAGAATCCTGACCGCTACGAATTGGAGGGTGTCACCAAGTCGATGGTCATTTCGCGCACCGCCGGTTCGGCCTCCGACGTTCCCATCAAGGAGAAACACATGAACGAGCTGACCGACGACGACATCTACACCTACGTGACACTCAAAGAGGTCGAGTTCCCCGTACGCAAAGGTTCGATCACGCCGGTCAACGAAGGGTACGCAATCGGCACGAACGCACACCGTATCAGCAAATACCCGCTGCTCGTGCGCGACATCAACGGCGACGCCATGTATATGATGACCAATACCAACTGCGCATACCGCAGCGACGGCACACGGCTGCCCTACGGTTCGGGCGACATTTCGGGCGTAATCGTCCACGAACGTTTCTCGCGTTTCGAATGGCGCAACGGAGCCGACCCTGCCGAAATGACGGATGACCCGACGCTCGGCTACATCGGCCGCTATCAAATCCGCCACCAGAACAAGGAGGACATCTGGGGCAAGATGCAGAACAGCGTGGAAGACAGCTTCTCGGCACTGCTGACCGAATATCGTTATTGGAACCCCGACACGGAGAACGAGGTGCAGAAACCCACCTACGGCACGAACGGCTGGCTGACGCACACCTATCAGGAAAAGTATTCGGGTTCGGCCTCCAAGGAGTACCTGCAAGCCACCTACAAGCAGCACATGGTGGGCGGCGGCACGTACGAATACTTAGGACCCGTCGGCAACAGCGCGAACAACCTCTTCGGCGCCAACTACGGCAACAAGAACGGTATCGGCATCGTAATCGACCCCTCGAAGGAGAGCTGGAATCCGAAGATGGACGCCTTCATCAGCCGCAATCCCGACGGAACGATCGAGTGGTGCGGCCCGTATGCCTCCGACCAATACGCAGCCAGCGGTTCGGGAGGCTGGCCCGGAAACGACGCAATCCCGACGAGCTCCCAGCAAATCAACTACAACGGCAGTACGTCGATGCGCGGCAAGGCCAACGTAAGCGGCAACTGTTACACCGCCTTCTCCAACCACTACTGGTGGGACGACGACACGGGACGTTTCTACGCATGGCTGATCAACTTCTCGACCGAGGGCATTTCGACCTCGCACATCTCGATGCAAATCTCCGTGATGAACACGCAGCAGACCTTCTATTCGCCCCGCTACTGGTGCGCCGAGTGGGCGCTCACCGACTCGCAGGCGCCCGAAGACGACTCGCAATGGAATCTCATCGGCGAATACACGGTGCCCGACGTCTCCGTCTGGTCGAATACGCTCTACTCGTCGATCGTGGCCTACAAGTACATCGACTTCGAACTGCCGCAGGAAATCCTCGGCCACCCGGACGTCTACATCCGTCTGCGTCCGACGAGCGACCTTTGCAGCGACGGCAGCGATTATGCCAACGCCCGCCTGAACGGAAGCGCTGCCGGAGCGGCTTTGGCCTCCCAGCATGCAAGCAGCCTCGAGTATTTCGCGATTCGTTACAATAAATAACCGCTGTATCCGATAACCGGCCGAGGGCCGGCAAGCAACGGAACGTCCGGGCTTGTCGGCCCTCTTTTCGAATACATCCGAAACAATGAAGCTGAAAATCACGCTATTTCTGACAGCATTGCCGTATCTCGCCGTCGCGCGCGCCGACATCGGTATCGTGCCTCGCCCGCTTTCGGCCGCGGAAGGCAGGGGGACGTTTGCGATCACGGAGCGCACGGTCATCGCATCGCCCGAAACGCTGCGGCAGGAAAAATAAGGTCTCGGAATCGCGCAGTCACGTATCGCAATCCCTGTTTCGTTCCGGCGGACCGGGAGGAGGCACCGCGAGCCGTCAGAGACAGTCCCGCTTCACAAGCGGGACAAATTGCGACACGGGAAGACCTGAATCCGCACCTTCTTGCGAAAACCGCCTGCCGAACCCTCCGGCGCGAACTCTCCGCACGAACCGCTCCCGTTCTCGTTTTTATTTCCTATCTTTGGCGGTGAAAACGACCTCGCTTTCGGCGGCCGGACAGGAACGACCGGTTCCGCACCATGCGGCCGCCCTCAAAACTGTGATCCGGCATGGACAATCTGAACCAAGACCTGACATCGCTGCTCCGCCGCGCGGGGCTGGACAACTCCGGCGGAGAGTGGGGCTCGCGCATCCTGCTCGTCGCAGGCATCGTACTCGTCTGCTACCTCGCGGTGAAATTGTTCCGGCATCTGGTGATACCGGCCCTGCAACGTATCAGCGCCCAGACCCGGACGATGTGGGACGACCATCTGTTCGACGACAAAGTCCTGCACGCCGCCTGCCGCCTGATTCCGCCCGTCCTCCTATATCTGCTGCTGCCGCTGGCCTTCGGCGACGACCCCTCGTTGCTGAAACTGCTGCACAAAGGCTGCTCGATTTACCTCATCGTCGTGACGATCGCCCTGCTAAACACTTTTCTCAGCGCGCTCTACGACATTTCGAACAAACACGAAACGCTGCGCGACCGGCCGTTGAAAGGCATCTACCAGATGCTCAAACTCGTGACCGTCAGCGTCGGCATCGTATTGATCATCGGGATTCTCATCGACCGGAACGCCACGAGCATTCTGGCCGGACTGGGTGCATCGGCCGCCGTGCTGATGCTGATTTTCAAGGACAGCATACTGGGGCTCGTCGCCGGCGTTCAACTCTCGGCCAACGACATGCTGAGACCGGGAGACTGGATAACGATGAGTAAATACGGTGCCGACGGGTATGTAATCGAGGTGACGCTGACGACGGTCAAGGTGCAGAATTTCGACAAGACGATTACGACGATTCCGCCCTATGCGCTGGTCAGCGACTCGTTCCAGAACTGGCGGGGCATGCGCGAATGCGGCGGACGGCGCATCAAGCGCTCGGTCTTCATCGACGCCCGCACGATTCGCCGGTGCACGCCGGAAGAGACGGCGCGGCTCCGCGAAACGGGGTATCTTGCGGCCGATACATCGCAGGAAATCGTCAACCTGCAAGCGCTGCGGGAGTATCTCGCGAATTACCTGCGCAACTGCCCCGACGTGCGCAGCGACCTGATGTTGATGGTACGCACGCTCCAACCCACGTCCGAAGGCGTGCCTTTGGAGTTCTACTGCTTCACGCGCCACTTCGAATGGATTCCCTACGAAGCGTTCCAGAGCGCACTTACCGACCGCGTGCTCACCCTTCTGCCGGAGTTCGGCTTGCAGGCGTTCCAGCGGCCTGCGGGCACCGATCTGCATGAACGGCACTGACGGCATTCGGACACAGGAGGAATGTCTGTTTTCCGACGCAAAACGCGCGCTTTCTCCCCGAAGGAGCGTATCCCTGCAACGGTTTTTCCGGAAAAGGTGCGCGAAATACCACGAAATACGCTTTGCCTGCGTGCGTTCCTGCCGTCGCACGGCGCGAACGTCCGCGAAAGACGGCCCGACGAAGGACGGCGAGGGCAGAACGCCGTCTCCACCCTATCGGATATTATGCCTCCGCACTGAGACACATGCTGACATAGCGCACGACGACGGGATAAAAGCGCATGTATGCCGATGCATGCGCCGAATCGGGATTGCGACGGCAAGGCGTCCCCTGCTCCGAATACACCGCCGCAAGGGAACGAAAAGGGGCAGAGTTGTGAAAACTCTGCCCCGAATCGTCCTCCGTCGCGACGGAGGAGAGACGATCCCCGCTATTTGAGAATCTTGTAGGTCACCTTACCGCTCTTCACGGCCCAGGGATAAGCCACCTCGACGTTGACCGTCACGTCGACATCCTTCTGCAACGAGAGGTTATTGAGATTCGAGAAGGTGATCTGACCGGTCGTCTCGTCGACAGTTACACGGTCGCCGAGTGCCGCCGAAGCGTCGAATCCGTTGTCGGCATAGGTCACCGAGAAGCTGACGATGCGGATCGCTTCCAGCCCGAAGACTTTGTCGCTGTTGGGACGGACACCCGTAGCGAAACCGTTGGTGTCGTCGCCCGTGATCCACGGATCGGCCAGCGTCGCATCGTGATCGATCAGCTCGAAGCCCTTCATATCGTCGGCGTCGCGCATATCGCGCAGCGAAAGTACCTCGCAGATATTCTTCGTATAGGTCGCCTCGGCCGTGCGGGTCGGGATTTCGACGGTCTCCGACTGCGTGAACGAGCGGATCGGGTCGAACTTGTTGACCTCATACGACGTATAGTCGTTCACGGCCGTGAAGGCGTTGCCGATGACGATGCCGTCGATCGAAAGCGTACCGACGACGGGCACGGATTCGTTGCGGCCGTAATACGAGAGTTTGTTACCGGCGATCTCGATGCCGTCGTGAGCGGGAGCCGTCGCGGGAATCTCGTAAGCGAAGACGAGTTTCTGTGCAGCGATCTCATCGTCCGATACCGGTACCCATACGCCCTGCGCATCCTTCTTGACGATCGTGAAGGCGGATTCCAGATCGATGTCGGCTACCGAGAAGCCCGTGAGCGCACTCGATCCGAAACTCGGCGACCAGAGACCCTTCACATCCGACTGCCACTTGCCGTCCGCGTTGTAGACCCATGCGTCGACGTGCTGCGCGGCATAGGCGGGAATCTCGACCCTGGCCTCGCCCTTGACATAGATCGGCAGGCCGTAGTTGGGAACGAGCTTCGTCTCGAAGGCGAATACGTCGGCGTCGGTCTCCACATCGGCACGATTGACCTGCATGTGGGAGGTCATCTTGCCGTCGTTGGCCACGGCGATGCGGGTGATCGTCGCAGGATTCGAACCGTCGAGGAACCAGTAGTTCTTCTCCAGCGTCCGGTCGCCGCAGACAGCCGTATAGAATGCGTTCGCACTGTTGGGCGAGCCTCCATAGTAAGGACGGGTAAGCGACGTAGCCAGTTCGGCGGCATCCGTGAAGTGATCCTTCACCTGCTCGAAGAGTTCGCCGACAACGGAGGTATCCTCGGCTACGAACAGCTCCTCGGTGGCATCGTATGCGAGCGTAGCGGCGGGAAGCGTAACCTCGATCTTCTCGGGCAGTGCGACGAACTCGGCCTCGAAGGCGATCGTCACCTGTACGTTCTCGAACTCGCTCGACGCTTCGACGGCATAACGCTTGCCGAAGGTGTATCCCGAAACGCGCAGCGTATAGCCCTCGTCGGCATCGTAAGCCACGGGAACCACCTTCACATTGTCGTCGACGGTCTCGGTCGGCTTGCCCTCCGCGTCGAGCTCGACGGCCTTCACCACGGCGCTGCCGCCCTGGTTCCAGTAGGTTACGATGTTCTCGGGCGTGATGTCCTGAGGAAGCGTCGACTCGGTTACTTTGAGCGTGAATTCGCGCTCGGAACCTTCGTACTCGCCGCCGGCTTCGTAGACCGTCCGGAAATCGGAGTAGTTCCAGACGTACTTCAACAGGTCGAGCGTTACGCCGCGCTTGGTCTTGACGATCGTCACACGGCTGTTGAAGGTCGGGTTCAGCGCATCGTAGGCGGCAGCGACCGTATAGGCGTGCTCGGTGAGCAGGTAGTTGTTGCGCGTCGACTTGTCGGCGGCGATCAGCTTGACCGTCTCGTCGCAGACTTCCTCCCCGCCGTTCGCAACCTCGAAGTTGCCCTTGTCAGCCGACTCCAACTCCGTGCCGTCGGCTTTGAAAGCCTTGCTCGTGCAGGCCACGACGGGCGCTTCGAGCGAATAACCCATGTCGGCGAGCTGAGCCAGATCGTAGTAGGCTTCGCCGTCGGTAGCCCAGAGTTTGTAGCCCTTCATCAGTTCGACGACCATGTCGGTATCGTCGTAGGGAATCTCGTAGGCCACTTCGCCGTCCGCAGCGACGATCCGGTCGGCGTCGATCGAACCGTCCTCCTTGGCGGGAGCCAGCACGACGGCCTTCACGTCGGCGCGCGCCGGCACGAGGTTCACGTAATCCGAAACCACATTGGCCGAATAGTCGTTCCCGGCCTCCGCGTCGTAGGCTTTCTGTACGCGCAGCGCAATGCTGTACGAAACCTTACCCGTGAAGAAGTCGGGGGTGAAATCGGCGGGAAGCGCTGTCACGATGAAGCGGCCGTTGCCCGTCTCGTCGGCCTCGACCTTCTGAATATTCAGCGCAGGCACCGTAGCGCGCGTCTTCACCTGTTCCATTTCCAGCGAGAACATCTCGGGCTCGGCGGCATAGGCGGCCACGAGCTGTCCGGCAGCCTCGACGGGCGTAACGCGGAAGGTCATCTCCACCGTACCGTTCGCCAGCAGGACGGGCTCCTCGCCCTCGGGGGCATAGTAGAGCGCGTTGACCGACGCCTTGTGATCGTCGTAAGCCGGAACATAGACGAGGCTCTGGATACGGCTCAGGAGCTGATCCACGTCCATGCGCAGGCCGTCGATGAGGTTTTTCAGATCCTGCATCGTTCCCTCGTACTCACCGGCGACATCCTTAATCGCATTGGCAATGGCCTGATCGATCGCGCCGTCGTTGGCGAGCGCCTTGCCGATGCAGTCCTCCACGCCCTTCGTGAAGGCGGCGTTCGACTCGTCGTATTTGATCTCGGCATTTTCGAGCGCTTCGAGCCGGCTCTTGATGTTGGCCAGCGAACCGTCGGCGTCGGGCTTGCCGCTGAGGGCATCGATCTGCTCCTGCAAATCCTGGATTTCGAGATCGAGCACATCCTTTTGGACGAAGTTATATTTCGCCAGGATCGGCTTCATCGCTTCGCCCAGCGAGTTCTTCATCGCCGTCTCGCTCTGGCGGATCGCCTCCTGTAAGACGGTCAGCGTCGGATAATCGGCCAGTTCGGCGTCGGTCACGTAACCTTCGAGCGTCGAAGCCAGCCCTTCGGCCGAAACGTAGTTGGCCTTGATCTGGTTGAGCAGCTGCGACAGACTCTCGACCGTCGTTTTGGTGGCGTAGGTCGCCTCGGCGTCGCTCTTGGTCAGGTAGTTCGCCAGCGAACCCTTCACGGCGTCGATTTCATCCTGCAAACTCGTGCGGGCGCTTTCGAGCGCCTCGATCCGCTTCTCCAGCTTGCCCTTATCGCTTTCGAGCGTCTCGATCTGTTTTTTCAGCGCTTCGACTTCCGATGCGGAGGCCGCCTTTCCCAACTCCTCCTGCAACTTTCCGATCTCTCCGGCCTGCGTCTCGGCTTTGCCCTGCAATGCCTCGATTTCGTCCTTCAAGCCCGAATCAACCCCGTCCAACCGGTCGACCGCATTTTGCAGAGACTGCATCTGCTTCTCCACGGAAGCGATCTGCCCCGTCGTCAGCTCGTCGATCCGGTTGTTCAGACTCGTGATGTCGTCATCGTAGTCCTTGCAACCGACTCCGGCTACCACCGTTCCGACAAGGAACAGCGATAGGAGTCTACCTAAGAATTGTCTTTTCATAATGAAGAAATTAAAGATGTTTTGAAATGGTTTGAACTTCGTGTCTTTTCGGTATTTATTTACTGATTCCTACATAGTTGTCATCCCTTATCGGCAGGATTTCATGCCTCCCGCCGCCGGACTGTTGGTATCATATATGATACGCATGATGCAAAGATATATGAAAATCTTTGCAATACAAAACTTTTCGTAAAATTTTTCGGGATGCCAATCGACTATACAGAACAGATAAAACTTATCGCTCTAAAAATCAGAACACTAAGAAAGGCTCGAAAGCTCACGGTACAGGAATTGGCCTACCGCTGCGACATCGAACGTTCGAACCTGAGCCGTATCGAAACGGGCCGTTCAAATCCCACGGTCAAAACACTTTGCATCATCTGCAACGCACTCGACGTACCGCTTCGGGCACTGATCGAATAAACGCCGCCCGCCGCCCCGTCTCCATTGCGTCGTTCCGTCCCTTCCGCTTCGTCCGGAAGGGACGAATCCCAAACTTATCCTGTACTTCGAGGGCCGGAAAAGCCTCCGATCCGCCGGACTATATAAATAATAAGTAGTATCCTTCCGGATTCCGTCCTCCACGGGAGCGTCGTCGGCGTCACTGTCGGCGGGCCGCTCCCGTCGGCTGCGGTTATGTCCGCGCATTGTCCGCAGCGCCGATCCCGCCACGGAGCGCCTTTTCGGACGATCCGTGCGGCGATCCGAAACGGCAACTTCCTGCAAACAAGATCATACAATTTATTATTTACTTATACAATATTATATTTCATCCACCAACAAACGTTGCTTTGCTTGTTTCGGCCGGCCGGTTTTCGGAACTTTATATTGATTAACCCGCTAACGAATCATCGTATGAAAGTGACCAAAGAACGACTCAGCTATCTCAAACAGGCGCAATACGTCCAACGCCTCGCCGAACCCTACATCCGCAAAGGGAAGCTCCCGCTATGGAAAATCCATACCAAATTCGTGATCGAAGAGGCTCCCGTCAGTCTGAACACGTTCCGCAAAATGCTGAAAGAAGACGTTTCACATCATCTGCCGTACGAAGTACAGAAGTAACAATGATTTGATT
>ENA-ORNR01003558-ORNR01003558.1-human-gut-metagenome-genome-assembly--contig:-NODE-3558-length-11505-cov-4.917467_pt1 | contig 11505 bp, 7 predicted proteins | sample MGYA00242114_ERZ509020 | MGnify/ENA primary metagenome ERZ509020 (study PRJEB26280, sample SAMEA2338758) | human gut metagenome | biome: human gut; feature: human-associated habitat; material: faeces...
TTCGCAGTTGCCGGGGCGGAATATACCGGGCGGGGCTCGTTGCTATCCGCCGGGCCTGTTTCCGGAGTATTACCTGAATCCGGCTATGGGTGTTTTTGTACTCAAAATTCATCATTATGTACGTTTTTTCGTCCATGGATTCCGTTTTCTGCGCGAAAGAGTGTATCTTCGCAGCACGAAAATAGTAAGGTCGAAATGCTGGAGAGGATTCAATATGCTTTGTTCATCTTGCTTTTTGTCTTGGCAGGAAGCCTGGATGGCGCTCAGGTTCAATCCGGTAGGGTAGTTTCGCAGCCCGACCGAATTTGCCAGTCCACTCTCCGGACGCCGGTTCCGGCACACAATTGTTTCACGGCGGCAGTCTTCACCTGCGACGCTCCGATCGAAAATCCCGTCCAACCGTCCGCCCAGAAGGCGATCGTCCGTCTGCGCCATGATGCCCGGGCCATGGCGTCGGCCCGCGGGCTGTCCTGCCGTCCGGCTTATTCGGACTGCTTCGACCTGCATCCCAAGCCGGTCGATTATTATGTCTTTTCGCTGGGGCGTATCCTGATTTAGCCGCTGTTCCCGTTCCCGTTTTGCCGCATGTTCCCGGATGAGGATTTTTTCTCCCGGAGATGCGTTCGTGTTTTCGTGTTCCGAGTAAATTCGTAAAAACGATAGGTTATGTATTTTACGCTATTGGTGGTCGTCATCCTGACGGCTATTGCGCTGGTCGCAGTCGCGCTGGGTATCGCCCGCGCCATATCGCCGCGCTCGTACAACCCGCAGAAAGGCGAGGCGTACGAGTGCGGTATCCCGACGCGCGGACGGTCGTGGATGCAGTTCAAGGTGGGGTACTACCTGTTCGCGATCCTGTTCCTGATGTTCGACGTGGAGACCGTCTTTCTCTTTTCGTGGGCGGTGGTCGTCCAGGATCTGGGGATTTACGGGCTGGTGAGCATCCTCTTCTTTTTGGTCGTACTGGTTTTGGGCCTTGCATACGCATGGCGGAAAGGAGCTTTGGAATGGAAATAAGGAAGCCTGAGATAAAGGCAATGAAATACGAGGATTTCAATGGCGATGGCGTAATTGATAATAACGATATTCAACCAATTACCCGTAGCAACACGCCAGAAATTTATTTCGGTTTGGACCTGAGTGCCTCTTGGAAAGGTTTCGACTTCTCCTTGTTGATGCAAGGAGCAACCAATTACAATGTATATATGTCTGGTTGTTTGGGTAATGCCATGTTCAACGGGTCCAATACATTGGAATGCTTTATGGACCGATGGCATCGCGAAGACTTGTATGATCCTGAATCGGCATGGATTCCGGGGAAATATCCGTCAACATGGAACTCCGGGAAGCCATCTAACACTCGTGTTTCTACCTTCAACCACATCAGCTCATACTACCTGCGTGTAAAAAACATCGAGTTCGGCTACACCTTCCCCAAAGAGTGGTTAAGCAAGGTTTATGTTGAAAGATTACGTCTGTATGTATCCGGAAATAACGTACTGACATTTGATAATCTGCCGTTTGGCGACCCAGAAGCACCCAGTAGCGATAGAATCTTATATCCGCAGTTGAAAATTTGGAATATTGGTGTAAATGTTACATTTTAAGAATTTGATTAAAATATGAAAAGCATAAAATTATTAGTACTGTCTTTGTGTGGGCTATTTAGCATGTCGTCCTGTGTCAACGACTTCTTGGACCGTGATCCTATGGATATTATATCTGAAGACTTGGTTTGGTCCAATGAGAATGCGGTCAACGCTTATATGGCCGGAATGTACGAAGATATGTTCGTCGAACCTCATGCATGGTTGATTAACTGGGGTACCTTGGGGCATTACACAGACGAATCCATGCGTAGTTATTCATGGGGCTATCCCTACACCCCGGTATTGGATCTCTCCAGCTTGCAACAATGGGAATACAATAAAATACGTATCGCCAATGTGTTCTTGCAAAACATCCAAACCTCTACATTGAACGAGGATTTGAAACAACGTTGGACAGCGGAAGCACACTTTGTACGGGCATTCCACTATTTCACAATGGCAAAACGCTATGGTGGTGTACCTTTGATAAAAGAGGTACAAGAATATACCGGAAACAACGTAGAAGAACTAAAGGTTCCGCGCAATACGGAAGAAGAAGTCTGGAACTTCATTGCTGAAGAGTGTGATTTAGCGATCGCCGGTTTGCCTGAATCCTACGGATCTACAGACCAGTTCCGTGTAACCAAATATGCCGCAGCCGCTTTGAAAGCAAGAGCTCTGCTTTATGCAGGCTCCATCAGTCGCTATGGCACCGTACAGTTGAATGGCTTGGTAGGTATTCCTGCAGATAAGGCAAACGACTTTTTCAAAAGATCCATGGAGGCCTCTGACATGATCATTAAATCAGGCAAGTTCGCTCTATTCAATCAAGATCCGGATCCTGCTGCCAACTACCAACAACTGTTCTTAGACAAAACAATGAACAGCGAAGCTATCTTTGTAAAAGCTTTTGCATCTCCTGACAAAGCGCATAATTTCGATTATGCTATGGCCGCTCCCTCCTTCAAAATTGACTGGGGAACCAATACAAGTCCGACGTTGGAATTAGTAGAATCATATGAGTATATAGATGGAACACCTGGTACGTTAAAAACAACCGATGCAAGTGGAAATCTGATCTATTACGAAAACGCAGAAGATATTTTCAAGGATAAAGACCCGCGTTTCTTCGCCTCTATTCTTTACCCAGGTTCTCCTTGGCAAAACGGAGAGTTGGAAGTAAGACGCGGCATTATCAAAAATGATGGCTCCAAAGAGGCTGCCTCGGCATTCACGGATGTGTTCAGCGAAGATCCGTCTATGAAAACCGGAGGTAAAGATGGGCTCGTCATGGCAGGTGATTGCAGTCGTACAGGATTTTATATCAAGAAATTCATGGATCCTACCAATCGAGTAGAAATGGACCGTTCCGAAACGAACTTTATGGTGTTCCGTTATGCAGAAACCTTGCTGAATTATGCGGAAGCCGCTTTCGAATTGGGACTAAAAGACCAAGCTCTCCAAAAAGTGAACGAAGTACGTAAACGTGCTGGTATCAAGGAGAAAAATAGCTTGACAATGGATGATATCCGAAACGAAAGACGCGTAGAATTGGCATTCGAGAATTTACGTTACTGGGATTTGGTCCGTTGGCGTGTTGCTTCCAAAGTAATGAACAACACAACTTTCTCGGCATTAATTCCTTGGTTGGACTATAAGACCAAAAAATATGTTTTCGAGAAATCGGTCAATACCTTGAATCTGCCCAAAACGTTTTTGGACAAACAATACTACTTGGAGATTCCGGGTGTAGCTCAAAACGATTTATTAGAACAAAATCCGGGTTATTAATCTTTTCATATTTAAAGACATGAAAAAAATATTTTTATATGCAACACTAATTTGTGGCTTGTGCTCCTGCGGGCTTGACAACTATGACGCACCTACCGCTTCCCTAAGTGGAGCGATCATAGACAAAGAGACAAAAGAAAATGTCCCCGGACAAGCTCAAAACGGGACAAAAATACGTATGTATGAGTTTTATAATGACGAATGGTCTGTACAACCCAACGATTCATGGGTGAGCCAAGATGGCACATTCTCGAATACAGCAGTATTTACCGGTAAATACAAGATTTTAGCCGAAGGGCCTTTTGAGACAGTAGAACCGATCGAAATGGAAGTCTCAGGTTCAAAACAGATGAACTTTGAAGTAACACCGTTTTTGCGCATATCGGCAGAAGCGACATCCAACGAAACAGGCAAAGTTACGGTTAAAACTTCCGTAGACAATGTTTTAGATAAAACAATACAAGCAGTAGAATTCTACTACTGCAAGACTCCGTATGTGGATAAAAACACCTTTACGGCTAAAGAATCTGTAGAACTTGGTACGGAGACCGAATTAGACATTGCCACTTATTCTCATACGTTCGAGAATCTCAAAAGCGGAAAGACTTTCTACTTCCGGGTAGGAGCCTTAGCTGTTAACCCTGGCGGATTCTATAATTATAGTAAAGTAATAGAAGTTACCGTTAAATAAATCAGATCTATTTAAGGACTGTTTTTGCATTTTTCATTAACACAAGAAAATGCAAGACAGTCCTTAATCATCACAATGTAAACGGCCTAATATGAGTAAAACATCCAAATATCTGCTGATGATAGGTATCTATCTATTTCTTTCCTTGCTTTTTCTTATCGGAATAGAGTGTGGATTGAGAGCTTTCGGATATGGTGTAGATTTAGACCATCTTTTCTTGCAAACAGCGAATGGTAAATATTTATATCTCAACAAAAACATCAGTAGAAGGTACTTTACTCAATCACAAGCCACAAACGGAAATGTAGAGTTTTTTCGGAAAAAGAAACAAAAAAACACATTCAGAATTTTTGTTCTGGGCGAATCAGCAGCAATGGGATTTCCCTATCCCAATAATATTTCGTTCCAACGAATGCTGAAATACCAATTGCAAAAGACAAATCCAGACAAAGATATCGAGATCATCAATTTAGCTCTGACTGCAATCAACAGTTACACTTTTTACGATTTCGCACAAGAACTCGTTCATTTTGAGCCAGATGCGATTTTTATTTATGGTGGACACAACGAGTATTACGGAGCTTTGGGTGTAGGCTCCAATAATACACTCGGTAGCCATCCAACATTTATCCGTTGGGCAATCCGTTTGCGTCAGTTACGTCTTACTCAATGGCTCGATTCTTTAAAAAGCCACTTAAGCCCTCAAAAGGAGTTCTCAGACAACTTGATGAAATATGTGGTCAAAGAGCAAGTGATCCCCTACAAAAGCAAACTATTTCAACAAGGACTGGAACAGTTTCAAAACAATATGAAATTAGTACTTAATCTGTTCAAAAAACACCAAATACCAGTTTTCTTCTCAACTGTCGGAGTTAATTTAAAAGACTTAAAGCCTTTCAAAAGCATATCGTCTGACGAACATAGCGCCGATGAATATTATCAACTGGCACAAGAACAATTGCAAGCACAAGATAGCATAGCAGCATACACATCCTTCAGTCGGGCACGAGACTTGGACGCCCTTAGATTTAGAGCATCCAAAGAGATCAATGAGATCATCCGAGAATTAGCCAAAGATGACGATAATATTTACTTGGTAAATACCGAAGAGGAATTTAACCGAAAAAGCCCGTTCGGTATTCCCGGACGAGAATTATTGCTGGAACATGTACATCCTACTATCGAAGGGCATCGGGTGATCGCAAATTGCTTTTTGGAAGTTCTTCGGCAAAACCAATCCTGTTTTTCCAACAAAAAACTACAAATCGGCACTTCAGAAGATCTATACAACTTTCCTGTTTTAGAGTTTGACTCCTTAGCTGGAGAATATGCTTGCTTACAACTGCGTAAAGGATTCCCATTCTATGAAAAAGATCTCTCTACAATTACCCCTAAAACAGAAGTAGAAAAGATCGCAGCAAACTACGTACGACAAAAAAACTGGTATCAATCCATGGATCAACTGTATCAGTACGCACTTAATAGCAAGAATGAAAAATTATGTTTGGATATTCTCCGGGTTCGTATCACGGATAACCCTTACGACCTCACCTTCCTTGGTCAAGGAGGAGAATTCGCAGAGATCCGAAAAGAATATCCTTTAGCTATCTTCTTCTACACACGAAGTTTCCGCCTGTATCCCACGGTTCAAACAGCACAGAACTTAGTTGCAATCCATTTACGGCTCGATCAACCCGATCTGGCTCTTCCTTACATTGAATATATACTCCGAAACGGAAATCCGAAATTTAACGGACTCAAAGAGCTTTGCCATAAGATCATCCAGTACAAACAAGAATTAAATTGGCAATCGAATGATTCAATCCGGCAAGCAATCCGATCGATCTATCTACAAATGGGTAATCAGGATGCAGCCGACCTATACAATTAATAATAAAATGAGCTATATTTTAGGTATATCCGCATATTATCATGATGCAGCCGCAGCTTTGATAAAAGATGGCGAGATCATAGCTGCCGCACAAGAAGAACGCTTTACCCGAATCAAGAACGATGCATCTTTTCCTGCAAATGCAATCCGTTATTGTTTACAGCAAGCGGGAATTTTATTGTGTGATATCTCCACAATTATCTATTACGAAAAACCCTATCTGAAATTTGAGCGAATTTTAGAAATCTTTTATCGATACGCACCATGGGGGATGGAACAGTTCATTAAAGGAATACCAATATGGATTGAAGAAAAACTTTTTTGCAAACGAATGCTCAAGCGTGAATTACGCAAGTTAGGAAAATTCGATGAACAACATTGTAAACTTTTGTTCTCGGAACATCATTTGTCACATGCGGCTTCCGCATTTTTCGGTTCAGATTTTCAAGAAGCTGCGATTATAACAGTAGACGGTGTAGGAGAATGGAATACACTATCTATCGCTCATGGGAAAGCCAATCAAATTCAATTAATAAAAGAAATGCGATTTCCTGATTCCATTGGATTGTTCTATTCTGCATTTACCTATTATTTAGGATTCAAGGTGAACTCCGGGGAATATAAGATGATGGGATTAGCCCCTTACGCCGATCGATCTGACCGACAAACCTCAAAATTTGTCGATCAGATCAAACAACATCTACTGACGATCCATCCCGATGGTTCTATATCATTGAATATGTATTATTTCTCCTTCCACAAAAAAATGCGAATGGTTCATGAAAAGCGTTGGGAACAATTATTTCAATTGAAACCTCGAAAGGCAGAAAGCGAAATACGCCCAGAACACGCAAGTCTAGCACTTGCAGCTCAAATTGTATTGGAAGAGATACTATTGAGAATTGTTCAAACAGCCCAAAAGCTCACTGGCTGTTCCAACCTATGTCTAGCCGGAGGAGTCGCTCTAAATTGCGTAGCAAATGGTAAAATCATTCGTTCACAATTATTTGAGCATGTCTTCATCCAACCTGCCGCAGGAGATGCAGGAGGAGCATTAGGAGCGGCTTGGGCCACTTATTATATTTACCAAGGACATTCACGAAAAGCCGGGATGAATGGAGACAAGATGCACTTCGCCCAAACCGGTCCTCAATATACAGAGCATGAGATTCAAGATTTTTTGGACTCGAATAACATTTCTTATCACTATTTGGATGAAGCATTTTTATATGAAGAAGTGGCTAAACACATAGCTTCCGGTTTATGTATAGGTTGGTTTCAAGGGCGTATGGAGTTTGGCCCACGTGCATTAGGAAACCGAAGTATCTTGGCAGATCCCCGTGATAAAGAGATGCAAAAAAGATTAAATTTGAAAATCAAGTTCAGAGAAAGCTTCCGACCATTTGCTCCAGTTATATTAAAAGAAAAAGTCAGCGATTATTTTGAAAAGCTGACCGAATCCAATTATATGCTGATAACAACCAACATTTCTCTGAAACATCGGATACCATTGCCAAAGCATTATCAAGATTTAGATGCCGCAGAACGATTGGCGTTACCAAAATCAGATATTCCGGCAGTTACCCATGTGGATTTTTCCGCACGCGTACAAACTGTTGATGAACAAAGTAATCCCAAATTAACGAAGCTTTTACGGGCATTCGAACAATTAACAGGCTACCCTTTGCTTATCAATACAAGTTTTAACGTACGTGGCGAACCTATTGTCTGCACCCCGCAAGATGCATACCGCTGTTTTATGACAACCAACTTAGATCTCTTGGTTTTAGGGAATTATATAATCAATAAAAATAACATACAAAAATCATAAAATATGGACACATTGAAAGACTTACTACTTTTTATAAAAGAACGAAAAAAATGGTGGTTGCTACCTGTATTAATATTCTTGCTATTGATTGGCTTGTTGCTAATCTCTACAAGCAATACAGTGATTGCCCCCTTTATTTACACTCTATTTTGAATGTCCTATGAATTGGATTCACATATACAAGAAAATACGTACGGTTTGGATTCGTTTCGGAAACCTGTTAAACAAGATCACCTCACCAATCCTGTTGGGAATTACTTATTTTTTGATCCTCACGCCAATTGCGTGGTTATACCGCCTGTTCAACCGGACAGAAGAGGAACAAGATAGTACAATGAACGAACGAGTTAAGACTTATTCTAAAGAAGATTTTATTCATCCATGGTAAATATGAAACAACTTCATACATTTTCCTACGGGCTACTACCATTCGTCCTATTTACAGTAATCCTTTATGCCTTTTTCTATAATCATCATCTGCTCTTTGCCGAGCAGTTACGATTGTTTGAATGGAACAAAGACTATTTCAACGAAATAGTTTATAATCCAGGAGGATTATCTGCCTATATAGGGGAGTTTTTCACACAGTTTTATCATTTAAATCATTTTGGGGGATGGATTTTAGGAGCCGGAGTCGGACTAACCGGTATATTATATCGCAACCTGATCTGCCATTGGAAAATTGGAGGAAATGTCTCATGGGAACTGATTCCTATCACTTCACTGGTTTTCTTCTATTTAAACCCTAACGCATCATTGGGACTCATTTTTGGACTTCTGATTACCCTTTTACTTGCAAGAATAACTCTTCATGAAAAGGAAGGCAAACGCAAAAGACTTCTGATCCTAATCAACTTACCGATTTGCTATTTCTTTACTGGAATAGGCTGTTATTTATATCTTATTCTCATCTTCCTCGATGAAGTTTTTTCGAAGAAAAAACACTCACTTCTTGCTTGGATTCTATATACACTCGTTACAATCCTACTGCCTATCTTAACTTATTATAAATTCGACATCAATGAAACACAAGCTTGGATAGGTATAGCTTGTTTTATTACACAAGACTTACTTCATCCACTTGGTATCGTTATCACTTCATTTTTAATATCTCCCTTATTAGCTTACGGGACATATCATCTTTTACAGCGATTAACAGACAAAAAACGATTCGCTTTAAATCTGCTCATGGCTTTCTTCGCTATCGGGATCATCTTAAGCCAACTCAAAAATGAGGATGAACGACTTTATCAACTACATTATCTAATCACCCACGAAAAATGGGACGAAGCGATTACCTTCATGCAAAAAAAGCCTGTCCAAAATGTTCTGATGTCCTCCTATACCAACATTGCCCTGCTTCATCAACAACGTCTTTCAAAAGAGCTATTCTCGTATTTCCAAGTAGCTCATGTCAACGAATTTTGGTCTTCCAACCATCTATTAAATTATCTGACTGCTGAGACTTATTTTCAGCTAGATATGCTCTATGCTGCCAGAGCCTATATGTTCATGGCGAACACGCAAACTCCATCCGGACGTTCCCCGCTCTATCTGACACGATTGGCGGAGATCGAATACAGAAGGGGAAAACGGGCTGCCAGCCTCAAATATGTGGCCTTACTGGAGTCTACCTTATTCTACAAAGACTGGGCTTACAAATTTAGGCAAAAGATGAACACAGACTCCTCGACAAAAAAAAGTCAACTTTCACCCAAAACCAATAAGCTTTTTCTTGCCAAAGAGATGCTTTTCAACGTGGAACAATTTGAGACACAAGCAGGAGCCAACAATCAAAAAGTCATCGATTTCCTGCTAGCAAAATATATGCTCAACAATCAATATAACGCATTTATCCAATTAGCCGCCCGGACTCATCTCACAATACATAGTAGCAAGCATTATCAAGAGTTTTTGCTAATGTATGCTTATCTACTGAAAGATAACTCATTGATTTCAAAATGGCAAATTGAACAAACTGTAATAGAGCGTTTCTACCGATATTTACAAATCAACCAGTCGGGAAAATCTCCGGAAGAAATCCAGGAATTACTATGCCCCTATAAAGACACCTATTGGTATTACGTACAATATAATAAAAAACAAATATGAGACTTAACATTTTTTACATACTTCTAATCGCCTTATGTGGCCTCTATGGATGCAAAAATCATCAACAACCAATCATTAAAGAAAATCTTAACATACTCCCAACAATTTATCCGGAGTATCAAGGTGCTCTTTTGCCCGTCAATATTGCTCCTTTGAATTTTAAGATACAAGATGAGGGTGATGAATGGATGATCCAGATTCAAGGGAAAGGAAATCCGATCACGATTACGGCGCATGACGCAGTAGAGATTCCGATTAAACGCTGGCGACAATTACTTCATCAAAATCAAGGAGGGAGCTTAAGTATCACCGTATCCAGTCGAAAAAAAGGAGAATGGTATCAATATTCTCCCTTCACGTGGGATGTATCCACTGATTCCATTGATAGTCACTTAGCCTATCGTTTAATAGAACCGACCTATGCGAATTGGAACAGTATGGCCATTTGTCAACGTGAACTATCTTCTTTCAAGGAAACGGAAATCATATCAAACAAAAAAAGCGGGCAGAACTGCATCAATTGTCATACCTTTAACCAAGGAAACCCGAATGAAATGGTCATGCACATGCGCAAAATAAATGCGGGAACGATTCTGATACAAGGAGGAGCATGTCAAAAACTCAACACAAAGACTCCTCATACGATTTCCAATTTCGTTTATCCGGATTGGCATCCTTCTGGCAAACAGATTGCATTCTCTACAAACCTAACCCAAATGTCTTTCTACGATGCACACCCTAAAATCATCGAAGTATACGATACGCAATCCGATATAGTTTTGTATGATATTTCCAAAAACGAAGTCTATACCAGTCCCCTTTTAGCCAATGCAAACAAACTAGAAAATTTTCCATTCTTTTCACCAGATGGGAAACAGCTCTATTTTTGTACGTGTGACCGGATAGATAGTTTGCCTCAACAATTCTCTAATATAAAATATCGTATCTGTAGTATTGGTTTTGATCCCCAAAATAATCAATTCAGCAAGCAGGTAGACACTCTCATTGACTTAACAAATGCAGGTAAAAGCGTAACCCTCCCCAGCATTTCACCTGATGGACAGTTTATTGCCTGTTCTGCCGCCCCTCATGGGTGCTTCTCCAGCTGGATCCCCGAATCAGATCTCTATCTATATAACACAAAAACTAAGAAATTGATAGCTGCGACTGAGTGGAATAGCCCGGAAGCAGAAAGCTGTACAACATGGTCCTCTAACAGCCGTTGGGTTATCTTCAGCAGCCGACGGGAGGATGGCATTTATAACCGACTCTATATCGCTCATATTGATTCTGTAGGAAACTTAAGCAAACCTTTCCTACTTCCACAGAGAGATCCTACTTACAACCAACGCAACCTAAAGGCTTATAATCTGCCTCGCCTTATCAAAGGCAAAGTGACGATTTCACCAATTACAATTGGGAGATGTGCTGAAGCAAAAGGCAAAAAATCGGTCCGATTTAGCAAACATTCTTATAAACCGCTTATCAACGAAGCGACAGAGAATCACAGTGAAATCAATTAAGGTAACACAAATAGGAATAACGAAACGATTTTCAACATAATTTGTGTTTGGCAGCAAGTGCCTGTGAAGGTCCTTGC
>ENA-ORNR01003560-ORNR01003560.1-human-gut-metagenome-genome-assembly--contig:-NODE-3560-length-11504-cov-2.768451_pt1 | contig 11504 bp, 6 predicted proteins | sample MGYA00242114_ERZ509020 | MGnify/ENA primary metagenome ERZ509020 (study PRJEB26280, sample SAMEA2338758) | human gut metagenome | biome: human gut; feature: human-associated habitat; material: faeces...
TTGCATAAACGGGGAGATTTGTATTACTTGACCTATGCTTCGATGGGAAAGGGGCGTGAGATGATACACTATGCCACAGCGGAATCCATAGGCGGGACGTGGACTTACCGGGGGGCTTTGACCGGCATGGCGGAAAACAGTTTCACGATACATCCCGGAATCATAGAATTCAAAGGACAGTGGTATCTGTTCTATCACAATGCTTCGCTTGTCATCGGGAATCAGGCCGGTGCCACAGGGCGCAGAAGTGTTTGTGCGGACTATCTGTATTATTTGTCCGATGGTTCCATGGCATACGTGGAACAGACGAAAGCCGGAGTGACGCAACCTCCCAAAACGGCTGACGACGTATTGCGGATAGCCAATCCTTATCCGGATGAACCGAAGGGAGTGAAGAAGCGTGCGGTAAACACCGATGGTGCGGTGAAGTAATCTTTATACGATGATATGATGAAGAAAATGGAAGTTGGAAAAAAGGTTTTGGCCTTGTCTTTGGGCTTGTTTTCCATGGTTTTGTCTGCTCAAAATCCGATAGTGCAGACACATTATACAGCCGATCCGGCACCTATGGTGTACGGGGACACCTTGTATTTATATGTAGGGTGTGACGAAAAGGACGCACCCCGGAATGCCTACCTGATGCGGGAGTATCGCTTGTATACGACTACGGATATGGTGAATTGGACCGACCACGGTGCGGTGCTCCGTACGAGCGCTTTCGGTTGGTCGGCGGGCGATGCCAGTGCGGCGCAGTGTATCGGGCGGAATGGCAAGTTCTATTGGTATATTTCTTCGCAGAACCGGTTTAAGCCCGGCTCGTCCATCGGGGTGGCCGTAGGTGATACCCCTTACGGTCCTTTTAAGGATGCTTTGGGGCATGCGTTGGTGACGAATGACATGACCACATACGCCAAGCACAGTTGGGATGATCTCGACCCGTCCGTGTTTGTGGACGATGACGGACAAGCATGGTTGTATTGGGGAAATGGCGTGTGTTACCGTGCCAAGTTGAAGGAGGACATGGTGTCGTTGGACGGAGGTATCGAGGCCATCGACCGGAAGGATGCTTCGTCCTTTTCTGGAGGCTTCACGGAGGCACCGTGGATTTATGAAAGGCAAGGGCGTTATTATCTGGTTTATGCGTCCGGATTCCCCGAATCCATCCATTATTCCATGGCAAAGTCTGCCGGTGGAAAGTGGGAGGCACAAGGTGTGGTCATGCCGACGGAGAAAGGAAGCAACACCAACCATCCGGGTATCGTGGATTTTAAGGGACATTCCTACTTTTTCTATCATAACGATGCCTTGCCCGGCGGGCACAGCTATTGCCGTTCGGTGTGTGTGGAAGAGTTTGCTTACGGTGCCGACGGGACGATTCCGGAGTTGCACATGACATACGAGGGGGTGAAGCAAGGTGTCGGCACGTTAGACCCTTACCGTCGAACGGAAGCCGAGACTATCGCTTGGTCGGAAGGGGTGACTTCTGCCGTTTCGGCCGAGAAAGGGGTATATATCACCGGAATCCACGACGGTGATTATATCAAAGTGCGCGATGTGGATTTCGGGGATTCCGGCTCGAAGAAGTTCGTGGCAGCTGCTTCAAGCCGTTACCATGGCGGGGAGATGGAGTTGCGCATAGATGGGCGTGACGGTGAAATCATAGGCAAGGTCCGCATTCCTTATACTGGCGAGTGGGATAAGTGGGGCGAGTTTGCTACGGATGTGAAAGCCGTTACGGGAATACATGATTTGTATTTCGTATGCCGGGGAAAGAAACCTCATGAGTTGTTTAATTTTGATTATTGGTATTTTAAATGAAATAAAAGGGATGAAAATAAGTAGATTGAAACATTGTATCGGGGGATTGGCTTTATGGCCAATGGTGTTGGCAGCACAGAATCCCATCGTGCAGACCATGTACACGGCAGACCCGGCACCGATGGTGCACGACGGTAAGTTGTTTTTGTACACCAGTCACGACGAAGACGCTTCCACATGGTTCGTGATGAATGACTGGAAGCTTTATACGACGACCGACATGGTGAACTGGACCGACCACGGAGCGGTATTGTCTTACGAGACATTCTCGTGGGCGAAAGGTGATGCTTGGGCCATGCAATGCGTGGAGCGCGGAGGCAAGTTCTATGCTTACGTGCCCGTGACGATGAAATCGGGGGGAGGTGCTATCGGAGTAGCCGTGGCAGACAGTCCTTATGGCCCGTTCCACGACCCGTTGGGAAAGCCGTTGGCGCAAAGCAAACGGGGAGACATCGACCCCACGGTCCTTGTGGATGACGACGGGCAGGCTTATCTCTATTGGGGAAATCCTTTTTGTTATTATGTGAAACTGAACGAAGACATGATTTCCTACAGTGGTGACATCGTCCGTGTCCCGATGGTGGAGGAGGCGTTTGGCAAACGTGAGGGCAACGTGGCCGAGCGTCCGACGCTCTATGAAGAAGGGCCTTGGTTGTACAAGCGCAAGGATTTGTATTATTTGCTGTGGGCGGGAGGCCCCATATCGGAGCACCTCGGTTATTCCATGAGCAAAAGCCCGACAGGCCCGTGGAAGTACGGTGGTGTGTTGATGCCTACCGAAGGACGGAGCTTTACCAACCATCCCGGTATGGTGGACTATAAGGGAAACACTTACCTGTTTTATCACAACGGGGCGTTGCCCGGTGGCGGAGGTTTTACCCGTTCGGTATGCGTGGAACAGGCGGAATTCAATAAGGACGGGTCGATTGTCCCGTTGAAAATGACCGCCGGGATAGAGAAAGGGTTGGAGACGCTGAATCCTTTCCGGAAGACGGAAGCGGAAACCATCGCTTTCTCCGAAGGGATGAAAGCTTCCCAGAATGAGAAAGTGGGCGTGTTTGTCAATGCCATGAAGGACGGGGCTTACATCAAGGTGAGGGACGTGGATTTCCGTGAAGGAGGCGCGTCCCGTATCACAGTTCGTGTGGGCACGACGCACAACGGCGGCGTGACGATGGAAGTACGTGCCGACGGTCGTGAGGGACGGTTGTTGGCCACATTGAAGGTGCCTATGACCGGAGGAGACAACCGTTGGGCATTGGTTTCTTCCGAAATAGAACGGATAACCGGCGTGCATGACCTGTATTTTATTTGCAAGGGGAACAAACCCGGCAGGTTGATGTACTTCGATTATTGGATGTTTTGCAAATGGAAGTGAAAACATAAAGAAGAATTGTTATGAGAAATATCATTTTAATACTCTTGTCTTTGAGTATAAGTTGTATGTCGCAAGCCCGTTCTTGGACGGCAGACAACGGCAACGGAACGTTTACCAATCCGTTGTTCTATGATGAGTTTACCGACCCCGACATGATTCGTGTCGGGACGGATTTCTATTTGGTGGCCAGTTCCATGCACGCCATGCCAGGGTTGCCTTTGCTTCGTTCAAAGGATTTGGTGAATTGGGATTTCGTCACTTATGTCTTTGATGAACTGGATTTGGGACCTGAATTCCATTTGGAAGGGAAGAAAGGTGTGTATGGAAATGGCATTTGGGCACCGGCCATCCGATACCATGACGGACGTTTCTATATCTTCGTCAATGTCAACAACTATGGCTTGCAGGTGTTCTCTGCCGAGCGTCCCGAAGGGCCTTGGACGCACAAGAACATGGGCGGGCGCATTTACGACCTGGGAGTCTTGTTCGATGATGACGGAAAGATTTATGCAGTGCATGGATATGACGAAGTGCATCTCATAGAAATCAAGCCGGATTTCAGCGGATATGTGGACGGCAGTGACCGGGTCATCATTCCCAAGGGCAGTGCCATGGGGGAAGGACACCATTTCTATAAGATTAATGGTAAGTATTATATCATTAGTGCCGACTATTCACCGGTGGGCCGTATGCAATGCGCCCGTGCCGACCGTCCGGAAGGACCGTATGAGACGGCAGTCATCAGTCACAGGGAAACGATGGGGATGCAGCGTGGATGGTGGACGAATGGTTATGGCTTTTGGTCGGACATTCCGGACGAAGGAGCCGAATTTTCTTTTTCAGAGCCTTCGGAAAACGGCTTTAGTGCCGTTCCGTTGCATCAAGGTGGTATAGTGGACTTGCCGAATGGCGAATGGTGGGGCTTTTCCATGATGGATATGAAATCCGTGGGACGTTTGACCTACCTGTCTCCTGTTACATGGAAGGACGGGTGGCCTTACTTCGGAGTGGAAGGCAATCTCGGGCGCTCGCCTCGTACGTGGTTCAAGCCCGATACGGGAGTGGAGGTGGAGCCGCATGCTCCATACGAACGGGATGATGATTTTTCTGCCGGACGCTTGAAGCCTGTTTGGCAATGGAACCATATTCCTGTGGATGGAAAATGGAAGTTGGCGAAGGGGATGTTGCGTTTGCAAAGCCTTCCGGCCAAAAGTTTCATGTTTGCGAAAAATACGTTGACCCAACGTGTCGTAGGGCCGGAATCGACAGTGACGGTAGAACTTGAGGCAGACGGTTTGAAGAAAGGCGATGTGGCCGGACTGGCTTTGCTCAATACTCCTTATTATTGGATTGGCATGGTAAAGACGGATGACGGATATGTACTCCGTTTCTACGACATGGTGAAGAATAGCCGTACGGACGAGCCTTTGACGGTTTCCCGCGTATGGCTTCGTTCCCACGGGGATTTTGATAAGGATTTGGCTTCGATGTCTTATAGTACGGACGGGAAAACGTTTAAAACATTAGGCAAAGACTTGCGTTTAGGATACCAAATGCACACATTCCAAGGCGTACGTTACGCATTGTTTGCTTATAACATGGGGGGGAAGCAAGGCGGTCATGCCGCATTCGACAATTTTAAGGTGGAAGAGCCTTTTGCGGACCGCTCGAAGAACTTGCCCGTGGGTAAGGTCATCACTTTGACGAACCTGGCCAACGGAGAACAGGTCTGGGCCAATCCTCACGGCATGCTTCATCGTGCTTATCGGGGGAGTAAGATATTCGACGGTGCGGGATGCCGTTTCCGTGTGCACGACCGTGGGCGGGGGCGTGTGGCTCTCGAAGCGATGGACGGTTCGGGGTTTGTCACGGTGACCGGCTTGGGGCTTTCCGGTGACGTGAGGTTGATGAAGCAAGAAACAGAAGGGAGCCTGTTCTTGTGGCAAGACATGTTGTGGAGGCACTGCATGTTGCTCTCCTTGAAAACAAACCGTTTTGTGGGATTGAACCCGCCAACGGGAGAACCATACGCTGCAGATTGGCCCGGCACACGTCCCGACCGTAAGGATGGGTGCGTTTTTGCTTGGAAAGTGGTCGGAGAAAAAGATTAAAATCAATAGTTTCACCTTTATATATATTAGGTATATGGAAAAGAACAGATTCTGGAGATGGCCGTTGGTTTGTGCTGTGGCACTTTCCGCTTTGACGGGAATGGAGGCCGCTCCTTTAGGAAAGAATCCGGTGGAAGTTCAGTCTGCCACGTTTAAGAATCCGGTGGTTTGGGCCGATGTGCCGGATCCCGATGTCATTCGTGTGGGTGATTATTTTTATATGGTCAGCACGACCATGCACCTGATGCCCGGGGCACCGGTGATGCGTTCCAAAGATTTGGTGAACTGGGAGACGGTCAGTTATCTTTTCGATGAGTTGCATGAGACTTCGAAATACGACATGGAGGGAGGCACGGTGTACGGTCGGGGGCAATGGGCTACATCCATCCGTTATCATGACGGTAAGTTTTATGCCTTGTTCTCTCCCAACGATGTGCCGTACCGTTCTTTTATTTATACTACGGACGACCCGGCTAAGGGTTGGACTTTGCACAGCCGCATGAAGCATTTCCACGACTGTTCTTTGTTCTTCGATGATGACGGACGTGCCTATGCCTTTTATGGTACGGGGCAGGTTACTGAATTGGAACCGGATTTGTCCGGTGTGAAAGAAGGTGGTTTGAACATCACCTTGCCGGTGAGGGATGAGGAGGAAAAGGGACTGCTTGAAGGTAGCCGTATGTTGAAACATGACGGGAAATATTATCTCCTGATGATTTCCTGGCCCAATGGGGGGAAACGCCGGCAGTTGTGCTACCGGGCCGACAAGATTGACGGTCCGTACGAAAAGAAGGTCATCTTGTGCGATAATTTTGCGGGCTTCCCTTACGTAGGACAAGGGACGATTGTGGACGATGCCGAAGGAAACTGGTATGGTGTGATATTCCAAGACCGTGGCGGCGTGGGGCGTGTGCTGACATTGTCCCCCTGTCGTTGGATAGACGGTTGGCCTATGTTGGGCGATGAAAACGGTCGTGTGCCGGAAGTGATGGAAGTGCCGGTGAAAGGCGGACCGGTCATCCCCTTGGTCGTAAGCGATGAGTTCGATGGGGATAAGCTGAAGATGGAATGGCAGTGGAACCATAACCCTGTGGATGAGGCTTGGACACTGAAGGAACACAAAGGATTCCTACGTTTGAAAACCAATAAGATAGTACAGAATCTGTATGAAGCCCGTAACACGCTTACCCAACGGATGGAAGGGCCGGAATGCAGCGGACGCATAGGTCTGGATGTCAAGGGGATGAAGGATGGTGACCGTGCCGGATTCGCCGCCTTTAACGGCCATTCCGGTATCCTGACCGTGGAGAAAGACGGGAAGGACTTGTTCTTGGTGATGACTGAAGAGGTTGTGTCATTGACCGACAAGGAGAAGAAAGTCACAGGGGTGGAACGGAAAGAATGCACCCGTGTCAAGCTTCCTCGTACCAAGAATGTTTACCTGCGTATAGATGCGGATTTCCGTTTGAAACGGGATATAGCCGTGTTCTATTACAGTCTGGACGGTGAGGAATGGACGAAAATAGGTTCTGATTTCAAGATGCGTTTTGACTTCCGTAAGCTCTTCATGGGCACGAAGTTCGGCATATTCAATTATGCCACGAAGACGGGTGGAGGTTATGTGGATGTAGACTATTTCCGGTATGAAAAGGTTGAAAAGTGAAAATCGCGATTAAGATCGGCAGAGGAAAGCTTGCTTGCCTCTGCCGAGTGGGAGCGATTTATGCAAAAAGTACGTGGGATTGAAGAATAAAATGGCAGAAAGGGAAACTGAATGATGAAGAAGATTATATTAAGTGTATGTATGTTGTGCGCATCCGTGGGAGGATGGGCGCAAAAGGATGGGGGAAAACCCGATCCGGACTTTTACGTGTTCCTCTGTTTCGGACAGTCGAACATGGCGGGCAATGCCCGTGTCGAGAACCGGGATTTGCGAGACGTGGATGAGCGGTTCCGGATGATGGCGGCAGTGGATGATTCGGGCCGGAAACGTGAAAAAGGGAAATGGTACACGGCGGTGCCTCCGCTTTGCCGGCCGGGGGATGGACTTACTCCGGTGGACTACTTTGGTCGGACGTTGGTGGCCACGCTTCCGGAGAATGTCAAGGTCGGTGTTATCAACGTGGCTATCGGAGGCTGTCATATCGAGACGTTCATGGAGGATAGTATTGCAACGTATGTGGCCCACCGTGCTCCGGGTTGGATGAAAGGCATGTTGAAGGATTACGGCAATGACCCTTATGCCCGTTTGGTGGAGATGGCCCGTTTGGCCCAGAAGGATGGCGTGATAAAAGGTATCCTGGTTCATCAGGGCGAATCCAATACGGGCGACAAGGCATGGCCGAAAAAGGTGAAAACAGTCTATGAAAGCCTGTTGAAAGACCTTGGGCTAAAAGCCAAGGACGTGCCCCTCTTGGCGGGGGAAGTGGTCAATGCCGACCAAGGTGGCGTATGCGCTTCGATGAATAATATCATCCGTACTCTTCCGCAAGTCGTTCCGACAGCTGCTGTGGTATCTTCCGCCGGATGCACGTGCGCTACGGACTCGTTACATTTCGATGCGGCCGGTTACCGTGAGTTGGGACGGCGTTATGCCGAGAAAATGTTATACCTTTTAGGAAAGAACAGTCGTTGAAAACTTGATTTATATGCAAATGAATAAACTTATAGGAACTTGTCTGCTCTGCGCTTGGGCATGGGGAACGCAGGCAAACGCGCAAGAGAGCATCAAAGTGGGTAACGCAACCCGTAACATGATAACATACGCCCCCGAGGGATTGCCTTATAATCCGCCTTTGGTCATTTCGTTACATGGAATGAATCAGGATGCCAATTACCAAAAAGGACAGGCGAATTGGGAAGCCGTGGCCGATACGGCCAAGTTTGTGGTGGTTTACCCCAATGGCATCAATAAGGCTTGGGATATATCCGGTGACACGGATATAAAGTTTCTGGAGACGATTATCGACACGATGTACAACCGTTACCACATCAACCGCAACCGGGTATATCTCTCCGGTTTTTCCATGGGCGGTATGATGACGTACCATGCCATGGCGCGGATGAGTGATAAAATTGCGGCCTTCGGCCCGGTGAGCGGTATTCCGGTGGACTACCGTAATCCTTCAGGCAGACGTGCAGTGCCCATCATCCATACGCACGGCACAGCTGACAACGTCGTATACTACAACGGGGATGCCAACCATCCGGCCGGAGGGTATGGAAGTATACCGGAATATGTGAAGAAGTGGGCTGCGTTCGACGGTTGCGACATGAATCCCGAAGTCATCAAACCCTATCCTGCCGGTAAACCGGGGTCATCGGCTACATATACCCGGTATTCCGGAGGAAAGGACGGAGTGGAAGTCGTGCTCATTTCAATAGAGGGCAAAGGACATTGGCACTCCAATGATCCGGCCAGTGTCATGACGACGGAAGAAATCTGGAACTTTTGCAAGCGATATTCGTTGGGACCAGAGGAACCGGAACCTCCTGCTTTGGTGTCGGCTGAGCCGGAAAACCATTCTTTTGACTTGCCTTCGCAGGATTTGGCTTTTGTTTACACCTTCGATGAAGCGGTAGATGGTGGAGAAGCCAAGGCTATTCTTTCCGGCGAAGGCATGGAATATCCGCTTGTGTTGTCTGAGAGTGGTTTTAGCAAACGCTTGACATTCCGCTTGCCGGACGGGGTACAGTTGCCTGATGGGGATTATACGCTGAGAGTGGAACATTTGGAGAACGAAGCGGGAGGTGTCTTGCAGTCGTGCGTGTTCACTTATACGATAGGAGTGGTTGAGGTCGGCGATGAACTTGCCATAGAGACGTTGCTTTCACCTGTTTGGAGAGAAGAGCAAGCGGTGGTGGGCGAAGGCATACCTACCGGTTGGAAGCGTGTGAACAGCCGTAAGGACGGCACGAAGGATGAGAAAGGATCGGGGGCCGCCAATACAGGCGGTGCCCGGCTGAAATACTTCCCTGAAGGAGGTGATTTCGATGCGGGGTTCTATTTGAGTGCCCGTGATTACGATGTATGTGACTTTTATTTTGGGAGTTACGATGGGTATCGTCTGCACTTGTTGCCCGGACAATACGTATTGTCATTCAATTCCGTATATTGGAGTGCGGGGTCGGAAGAAGGAAAGGCCACCTTTGATGTGCAAGTGACCGATGGGACAGGCAAGGGCGTGTGGTCGCAGGTCGGGCTGCTTTCTTCTGGATGTATGGACGAGGTCTCCACGGAAAAAGTAAAAGGTTCCAAAGCGCATGAATATGTGTTTTCCATAACATCCGAAGGTAATTATGAATTGCATTTTACGATGTCTCAGGGGTGGAATTCCATCATTCTCGGTGGGATAAGGATGACGACTCAGCCTTCTGTGGCCGACGTGTACAAAGGTGGCTTCCTGAGATTGATGAAAGAAGCGGCGCGGGGATACGAGGCAACGGCATCGGATTGTTATGCCGCTTCGGAAGATTTACGCACAGCTTTGAAAATCGTGTTGGGTCAATATGAAGGTTTCGTTTCCACAGCTCCTTCGGAGTATGAAGAAGCGATGGAAGCGGTAGAGGCTGTATGGCTACCTTTGGCTGACCGGAAAGAAAGCGTAGACGTGTATGTGAATGCTTTGGAAACGGCACAGGAAGCTTTATCCGGATGGGAGAAGGACGGGTTTGACTTGACAGCACAGGCTTATTTGGATTTGAAGGAGGCCGTGCGGGACTGCGCATTCGGGCAGGTGGACATGACAGACAACTTGCGGATGCGGGATGCGGCGGAAAGTTTGTCCGGCTATGTGCAGAAGTTGCGGGAGGAAGCCTTGACGGTGGACGGCGTGACGGTGTCGGGGCGTCCTGTAAGTGTGGAGCATTATGATTTGAGTGGCCGTAGGATAAAGCCCGGTTGCCGGGGCGTGACGGTGGTGCGTGAACTTTACCGTGACGGCAGTGTCCGTGTGCAAAAAAGGTTGAATGTTTTTTCTTCTTTGTAAAGGCGAAGACTTTTTATTTGTATATCTTTGTAGGAGGTTAGGAAATATTGAAAAAATCGAGTACGATGAAAAAGAAGTTATTGGGAGCCTTGCTTTTGCTTTGTAGCTGCATGGCATGGGCGGGGGATTTGAAACTTTGGTATGGCAAGCCAGCCAAGGATTGGACGGAGGCTTTGCCCGTGGGCAATTCCAAGTTGGGTGCCATGGTCTATGGCGGCACCGGGCGTGAGGAACTGCAGTTGAATGAAGAGACATTCTGGGCCGGCGGTCCTTACGACAATAACAATCCGAATGCGTTGTACGTCCTGCCGGTAGTCCGGAATCTGATATTTCAGGGTAAGACACGCGAAGCCCAACGGTTGGTCGATGCCAATTTTTTTGCACGCAAGGATGGCATGAGCTATTTGACGATGGGAAGCCTTTTTCTGGATTTCCCGGGGCATGACAAGGCAACGGATTTTTATCGTGACTTGGATATCGGGAATGCTACGGCCACTACCCGCTATAAGGTGGACGGCGTGGCTTATGCCCGCACTGTGTTTGCCTCTTTCACGGATAGCGTGATTGTAGTGCGCCTGCAGGCCGACAAGGCCGGGGCTTTGGCTTTCACGGTGGGCTACGACGCTCCTTTAAAGCACGAAGTCAGTGCCGATGGAGACATGCTTTCCATCGCTTGTGAGGGCAAAGACCAGGAAGGTGTAAAAGCAGCCTTGCGTGCCGAGTGTCGCGTGAAAGTGGTGAGCGACGGCAAGACAACCGCCGATGGAAAAAAACTGGAGGTGGTCGGTGCAACGAAAGCTACGCTTTACCTGTCGGCGGCTACGAATTACGTGGACTACCACGATGTGAGCGGTGATGCGGCTGCCCGTGCCGACCGTTGCCTGCAACGTGCTGTCCAGATTCCTTATAAGAAAGCTTTGGAAAAACATGTGGCTTATTATCGGAATTTGTTCGGACGGGTGGAGTTGGATTTGGGTGAGACAGAGGCTGCGGCGCGTGAGACCCCTTTACGTATCCGCGATTTCAGTCAAGGTGGAGATCCGTCGTTGGCTGCGCTTTTGTTCCAGTATGGCCGTTATTTGTTGATTTCCTCTTCCCAACCCGGCGGGCAACCGGCTAATTTGCAAGGCATTTGGAACCGCAGTACGAATGCTCCTTGGGACAGCAAATACACCATCAATATCAACACTGAGATGAACTATTGGTTGG
>ENA-ORNR01003571-ORNR01003571.1-human-gut-metagenome-genome-assembly--contig:-NODE-3571-length-11474-cov-5.954024_pt1 | contig 11474 bp, 10 predicted proteins | sample MGYA00242114_ERZ509020 | MGnify/ENA primary metagenome ERZ509020 (study PRJEB26280, sample SAMEA2338758) | human gut metagenome | biome: human gut; feature: human-associated habitat; material: faeces...
TGTCTACTGCCCGTAAAGGAATCCGGTTTGCCCAAGTCTCAAAAGCATCTCCGTTGAGGCCAAAGCCGAAATTGCGTGCCAAAGTAATGAAAAAGGCATCTTCCCAATTGCTGTTGCAACGTTTGAGCCGTTCCGATAGTTGCGAGGCTTTCTGTTCGAAACGTTCCAGTTGCAGGGCAGACATCCAGGAGTGTATCGTAAAAATGGAAAGGGTGGGGATGATGCGGTAGCAAGGCGGATAGCTTTCTGTTTCAACCAGTTCGTGATAGTTCCGGCAAACATAGTCGGGGCAGGTGAGTATCAATTGAGGAATAGGCTCGCCGTTGGTACGGTGCACATCAATATCCGCATCTGATGTAATATGCAGAATAACGGAGTCGTATGTCGCATCTGTATGGTGTCCGTGTTTTAACCAATCCGAAGAACGTTCATGTATCTCCACATTGCCTATCCATAAAATGCCGTTCAGTTTGACTTTTGCATTAAAAAAATCGGGACCGGCATTTGTGTTTGCCAGTCCCGTATCTATGATTTCAACCTTTTGGCCAGTTGTGGTTTTTAGCTCCTGAAGCGGAAATATCTTGTGTTTCCAAATGTAATGTAGTAGTTGTTCCATGTTAATGAGGTGTAAATGTTAGGCAAATGTAATGGTTTACAGTGAAAAAAGCTATCTTTGTAGCAAAAATATATAGACATACAATGAAAATAGCATTAATTGGATACGGAAAGATGGGTAAGGAAATCGAAAAGATTGCCATTGCCCGCGGACATGAGATTGTGAGTATTATAGATATTAATAATCAGGAAGATTTTAACTCCGAAGCTTTCAAATCGGCGGATGTGGCTATTGAGTTCACTAATCCTACAGTGGCATACGATAATTATATGAAGACTTTTGCAGCCGGGGTGAAGTTGGTATCGGGCAGTACCGGATGGATGGATCGCCACGGTGAAGAGGTGAAAAGGCTTTGTACCGAGGGAGGAAAGACTTTGTTCTGGTCGTCCAATTTTAGTCTGGGAGTAGCTATTTTCTCGGCTGTCAACAAGTATTTGGCTAAAATTATGAACAACTTCCCGGCTTATGATGTCTCTATGGTGGAAACGCACCACATTCATAAGGTGGATGCACCGAGCGGAACAGCGATTACTCTTGCAGAAGGTATTTTGGAGAATATCGACCGCAAGGATAAATGGGTGAAGGGAACTTTGGTGGCACCGGATGGCAGCGTGTCGGGCAATACGGTTTATGCTCCTGATGAGCTTCCCGTCAGCTCTGTTCGCGAAGGTGAAGTGCCGGGTATTCATACTATTCGTTATGATTCGGAGGCAGACAGTATTTCGATTACCCATGATGCAAAGAATCGTAAAGGATTTGCTTTGGGTGCAGTTTTGGCTGCCGAATATACGGCTCAGCACGAAGGATTTTTAGGTATGAATGATTTATTTCAATTTTAGAATATGATAAAAGCAACACGTGCACAATGGATTAAGTTTGTCATTGTATTGGTACTTTGGCTGGTGTTTCTCGTTTGGCTGAAAAGCTGGCTGGGACTGGTGGTAGTGCCGTTTATCTTCGATGCATATATTACGAAGAAGATTCCTTGGACCTGGTGGAGAAAGTCAAAGAATCCCACTGTGGTGACCGTGATGGGGTGGGTAGATGCTATCGTTTTTGCTTTGGTGGCAGTTTACTTCGTGAATTTGTATTTCTTCCAGAATTATGTGATTCCTTCTTCTTCACTGGAAAAGTCATTACTGGTGGGTGATTATCTGTTTGTCAGCAAGTTGAGTTATGGTCCCCGCGTACCGCAGACTCCGTTGCACATGCCGCTGGCACAGCATACATTGCCTGTTTTCAATTGCAAGTCTTATTTGGAATTTCCGCAATGGGACTATAAGCGTGTAAAAGGTCTGGGGGATGTGCAGTTGAATGATATTGTGGTGTTTAATTTCCCTGCCGGAGATACGGTGATGGCAAATGTGCCCAATGATGATATTTATCGTGTGAGCTATCAGGCCGGTAAAGAACTGACTAAACCGGTGGATATGACCGGAATGACTCCCGAACAGCAGCGGATGGTGTTTGATTATTATTATCAGGCAGGCCGTAAATATATCGATGAGAATGCCGGTACTTATGGCGAAGTGGTTGCCCGCCCCGTAGACCGTCGCGAGAACTATGTAAAGCGGTGTGTGGGACTTCCCGGACAAACGCTTGAAATAAAAGACCGTGTTGTCTATCTGGATGGGAAGGCAAATAAAGAACCTGATAACGTGCAGTATCGCTATCTGGTGAAGGTGCATAAAGCCATACCGGATGATTTGGCACACGAGTTGGGTATCAGCCACGAGGATTTGGCTTATTATTATCCGGAGGCTTCGGCTTATAATATTCCTTTGACAGAGAAGGCAAAAGCCGGTTTATTGGCACGTAAGGATATAGTGGCCGGTATCGAGAATGTTCCGGGTGATGATGCGGGAGGCCTGTATCCGCTGAATAAACTGACCGGTTGGACTACCGATAATTATGGTCCTTTGTGGATTCCGAAGAAGGGTGAGACAATCCGACTGACATTGGATAATCTGCCGGTTTATGAACGTCCCATCCATGCATACGAGGGCAATGACCTGAAAGTGAAAGATGGAAAGATTTACATCAACGGAAAGGAAACAAACGAATATACATTCAAGATGAACTATTACTGGATGATGGGTGATAATCGTCATAACTCCGCCGATTCCCGTTTCTGGGGATTTGTGCCCGAGGATCATGTGGTGGGAAAACCTATCTTTATCTGGTTGTCTCTTGACCCCGACCGCGGTTGGCTGGACGGCAAGATACGCTGGAACAGATTGTTCTCTTTTGTAGATAATATTAAATAGTGCACATTCCCCGTGTCTCAATATGGATAAAGGCAATGCTTACGGCAGTCGTTTTGGTGCTGCTGATAAAGACATTCGCTTTCACCTCCTGCACCATTCCTTCTACCGGCATGGAAAACAGCCTCTATCAGGGCGAGAGGGTTTTGGTGAATAAATGGAGTTACGGGTTTCGTGTGCCTTTTTCCACTTGGCGATGGTTGGAAAAACCGGTCGGGAAAGGGGATATCGTGTTATTCAATAATCCCAGCCCGCGCTCTTTGCAGACAATGGTTGGTAACCGCGAGTTGTTTATCAGCCGTTGTGTCGGTATTCCGGGAGATACATTAATGTTGAATGAGGAGTTATTGCTGACGGACGAGCATGTGCTCAGCCCCGACAGCAAGTCTCTTTATGTATATCCGCATACGGCAGAAGATACTGTGTTGCTGGCTATGCAGCAATTGGGTATTACAGGAAATCAGCTGGTAGGGTATATGGATGAAAGGTATATCCGCAGTTTCAGTCACTATGAGTATTATTTACTTGAGCAGAAGCTGGCAGGAAAAGTGAGTCTGCTTCCCTTGTATCAGAAGGAGGTGAGCAAGAGTCATCCGTTTGTGATTCCGGCCAAAGGCAGATCGGTAAAGGTATATCCGTGGAATGTGACTTTGCTGTGTAATACTATCATGCGCCATGAGGGAAAGCGGGCTTCTGTCAAAGGAGATACTCTGCTGGTGGAGGACAAGCCGGTTTCGGCTTATACATTCGAGAAGAATTATTATTGGATGGCATCCAATAATCCGATAAATCTATGTGACTCGCGTCTTTTCGGGCTGGTACCCGATGATCATTTGATAGGCAAGGCCTGGCGCATCTGGTTTTCCTCACGGAAAGGACGCTTTTTTGAACGAGTACAATAATGGAGAAAATAATATATGTAGGCTCTGCCTATTTAGCTCCGGTAGAATATTATGCCAAATTGTTTGCATACGATAAGGTGTATGTGGAGCGTTATGACAACTATGTGAAACAGACTTACCGTAATCGTTGTGTGATTGCAGCAGCCGATGGTCCGTTGGCATTGACTATTCCTACTGAAAAGAGTGACAGTAATAAATGTCTGATGAAAGATGTCCGTATCTCTGATCACGGTAATTGGCGGCATATACATTGGCATGCTTTGGTAGCCGCTTATAAGCATAGTCCTTTCTTTGATTATTATGCCGACGACTTCCGTGTGTTTTATGAGAAGAAATATCCTTTTTTATGGGATTTCAATCAGGAATTATGTAGTTTGATATGCCGTTTAATTGATATCGAACCCCAGATGGAAGGAACGGCCGGCTATCGTACCGAATTTGCTGCCGGAGAGGATGATTTTCGTGAAGTTATCCATCCTAAACGTGATTATCGTGTGGCAGATACTGCCTTTATCCCTAAGCCTTACTATCAGGTGTTTAAAGAAAAACACGGCTTTTTGCCGAATTTGAGTATAGCCGACCTTTTATTTAATATGGGGCCGGAGAGTTTACTCGTTTTGCGAGATAGTATAGAACCATTAAACTTATAATATCATGAATAATTTATTTAGTGTAAAAGATCAGGTGGTAGTTATCACCGGTGGAACAGGTGTATTAGGGAAGGCCATCGCTGCGCACTTGGCTGCTGAAGGAGCAAAGGTAGTGATTCTGGGCCGTAAGGCAGAAGTGGGCAATGCCATTGTGGAAAATATCAAAGCAAAAGGTGGGGAAGCCATGTTCCTGGTGACTAATGTGCTGGATGAGGCTGTCTTGAAACAAAATCTGGAAGATATTTTGGCTAAGTATGGCCGTGTGGATGCGCTGTTGAATGCTGCCGGAGGAAATATGCCGGGGGCAACTATTGCTCCTACAGGTACTTTCTTTGATTTGAAGGTGGATGAGTTTCAGAAAGTGCTGAACCTGAATCTGACAGGTACAGTACTGCCCACTCAGGTATTTTTGAAACCGATGGTGGAACAGAAAAAAGGTGCTATCGTAAACTTCTCATCTATGGCTGCCTTTCGTCCGATGACTCGTGTGTGCGGTTATGCGGCTGCCAAGGCGGGTATTTCCAATTTTACCGCATTCATGGCGCATGAGGTGGCAACAAAATTCGGTGAAGGTATTCGTGTCAATGCCATTGCTCCGGGTTTCTTCCTGACCGAACAGAACCGTGCTTTGCTGACTAACGAAGACGGAAGCTACACAGAGCGTGGAAATGATGTGATTCGCCAGACTCCGTTTAAACGCTTCGGTCGTGCGGAAGAGTTGTGTGGAACAATACAATATTTGATTAGTGAAGCTTCGTCTTTTGTAACCGGTACGGTGGCAGTAGTAGACGGCGGATTTAATATTTTTGCAATGTAATATTTGATTGGTTATGATACTATGTGAACAAACATGGCGCTGGTACGGCCCGAATGATCCTGTATCTTTATGGGACATCAAACAGACCGGTGCAACCGGTATTGTTACTGCCTTGCATCATATTCCCAATGGGGAAGTGTGGACGGTAGAGGAAATCATGAAGCGCAAAAAAATGATAGAAGAGGTGGGGCTGACTTGGAGTGTCGTTGAGAGCGTGCCCGTACACGAGTATATTAAAACTCAGACAGGAGACTATCTGAAGTATATAGAGAACTATAAACAGAGTTTACGTAATCTGGCAGAATGTGGCATTATGGTTGTTACTTATAATTTCATGCCGGTACTCGACTGGACACGCACCGATCTTGCTTATACTTTGCCCGACGGCTCGAAGGCTTTGCGGTTTGAACGGGCTGCGTTTGTGGCTTTTGATTTGTTTATTTTGAAGCGTCCCGGTGCAGAGAAAGAATATTCGGCAGAGGAAAGGGAAAAGGCTAAGGCTCGTTTTGCCCAAATGGATGCGGAAGAAATCCATCGTTTAACCCGGAATATGATTGCCGGTTTGCCGGGATCTGAAGAGAGCTTTACATTGGAGCAGTTCCAGCAAGAGTTAGACCGCTATAAAGATATTGATGCGGAAAAACTTCGCAAGAACCTTATTTTCTTCCTGAAAGAGATTTGTCCGGTGGCAGATGAGGTCGGAGTGAAATTAGTTATCCACCCGGATGATCCGCCACAGCCGATTCTTGGCTTGCCTCGTATCATGAGCACGGAAGAGGATTTTGAGAAGTTGGTTGAAGCAGTTCCTAATCCGTCTAACGGCTTGTGTCTGTGTACGGGCTCATTGGGTGTGTCTGCACGCAATGATTTGGCAGGAATGATGACACGTTGGGGTGACCGTATCAACTTTGTGCATTTCCGCAGTACTCAGCGTGACGCGGAAGGAAATTTCTATGAGGCCAACCACTTGGAGGGTGATGTGGATATGTATCATGTGATGAAAAACCTGTTGTTATTGCAACAGCGACGTGGTGTGTCTATTCCGATGCGCCCGGATCATGGTCATCAGATGATAGATGATTTAAAGAAAAAGACTAATCCGGGATATTCCTGCCTGGGTCGTATGCGCGGTCTTTCCGAGCTTCGCGGACTGGAAAAGGGGATTGCCATGAGTATGGAAGAGGGCAAATAAACGGTCTGTTTCCAGGTATTAAAAACGCGGACGTATGCATGGAATTATACATACGTCCGCGTGGGCTTATACATACGTTCGTGTAAGCCTGCACGTACGTCCGCGTGAGCTCACACGTACGTACGTGTGGAATGAGGGTTTAACGGAGGGTTTTTAACTCTCCGTTTTCCATTGCAATCTTGTAAGTTTTGCCTTTTGAGGTCTTGAAGGTGAGCGTCTTGTCGCCGTATCTCACATGGCAGGGAGCACCTGCTTTAGACAGGATAGTGGCTTCTTTCAGGCTACCGTTTTCCCATGTTATGTCGACTTCAAAATTACCTTTTGCACATAATCCTTCTACAGCACCGTTTTTCCAAGCATCGGGAAGTGCGGGCAATAACTGAATGAATCCCATGTGGCTCTGCAGCAACATTTCGGTAATGCCTGCCGTGCCTCCAAAGTTTCCATCAATTTGGAAGGGTGGGTGAGTGTCCCATAAGTTATTCATTGTTCCGTTTTTCAGTAAGTTGCCGAAGAGCTTGTATGCATGGTTCCCGTCTTGCAGACGTGCCCATTGGTTTAATTTCCATCCCATGCTCCAACCGGTCGCACCGTCACCTCTGTGTTCCAATACTACTTTGGCGGCTTGTGCCAATTCGGGAGTCGTGACAGGAGAGACTGTATGTCCCGGATGCAGGCCGAACAGATGGTTTACATGGCGGTGTTCGTCTTTGGGGTCATCAATATCTACCGACCACTCCATGAGTTGACCGTAACGACCCACTTGATAGGGAACCAGATTGTCCAATACGTGTTGCCACTGTTTACGTTCTTTAGCGTCTACTCCCAATACTTTGCTGGCATCGATGGCATCCAGCAGAATTTCGCGAATGACGGCATGTACGAAGGTGGCTCCCTGATCTACCGGTCCGTGTTCGGGAGAGGTGGATGGGGCGGCTGTGTAAGTGCCGTCAGGGCGATGCCACAGGTAGTCTACGGCAAAGTTGGCACTGCTTTTAATCAGGTCATACCCTGTTTCTTTCAGGAATTTTTTGTCGCGTGTGTAGTCATAGTAATCCCATATGTGAGTAGCTAGCCATGGTCCTGCCATGGGATTGAAATTCCATGACATATCTTCGTCTGTCAGCGGAGAAGTAAATCCGAAGATATTGCCGGAGATGGATGCTGTCCAGCCACGTGCACCGAAGTATGCCCGGGCTGTTTTTTCTCCCGGTTTTACCAATGTGCGAATAAAATCGATTAATGGCCATGCACATTCGCCTAGATTAGTGGAACAGACAGGCCAATAGTTCATCTGGATATTGATATTGTTATGGTAATCCACGTGCCATGGACCGTCCACACCATTGGCCCACATACCCTGAAGGTTGGCGGGAAGGTTGCCGGGACGGGAACTGGCTATCAGCAGGTAACGGCCGAACTGATAATAAATTTCTTCCAGTTTATAGTCGGGATTGCCTTTACGGTAACGGGCCAGACGTTGGTAGGTGGGCAGATCGGTAATTGCCGGATACTGTAACGTCATGGGGGCATGAGGGTTTAGTGTCAGTTTTACCCGGTTAAACAGGTTGGTATAGTCAGCCTTGTGGCGTTCGCACAACTCATTATAGCTTTTGCCGGCGGCAGTATTCATCATGGTAAGAGTGGTCTGTTCCGGGTCTGCACCTACGTATGTTTTCGGGTCTTTAAAGTCCGGGTCAAAGTTCAATTTGTAGTCGGTGTCAGCTGTTAAGAGAAAAATGACTTCATCTGCTCCTTGTGCAATGAGTTTCCCGTCAGTGGCAGTCAGGTTTCCTCCTTTATGGATGGCACGGATGCGAAGGGCAAACTTCATTTGATTGTTTTTCAAACGTCCGGTATAAAGCAGGCTGTTATTTCCGTCCACTTTTATGGTGCCTGTTGCTTCGGGGTTTGCTCCGTAACTGAATACAAGATTCTGCATACCCGGTTTGTCGGCTGTAAACTTAATAACCATAACACTGTCGGGGTAGGATGCAAAATATTTACGCTCATAGTTTACACCGTCTTTACGGAAGCTTACAACAGCGAGAGCGGAATCCAGAGAGAGGGCGCGTTTGTAGTTTGTCATGCCTATCTCGCTCAGTCCTGTTTCAATGTATGCTTCTCCCAAACTGGTGTAAGAACCGAAACGGAACGGAGTTTCGCGGCTGGGTTCGTAATCTGCCAGTCCGTTGAAATTGCGGCGGGTAAGCTCTTCTGCTTTTTTTTGATTCCCTTCAACAAATGCTTGTCGTATTTCAGGCAATAGGTGAGCTGATTCCTTGTTGACATTCCAATAATAGTCAGCTCCTTTCTCTGTGTTCGGACCACCGCGCCATAGAGTCTTTTCATTCAGTGTAATACGCTCGGCAGCTACCGAGCCCAATATATTTCCTCCCAGACTTCCGTTCCCGATTGGCAAAGAGTTACTTTCCCATGATTTGTCGGCAGTCGGGGCATACCAAGAAGCACGTCCGTCCAGATTATTGGGCTTGTCAAACCAAATGCTCAGCCCTTTTGTGTAATCAATACTTTGTGCATGCATAGAGGCAGCCAGTAAAGTACTGATAAGGCATAAATGAAGCTTTTTCATGTCATTATGATATTAGTTAGGTTTTATTTTGCAAAGATACGATTTTCTATGAGTATACAAGTGTAGAAAGGTATTCTTCGGCAAACATTTCATTGGCTATTTCCAGTAATTGCTCTGCAGTCAGGGCTTCTATACGTTTAAAGACTTCTCCCGGACCTTCAAATTTGCCGTAATGCAGAAATGCTTTTCCCATATCGAGTGCATTGTTTTCAAAGTTGTCACTTGCCACACCGATTTGTCCGATAATCTGTTTCTTGGCGGCAGTCAGTTGGGCACCGGTCAGTTTATTGTCACGTAGCTTTTTCAGTTCTTTGTGTACCAGTCGGATGCAATGGTCCACGTCTTCTGTGTCAGTTCCGAAATAGATGCAGAATACACCCGTATCGGTATAAGAAGTCAGGTTGGCCTCTACATTATATACCAGTCCGCGGCGTTCACGGAGTGCCAGGTTCAGGCGGCTGTTCATGCCGGGTCCTCCCAATATATTATTGAGCAGATAGAGTCCGGTTCGTTTTTCATCGTATGCATGATATCCCCGGCTGCCTATCATGACATGTGCCTGGTGGGTGTCTTTGTTGATGGTCAGTGTCTGTGGAATATAGGTAAAGGGAGCGATACGCTGACGGTTTGTTTCGCTCAGCGATATATCGCTTACAGCTTTTTCTACTGTCCGGATTACCTTCTTGAAATCGATATTGCCTTGCACAAAAAAGACCATGTTGGTTGTTTTGTAGAAGCGTGCTGTAAACTCCAACGCATTTCGGCTGGTAAATTGTCTCAAGAGTTCCGGTTTTCCCAGAATATTTCTTCCTAAGGGGTGATTGGGGAATATCAGTTCTTCAAAGTCATCAAAGATAAGTTCGGAAGGACTATCTTCATAACTTTGGATTTCATCGATAATCACTTCTACTTCCTTGTCTATCTCATGTTGGGGGAAAGTACTGTGGAACACAATATCTGCCAGCAGTTCTACTGCACGCGGAAAGTGTTCTGCCAGAAAAGCGCTGTAAATTACTGTTTCTTCTTTATTGGTATAGGCATTGAGGTCTCCGCCCACATTTTCCATACGGTTCAGTATATGCCAGGCGTGTCTTTTCTCTGTACCTTTAAAGATAAGGTGTTCTACAAAATGCGCCATTCCTTGCTCTTGTTCATATTCATCACGTGTTCCGGCATCTACCGCAAAACCGCAATAGGCTACTTTAGAGAGGTTGGGTGCATGAATAATACGCAGCCCGTTTGACAAAGTGAAAGTATTATAGGACATTGTTTTTTAGTTCAATTCTGTTTCGGTGGACAAAAATACAACAAAAGTTATTGTTGTTCTTCAAAAAATGCAGATATTTGTATTCAATAACAGAATTCAAGAGAATGGATAAGATTGCTATTTTTTGTTCTGCGTCTGATAATATAGACCCTGTTTACTTTGATAAAGCGCGTGAACTGGGAACTTGGATGGGACAAAACGGAAAGACCTTGATATATGGCGGAGCCAATATCGGCTTGATGGAATGTGTTGCCCGTGCTGCCCAGTTTTTGGTCGAATCCTTGGTTGTGGATATCGAAAAGTGTCGTCGGATTCAACATCTCTTCTTCTTCTTCATTGGGATTTTTGATGTTGACTTCCTGTACTTCCGGCATATAGGTATAGATATTTTTCCCGTCGTAATAGTTTTCAACGTCCATCACGTTGAGTTTATAAAGATTTCCCTTCATCCAGGCTTTTCCTTCGTGCATTTCATGGATATTTTCGCTGGGGTTTTCCATCGTTAGGGTAAAGTCGATTTCTGCTGCCGGGTAAGCTTTGAATTTTGCAGCTGCTTTATCCAATATTTCTTTTGCTTTCGGGTCGTTTTGTGCAAATACTGCATAAGCGAGGAGCACAAATAGAAGAGTCATAAAATATCGCATAATAAAAAGTTTTAATGTGTTCTGATCCTATTTTGTAATTTCATTACGGCAAAGATACAGAATGTACCGTATATTCTGAAATTTTATTTAGATTTGTATGGTGAAATAAGTTTAAGGACCTATGTTGTTATTTATCAAGCTCGGCTTTTTCGATATACTGGATATTCTGATCGTTGCTTTTATTTTTTATCAGATTTATCGTTTGGTGAAGGGGACGGTAGCGATTAATATCTTTGCCGGAATTTTTACGTTTTATGTGGCCTGGTTGTTGGTGAGGGCGTTGAATATGGAGCTGATCACCTCCATTATGGGGCAGTTTTTCGGTATGGGAATGATCGCCCTGCTGATCGTTTTTCAACAGGAAGTCCGCCGGTTTTTATTGCTGGTGGGTAGTAAATATAATTTGCAGAATATTTTCAATCTGGAGAAATTGTTTGCCAAGCCTGTGATCAAGGAAGATGTATCGGATGCTATCGTCGAGGCCTGTGTGAATTTTTCGGCTTCGAAGACGGGGGCTTTGATTGTTTTT
>ENA-ORNR01003573-ORNR01003573.1-human-gut-metagenome-genome-assembly--contig:-NODE-3573-length-11472-cov-12.198826_pt1 | contig 11472 bp, 8 predicted proteins | sample MGYA00242114_ERZ509020 | MGnify/ENA primary metagenome ERZ509020 (study PRJEB26280, sample SAMEA2338758) | human gut metagenome | biome: human gut; feature: human-associated habitat; material: faeces...
GGGCTACCAGGTGGCCTTCGAGTGCGCCGGCGTCGAGTCGTCGGTGCGGTCGCTCATGGCTACGGTCGAGAAAGGTGGCGACGTCGTCATCGTCGGCGTCCATGCCAAGGATCCCGCCGTGAGCATGTTCCATCTGGGCGAGCACGAACTGAACCTGATCGGCTCGATGATGTACCGCCACGAAGACTATCTGAAAGCCGTCGAGGAGATCTCGGCGGGGCGTATCCGGCTCGCGCCGCTGGTTTCGAACCGTTTTCCGCTGGAGAAATATCGGGAGGCCTACGAATTCATCGACGCCAACCGCGAAACTTGTATGAAGGTGCTGATCGATCTGGAAGATGGGAAAGCCTAAGATCGTCGGTATCGGAGAGTTGTTGTGGGACGTGCTGCCGGCCGGGCGGAGGCTCGGCGGCGCGCCCGTCAACAAAAAGGATAAGGTGGTGCCCGGCAAAATCTACGCCATCGACCTGCCTGACCCGCAGCCCATCGAGGCCCGGCCCCAGAACATCCCCCTGGACGTGGTGTATGAGGACCAGGATGTCATCGTGGTGAACAAGCCCACTGGCATGGTGGTGCACCCGGCTCCGGGGCATCCGGACGGCACCCTGGTCAACGCCCTGCTGTATCACTGCGGGGAAAGTCTGTCCGGCATCGGGGGCCAGAAGCGTCCCGGCATCGTCCACCGCATCGACCGGGACACCAGCGGCCTCATTATCGCCGCCAAAAACGATGCAGCCCATCTGGCCCTGGCGGCCCAGCTGGCGGACCACACCCTGGCCCGGACCTACGAGTGTCTGGCGGTGGGGAATTTCCGGGAGGACAGCGGCACCGTGGACGCCCCCATCGGCCGCCATCCGGTGGACCGCAAGCGCATGGCGGTGGTGCGGCAGGGGGGCCGGGAGGCCGTGACCCACTGGGAGGTCATCGCCCGGTATCCCGGCGTCACCCATCTGCGCTGCCGTCTGGAGACGGGCCGCACCCACCAGATCCGGGTCCATCTGGCCTACATCGGCCACCCCATCCTGGGGGACACGGTGTACGGGGCCAAAAAGCCCGTGGCCGGGCTGACGGGCCAGTGCCTCCACGCGGTGGGCCTGCGGTTCATCCACCCCCGCACCGGGGAGCCGGTGGAGCTGACCTGCCCCCTGCCGGAGGAGTTCGTGCGCATGCTGGAAAAGCTCCGGCGGAATATGTAAAATGAGGATGTGCCTATGATCGGCTTTTATGACTATACGGTGCTGGCCACCTACGCCGCCACGGCCCTGGGGGTGACGGGTATGTTCCAGGCGGTGGAGGGGCGGCACCTGACCGCTGTGTTCTGCCTGCTGGCGGCGGGACTGCTGGACTGCTTCGATGGCCGCATTGCCCGCACCAAAAAGGACCGCAGCCGCCGGCAGCAGTCCTTCGGCATCCAGATCGACTCCCTCAACGACGTGCTGTGCTTCGGGGCGCTGCCGTCGGTGGCGGGCTACTGCGCCTGGAGCCGGTGGAGCGATGCCCCAACTCCGGTATGGTATGGGGCGGCGCTGTGCGTGTTCACCCTGGCGGGGCTGATCCGGCTGGCGTACTTCAACGTCACCGAGGAGGAGCGCCAGCAGACGGAGGGCGGCGGGCGGAAATGCTATCTGGGCCTGCCCATCACAGCCAGTGCCCTGGTCTTTCCGCTGTTTTACCTGCTGGGCCTGCTGCTGCCCGGCGGGCCGTATATCCTGGCGGCGGGAATGCTGCTGCTGGCGGCGCTGTATGTGACCCCGCTGCGCATTCCCAAGCCCGGCCTTGCCGCCATCTGCCTTCTTTCGGCGGTGGGAGCTCTGGAGCTGGCGGGGCTGATCCTGGCCGCTTTGGGGCGGCTGTGACCGGCAGGTCCCCTGTCCATATTTGACCAATTTGTGAATTTTTGAAATTTTTCCAAAATCCCCCTTGCAAAATCCCAATAGTGTGGTATGATAATCAGCGTTAGCACTCCAGGAAGTTGAGTGCTAACGCTGAACTCGTTTATTATGTAAAGATATAAGGAGGAACCAACCATGAAACTGACACCGCTTGCTGATCGCGTTGTGCTGAAGATGACGGAGGCGGAGGAGACCACCAAGGGCGGCATTATCCTCACCGGCTCTGCCAAGGAGAAGCCCTCTGTGGCGGAAGTGATCTCCGTGGGCCCCGGCGGCGTTGTGGACGGCAAGACCGTTACCATGACCGTCAAGCCCGGCGACAAGGTCATCACCGACAAGTATGCCGGCACCAAGGTCACCCTGGAGGACGTGGAGTATATCATCGTCAAGCAGGCTGACATCCTGGCTATCGTTGAGTAAAAAATTCGCTGTCTGTTTTAATTAGGAGGCAATATTATGGCTAAGATTATCAAGCGCGGCGAGGAAGCCCGCAAAGCTCTGGAGTCCGGCGTCAATCAGCTGGCCGATACCGTAAAGATCACCCTGGGCCCCAAGGGCCGCAACGTGGTGCTGGATAAGAAGTTCGGCACGCCCCTGATCACCAACGACGGCGTGTCCATCGCCAAGGAGATCGAGCTGGACGATCCGTTTGAGAACATGGGCGCTCAGCTGGTGCGCGAGGTGTCCACCAAGACCAACGATGTGGCCGGCGACGGTACCACCACCGCCACCCTGCTGGCCCAGGCCATGATCCGCGAGGGTCTGAAGAACCTGGCCGCCGGCGCCAATCCCATCGTTATGAAGAAGGGCATGGCCAAGGCCGTGGACGCTGCTGTGGCCGCCATTCATGAGCAGAGCCAGAAGGTCAACGGCACCGACGACATCGCCCGCGTGGGCACCGTCTCCTCCGGCGACGCCTTCATCGGCAAGCTCATCGCCGAGGCCATGGAGAAGGTCTCCGCCGACGGCGTCATCACCATTGAGGAGTCCAAGACCGCCGAGACCTACTCCGAGGTGGTGGAGGGCATGATGTTCGACCGGGGCTATATCACCCCCTACATGGTCACCGACACCGACAAGATGGAGGCCCTCATCGACGACGCGTATATCCTCATCACCGACAAGAAGATTTCCGTGATCTCCGACATTCTGCCTCTGCTGGAGCAGCTGGTCCAGGCCGGCAAGAAGCTGTTCATCATCGCCGAGGATGTGGAGGGCGAGGCTCTGAGCACCCTGATCGTCAACCGTCTGCGGGGCACCCTGAATGTGGTGTGCGTCAAGGCTCCCGGCTTTGGCGACCGCCGCAAGGAGATGCTCCAGGATATCGCCATCCTCACCGGCGGCCAGGTCATCAGCGAGGAGCTGGGTCTGACCCTGAAGGATGCCACCGTGGATATGCTGGGCCGTGCCCGCCAGGTGAAGGTCACCAAGGAGAACACCATCATCGTGGACGGCATGGGCGACAAGCAGGCCATTGCTGACCGCGTGGCCCAGATCCGCGCCCAGATCAGCAACACCACCAGCGAGTATGACCGCGAGAAGCTGCAGGAGCGTCTGGCCAAGATGGCCGGCGGCGTGGCCGTCATCAAGGTGGGCGCTGCTACCGAGACCGAGATGAAGGAGAAGAAGCTCCGTATCGAGGATGCTCTGAACGCCACCAAGGCCGCCGTGGAGGAAGGCATTGTGGCCGGCGGCGGCACCATCTTCGTCAACATCATCCCCGCTGTCACCGCCCTGCTGGCCGACGCCGAGGGCGACGAGAAGACCGGCGTGCAGATCGTGGCCAAGGCTCTGGAGGAGCCCATCCGCCAGATTGCCGCCAACGCCGGCCTGGACGGCTCCGTGATCCTGGAGAAGGTCCGCACCTCCGGCAAGAACGGCTTCGGCTTCGACGCCTACAAGGAGGAGTACTGCGACATGATCGCCAGCGGTATCGTGGATCCCGCCAAGGTGACCCGCTCCGCTCTGGAGAACGCCGCCAGCGTGTCCGGCATGGTGCTGACCACCGAGTCCCTGGTGGCCGACAAGCCCCAGCCCGCGGCTCCCGCAGCCCCCGCACCCGACATGGGCGGCATGGGCGGCATGTATTAATCCCCCCGCAAGGGCATAACCGCATAACAAAAACCGGCGCCTGCATAGCAGGCGCCGGTTTTCAACTTGTCAAAAACGGCTTTTTGACAAGACGAGGACTATATCGCAGCAGTCTTTTCCCCGGTTGGCAAGGGTGAACGGGCAATTTTTTCTCCGGCGTCGACTATTCCCGGCCCGGCAGAATGGGAAAGCGCAGGACGATGCAGAAGCGGCCGTCCTCCGTTCCGTGGGAGACGCTGCCCCCCAGGGCGCTCATGACATCCTCGCAGATCACCAGGCCATAGCCGCTGTCACCGGCGGCGGTTTTGACGGTTTTGCGCAGGACGGCGTTGCTCTCCCGCAGCACCAGGAAGCCCTCCTCCACAGACGCCGTAAGCTCCACGGGCTCGCCGGGGGAGCCGTGCTTGACGATGTTGGCGCATATGTTGTCGATCAGGCGCATCAGCAGGGTGATGTTGGCCCGCATGCGGAAGGGCCCGCCGGTCCGGTCGGCGTAGTCCAGGCGGAAGCGGTTGCTGGTGAGGAAATTGTTGATGCTGGAGGACACCTGGGCCAGCAGTTCCTGGCCGTTGTAGGTATCCAGAGGCAGGGTCCGGCAGTTCTCCTCGAAGGCGAACAGGTCGTCGGTCAGACGGCGGATGTGGTTGGTTTTTTCCAGGGCCCGGTCGATGAACAGCGCAGCGCTCTCAGGGCTGCCGGCATAGCCCTTGGACAGCAGCTCCAGATACCCAATGACCACCGTCAGCGGGGTGCGGATATCGTGGGCAATGGACTTGACGAACTGCTCCTTCTGCTTGAGCTTGGCGTCCTCCGTCAGCAGCAGCAGCTGGATGGTGTCCCCCAGGTGGTTGATGTTGGCGGCCAGGGTGGACAGCTCCGTGCTGCCCCGGATGGGGATCTGGCGGCTGAAGTTCTTGCTGCACAGGGAGGATACGTTCTGCTCCATCTCCTCGATGTACCGGATGTGCTTCTGAAACAGGAGATAGAACCCCGCCACAAAGGAGATCAGGAACAGCCCGGCGCATATGCCCTTGCGCAGGGAGGTATAGGCCTGGTCGAAATAGCCGCTGAAATACACCTTGCAGGTTTCGTCCGCCAGCCGGAGGCGATATTCATAGGTGGGCAGGACCTTGGAGCCCCAATAGAAGTGCTCCTGGTCCTCCTCGGTATAGGTCATGTTATAGGACACGAAGGAGTTGTAGCACAGGGCCTCGTTCTGTCGGATGATCATCAGGGAGACATAGTGATACCGGTCATTCCACTGGGTGAAGGGCTTGCCGTCGGTGCTGACCAGGTGATTCTCATCCGCAAAGCGCTGCAGGTCCTGAAAATGCCGGTCCGACAGGCGGCGGAACACCGCAGGCTCCGTGGCATACTGCTGGAAGAAGCGGGTCAGTGCCGCGTTGGCTCCGGCGTATATGGCGGCGCTGACGGCCACGGCCAGCAGGATCTCCAGAACGATCCGGGTGCTGAGCCGGTGAAACAGCTTAGTCAATGTAGTACCCCTTTCCCCATGCGGTTTTCAGAATGGTGGGATGCTTGCAGTCCGCCTCGATCTTGTGCCGGAGCTTGAAGATGTGCACCATGACGATGTTGTTGGCGGCATAGCTGTACGGCTCGGTCCAGATGGCCTCATAGATATCCTGAATGGACAGCACCTGGCCCCGGTGCTTGAGAAACAGGTGCAGGATTTCATACTCCGTATAGGACAGCCGGATGGCCCGGCCGTTCACCGTGACCTTGTTGTCCATGCCCAGCACCAGGCGCTCCCGCTCCGGCTCGGCCCGGTCGGCCCCCTGATAGACCCGGTACCGCCGCAGCAGGGACCTGACCCGGGCGGTAAGCTCCGCCGCCGAAAAGGGCTTGCACAGATAGTCATCGCCTCCGGCCATCAGGGCCGCCACCTTCTCCGAGTCGCCGGACATGGCCGAAAGAAACAGGATCGGGACATAGCTGCTCTCCCGGATTCTGTGGCAGACCTCGAAGCCGTTCATGCCGTCCATCATGATGTCCAGAATGATCAGCTCCACCGTCTCGTCCAGGCTGGCCAGGGCCTGGGTGCCGCTGTATGCGGTGCAGGTCTCGAAGCCCTCCCCCTCCAGCAGGATCCGGATGATCTGGGTGATGTCCCTGTCGTCGTCGATAATCAGTATTTTCCCCGCCATAGTCCAATCTTCTCCAAAAGTCTTGATGGTTTATTATCCCACAGGCCGCCGCCGGAACCGCCGGACGGTAAGAATTTTAAGATTTCAAGGAAATTCATTATAATTCTTACAGATTGCATGATTTTCCAGCAGATTGCCTTATAATAACCAGTATAGACCCTATACTCCGCAATATCAACCAGAAATCGAGGAGGAAACATGAGAAAGAGCAAAGTTTTGACCAAGGCTTTGGCGGCCATCCTGTGTATCGCGATGCTCATCCCCATGGCGGTCACCGTGGGCGCCGCCGAAACCGGCAGCGAGCCCCAGGCCACCATCAGCGTCAGCACCAAGCGGCTGTCCATGACGGATCAGCGGGAGGTGGCCCTGTCCTTCAACCTGGGCTATAAGCCCGAGGCGGCCAACCTGGAGTGGTCCTTCGGCGACCAGCCCTTCAGCCAGTGGCTGAACTGGGAGGGGGACGACGGCGAGCCGGTGTTCACCGTGAAGGACCTGACCATTGCCGATAACGGCGATGTGACGGCCACCCTCTGCGTGGACTATCTGTTCGATGGCGACGACGCCGCCTATTGGCGTCCCTGGTACAGCTATCGCGGCGAATATGCCCTGACGGTGACGGACAAGTCCACCGGCCGCAGCGCCAGCCAGACCATGCGCTATGAGGTGTATGATTCCTACACCCCCTACAGCGAGCTGGACAGCAAGATTCAGGAGATCATCCGCACCCAGACCAACGGCCTGTACATCTCCTATGAGTCCACGGGTCTGTCCACCGACGGCAAGGACGTGATGGAGGTCATCGTGGCCCGGGACAAGGCCGTGGTGGATAACTATCTGGCCCTGCTGAAGCGGGCCCAGACCGAGCCGGAGGCCGTGGCCGCCGACGTGAGGTCCGGCCGCCTCAGCGACTATCAGGTCCCCGTGTACATCACCAACATCCACCCCAATGAGTGCCCCGCCGTGGACCAGCAGATCGAGTTCCTGAAGGCCGTGGCCACCCAGGAGACCATCCCCTATCTCAACGGCGACAACGAGACCTGCACCTATAACGTGAAGGATGTGCTCAACGACGTGTTCTTCATCATCCGCCCCACGGAGAACCCCTATGCCCTGGAGCACTATCAGCGGGGCAACGTGGAGGGCTTTGACCTGAACCGTGACAGCACCTATCAGACCCAGATCGAGTCCCAGGTGGCCACCGCCGACCTGGTCAAGTGGAAGCCCGTCACCCTGATGGAGCTGCACGGCTTCATCTACTATGCCCGGACCCAGCTGCAGATCGAGCCCTGCACCCCGCCCCACGAGCCCAATCTGGAGTATGACCTGTTCATGAATTACGCCCTGGAGGGCGCCCGGGCCTTCGGCGACGTGGCCTCCATGAACTCCATCTATAACTCCTCCAGCGAATACGCCAAGGAGAACGGCGCCACCGAGGACAACCAGCCCTGGTACGACATCACCATGGAGGCAGGCTACGACCCCGCCACCGGCCGGTATGAGTACCCCTCCGACGACATGTCCACCAACTACACGCCCACCTATGCCCTGTTCCACGGCACCATCGGCTACACGGTGGAGTGCGGCGAAAACAACGAGGCCTCCGTCACCATGGGCAAATACGGCCTCATCGGCCACACCACCTATGTGGCCGAGAACAAGAACGACCTGTATCTGAACCAGCTGGAGTTCTTCCGCCGGGCCCTGAACAACGAGGAGTCCCCGGAGACGGAGAAGTGGTTCGTCACCCAGGACAACCAGGTGGAGGAGAACTTCCGGGAAAAGGACGAATACGGCAAGTTCTATCCCGAGTATTACGTGATTCCCACCGATGCCGCCTCCCAGCGGGACATCGCCGACGCCTATTTCATGCAGGAGTATTTCATCCGCAACGGCGTGCAGGTGGAGAAGCTCACCCAGGACGTGACGGTAAACGGCGTGACCTACAAGGCCGGGGCCTTTGTCATCGACATGCACCAGATCAGCCGCAGCTTCGCCAATGCCGTGCTCTATAAGGGCAAGATCGTGAAGAACTGGACGGGCCTGTTCAGCGAGTCCGTCACCAACTTCCCGGAGCTGCGGGGCTTCGACTGCACCCCCATCACCCAGCCCGGCGTGTTCGAGGGTAAGACCGTCGACGCCAACACGGTGGAGTGCGGCACCGCCTGGGTCACCACCTACGGCACCAAGGCCACCGTCATCAGCAACAACGGCCTCGACGCCGTCAACGCCGTCAACGACCTGCTGGCCAAGGGCGTCACCGTGGGCTTCATCACCGAGGCCGGCGACCACTACAGCAAGGGCGATTTCGTCATCGACCACAAGGACGCCGCCCAGATCAGCGACCAGTATGTCATCGAGATCACCCATGTGGCCGACGTGCCCCAGGCCAGGGTCATTACCGAGCCCAAGGTCTATGTGGACGACGACAGCTTCGACCGCTTCGCCTTCACCCGGCAGATGAACTTCAAAACCGTGGCCGATGTGTCCCAGGCCAACGTGGTGTTCTCCAGCAACGAGCCCGAGGAGGACGTGAAGGCCGCCGTGGCCAACGGTCTGCCCTTTGTGGGGGCCAGCGTCAACATCCTGGAGTATGCCAAGGCCACCATCCCCGGCTTCGACTTCAAGATCCAGTGGATCATTGAAGAGGGCATGTACGGCCCCGAGGAGGTCTATAACGACTATGAGGCGCTGTTCAACGTGGAATACGGCGACAGCCTCATCACCGCCAGCTACGCCGCCGACGGAGACTTCACCACTTATACCAAGGGCGGCTCCATCATCTCCGCTTATCCCCAGGAGGCCACCGTCCTCATGCGGGCCGGCAGCCAGGACGACTTCTATAAGGCCGGCTGGTGGAACGGCATCGACGATCCCGACGGCGGCCTGAAGGGCCAGGTGGTTGCCATCGACTATCAGTCCGGCGGCCTGGACATGACGGTGTTCTGCACCAGCATCACCAACAAGGCCCACCAGACCGACGATTACCGTCTGGCCACCAACGCCATCTACAGCAAGCTCCTGGGCGCCGACTTCACGGTGTCGGACGCCGGACAGGATGAGCCCGTCCCCGAGCCCGTGCCCGAGCCCAGCAGCCCCCGCACCGGCGACGACATGAACGTTGTGGCGTGGATCGCCGCAGCGGTTCTGTCCATGGGCATGGCCGCGGTGTTCACCACCCGGAAAAAGGCCCGCTGACAGCCGCAGCACCCAGCGCAGGAACCCATAAAACAGCATCCCCCGGCGCGATGCGCCGGGGGCAATTTTTCGACACCTCGTATTGACATTCGCCGGGGGATTTGCTATACTGAATGAAAATTAGTTTGGTGTGCTGAATTTTTTTGGCCACCGTTATCCTTAATTGGGAATATCGACAGGGAGGAGACTGTCGAGAAACCCGGAAATCTTCCGCCATCGGAAAGGAAGATAGTTACGAAAGAAACCCATCAGGGGTGTCTTTCGTTTGCAATCACAGGTTTTTCAGAACTTTCTAAGTTCTGAAAAACCTCACTCAGCTTGTCAAAATTACTTTTTTGACAAGCTGATTCCCTGTGGAAAAATGCGGCGGCGTGTGATAAAATGGAGAAAACGCAACGGGAGGGCACTATGATGCAGCATGAGATCACCACGTCGGGGCCCCTGCTGGACGGCAGCGGCAATCTGCGGGAGCCGGGCTATGCCAAGCGGCTTCTGCCCATCTATCGCCGGGCGGATATCAAGGCCCCGGCGTCCCGGATCAAGGAGTGGGACTATTACCTGGTGGCCAACGACCACTTCGCCGTGGCCCTGACCATCGACGACAACGGGTACATGGGCCTGGACTCCATTTCGTTCCTGCACTTCAATGAGGGCTGGGAACGCACCAAAAGCCCCATGCGGGCCTTTCCCATGGGGAAAACCGGCCTGCCGGAGTCGTCGGACAGGGGCACCACCGCTATCTCCGGAAGGGGCTATGCCCTGGTGTTCCGGCATGTGCCGGAGGGCCGGGAGCTGACCTTTCACATGGAGAAATTTCTGGACGGCCAGACCATAGACGGGTCCATTGTCCTGACGGAGGAGCCGGAGGAGTCCATGGTCATCTGCACGCCCTTTGACAGGCCCGGGTGCTTCTACTTCAACCAGAAGATCAACTGTATGCGGGCCCGGGGCCAGGTGCAGCTGGGGGAGAAAACCTACGTCTTTGACCCGGCGGACTCCTTCGGCGTGCTGGACTGGGGCCGGGGGGTGTGGACCTATCACAACACCTGGTATTGGGGCAGCGCCTCCGGTCAGGTGGACGGCGTGCCCTTCGGGTGGAACATCGGCTATGGCTTCGGCGATACCTCCGCCGCCAGCGAGAACATGCTGTTTTACGGCGGCAAGGCCCACAAGCTCAGCCAGGTGTGCTTCCACATCCCCCAGAGGGACGGGAGGGACGATTTCCTGTCTCCCTGGCGCTTTACCTCCGACGACGGGCGGTTCGAGATGAAATTTGACCCCATTCTGGACCGGGCCGCCTGCACGGACGTGAAGCTCATCAAGTCCGACCAGCACCAGGTGTTCGGCCGCTTCACCGGAACGGCCACACTGGACGACGGAACCGTGATCCGGGTCCGGGATATGATCGGATTTGCGGAAAAAGTGGAGAACAAGTGGTGAAAAACAGCGCCCGCTCCGGAACGGAGTGGGCGCTGTGGTTATTATGGATTATTTGTCCTTGGAGAAAATCCGGAAGATGTCCTCATAGGCCCGGTCGATGCTTTCCCGGGCGGCTCTGGCCTCCTGGTCCACGGACTCGTTGAGCTGCTGGGCCTGCTGGTCCGGGCATGGACGATGGGGCTGATGAAGTGATACGCTCTACTGAGGTAGATTATATGAGAAAGTGACAAAAAAATAACGTACTATAATTATAAAACGTCACTTTATCAATTTGAGAAAGTGACCCTGATTGATAAAGTGACCCACTTTATCAGCAAGTCTCAGTTTATCACCTTGATAAAGTGGGATTTTGGACGATGCTGCGTGAGGAAAATGTCACTTTATCAGATAACGCGCGGGTCTCAGAGAAAGTTCTCCGCAGTCCGACCTCTCCGTCAGCGCTGACGCGGCCAAAACTGCATACAATAGCCCTATAACCGTTTATATGGGAAAGGAAACAGGCAATGGAGCTGAATTTTTATACCCTCTGCGTCCTCTATCTGGTCTACTCGTTCCTCGGCTGGGTAGCCGAGACGGTGGTGGCGACCATCAAGGGCCGCGCTTTCGTCAACCGCGGCGTGGCGTCCGGCCCGTTCTGCTTAGTCTACGGCAGGCGGTATCAAGGTAAATGCCTTTGCGGTAGTGGTGCT
>ENA-ORNR01003576-ORNR01003576.1-human-gut-metagenome-genome-assembly--contig:-NODE-3576-length-11461-cov-22.806067_pt1 | contig 11461 bp, 10 predicted proteins | sample MGYA00242114_ERZ509020 | MGnify/ENA primary metagenome ERZ509020 (study PRJEB26280, sample SAMEA2338758) | human gut metagenome | biome: human gut; feature: human-associated habitat; material: faeces...
ATGGATGGAGCTCTTTTCAATTAGAATACGGCGCACTTTTCAATTAGTATCTACACTTCTTACCCATTGCAATGCGGATGTTTTTCCGTATATTTGGGCGCTCTTAACCCAGTTAAGACGCTGCAAATATAGTATGACTATTTCATACTACAAAGCAAAAGCAGGAATATTTCATACTAAAATGCAATTATGACGGAAAATATCAGATTTTTTAAGATTGTAGATGTTCTAAAGAAACAAAAAGAACTCGCTGATTATGTAGAACTTGCAGGCATACTTAATACTAATAAAGCGGGGATAAGCGATATAAAACAAGGACGAAAGAAACTTTCTATTGATAATATTAGAAGTATGAAAATATCATACCCTAAAATAAGTATTGATTATATTATCATGGGGGAAGGGGAAATGTTTATCACTCCTTCGGCTAATATTGTACCAGTTGAAGTTCCAAGTCAAAAAGAAAGTCCCGTTATAGATAAGCTATTTTCTACACTTGAAAAGAAGGATCAAAGAATAGAAGAACTTTTAAAAGATAATGTCCGATTAGAGGAACGACTCAAATTTCTTGAAACTGATAAAACAGATTTCGGAAAAATTGCAGAGAGTGCTTCTACTGGAAACACTTCGTTACGTACCAACCAGGGTGCGACCTCTGCCGGTGCCCACTTAAAGGAATAACGAACCCTAAAAACTAAACAAGCACGTACCCTACGCCTTTACATATCACCGATAAGCGTCCTTTGCAAGAATAAAGGTACACACGCATTTTTTCGATGTACCTTTGTTCTTTTTACGCAATAAAACACTAAATATAAGTTGTTTACAAGCTAAAACAAGCGTTTTTTTGTGGGCGTTTTCTCCTTTCTTAAAGCTGTATTTTCCCCCTATTTACGTTCAAAAAATATCATTTAAGGCACGTTTTAAGTAAGTTTTACCTATAAAAAAACGATTTATCATCGTTAAAAGTGTCCTACCAAATGTCCTACCAAACTATATATTTCGTTTTTCCATATATAAAAAGTGTCCTACCAAAGTGTCCTACCAAAGTGTCCTACCAAAGTGTCCTACCAAGTGTCCTACCAAGTGTCCTACCACTCTTTTTTTGAGGTCTCAAACGTCTTTTAAATAGGTTTTGAAGTCTCCTTCCCGTTTATATTAGAAATCCTTCCACGTAAAGGCATTTTTAGGCTTTTATTCCTATCGAACGATAAGAACTTAAGGAATACAACAAAAGCCGCCGTATTGCCACGAAAAAGGCCATACAAGCGGCTTCTAACCAACACGAACCCGGCGTCTTTTCATTTGTGACACCCGTTCAAGTGTATTATATGCGTTGATGAAGAAAAGCCACACACTTATGGCGGCTGATGTAAAGTAAACCTTTTAAAAAGGCTGTTCAAACAGGTATCCCTGTAAAGCAGGTGTAAACCAGTGTAAACCGTTTCGTTTTTCTTTCCGTTCTTCTCTATACGTGTTCATTCTTCTATTTATCAACATTTTACATCTTCCAGTTCAATATCGTAAGTTTACAGTTTCGTTTTTCCCCCCTTAAACACCTCGTACTATATGCCGCAAAATACAACGGATGTTTCCACTTTCACCGGAAGTGAAACAGATCTGGGCAATGGAATGAAAGAATACATAAATAATAGCTGTGGCTTCAGTTGCCAATATCCGTCAACTTGGGAAACAATAGGAAAATCCGATACGGAACAGATATTGCAACTTCGAGGACATGGTGTCAGCAGTTTAACCGTCAGCTACATTAAAGCTCCTTCTAAGGGAGCAATGGAACATATGTATGATTTATTGATTAATTCCATGAAAGAGTCCCGGTCAGAAAACATAAATATTTATGGAAAAACATTCGAAAGGATTTCGGGAAAGATGGAATGCGCTGTAGCAGGCGGTGGAAGTATCCATATAAATCAGAATATTGTTATCCATATGAATGAGGAGACACTGGAAAACTTCATCATTACTTCCACAACATCTGATGACAGTTCTGAATCCGAAGTTCAGGAGATTATAAAAACCATAAGAATAAATTAGACAGTGAAAAATATAAAGTATTCAACGCTTATGAGGAAAAGACTATTATCTCTGCTGCTCCTTTCAATTTGCGGGAGTATGCTCTTTGCACAAGAGCCGCTGGATATTGATGATGTGGAACAAGTTCCATTGGGAGATTTCACATACCAATGGCGGAATATATATGACCGTACTCCACTACATGGAAAGTGCCGGATTATATTAAGCTACAGATCTTACACGATAGCACATTTCAACAAGGATGGCATTCTCGATGGATTATATGAAAAATATGAAGACAATCATCTTGTACAGAAGCTGACCTATGTAAAAGGTATACTAAGGGGAAAAGGATATGAATATTACACAGACGGCACTGTGAAGAAAGAATGTGTCTGGAACGAACAAGGAAAGATAGACGGGTTGATGATAGAATACAACCGGATAGGAAGAACGGAATGGGACTACAAGAATGGCGAAGTGGACGGACAACAACGAACATTTGACAATAACGGTCAATTAATCACGTTCGTTTCGTACAGCAAAGGTATGCAGCATGGTCCTTTCCGCATCTATGAAGAAGGCGGTACTGATATGCCGCCTTTTATAAGAGAGGGGTATGCTTGGGGATGGCGCGGCAAGAAAGGCGAATATAAGGAAACCTGGGCACTGAGCGGAAAGCCGAAATGTATAGAGCATTACACAGAGAAAGGCGAGAAAACCGGCCGGTGGCAGGAATGGGATGAAAACGAGAAACTTGTCCGAGAGGAAAATTATACGGAAATGCCATATTATTCTGTGAAATTTGACAAGAATAGCTATCCGTTAGAACGGTACTACTATAATGAGGACCTGTCGGTGAAGAGCATACAGGAGTTCTATCCCGGAACGGACAAGATAATGAAAGAAGAATATAATCTTGATTTCAAAAACTTCAAGCGTGACTATCGTCAGTTTTATGAAGACGGTACAATACAGGAAGAAGGGCATATGAAAGGCGGAGACGTGGTATTTGCCAAAGAATACTATAAAAACAGGCAACTGAAATGCGTCAAAAAGATACAGAATGTATATGGATATAAAATTCTCACCGTTACGGAACTATATGATGAATCCGGGAAGCCGTTACCTATTCCCTCCGGTACATTCTAACTAAAAAGCAGATTTGGATTATTCTGCTTGTTTCAAATTAAGGATAATGCCGGTATCGTGAAAAGGCGTCAAAACACTGGCACAACTTTTTTGTTATATATCTATGTTTTAGTATTTTTGTAATCAATAGGCAGCTATTTCTAATTTATAAAAAATATACTCTATATGGATAAAGGTATAAAACAAGTTGTGATTCTTTTGGCACATCCCGACATTAAAAGTTCGCAAGCCAATAAGGCATTAATGGATGCTGTTAAAGAAATGGAAGAAGTGGCAATATACAATTTATATGAAATGCGTCCGGAAGATGCCTATAATATTGATTTATGGAGCAAGATTATATCGCAGGCATCTGCTCTTGTGTTTCAATTCCCGTTATATTGGATGTCGGCTCCTTCCTTGTTGAAGAAATGGCAGGATGAGGTATTTACTTATTTGGCTAAAACTCCGGCTGTGGCAGGAAAGGCATTATTGGTAGCGGTCACTACCGGTTCCGAATACAGTGCATATCGCAGTGGGGGAAGAAACAACTTTACAATGGATGAACTGTTAAGACCTTATCAGGCAAGTGCCCTACATGCCGGAATGGTATGGCAGACACCTGTTGTCGCATACGGAATGGGAACGGCAGATGCCGGGAAAAACATTGCAGAGGGAGTTAATGACTACAAACTGAAAATAGAGTCCCTAATAGGAAAGAGTCACGTAAGCGGTGATTGGTGATACTCCAGCGGCAATACCCGTAAAATAACAGAACCAAGCATCATTCGTCTGAAATTTCGAATGGTGCTTGGCTGTTTTAGTAATCAGCATATTGATTTTACCTGTATACTATCCCTTTCGTTTGCAGCATGGTAAAATCCTCTTCACGCATTCCTATATCGTTCAATGAACGGGCTTCATTATGGTCATTGAGGTATACTCTGTTTTTTTCGGTATATGAAGCATTTATTACGGACAATGAATCGTTTCGGCTAGGTGTGTCTATGCCACCTAATTCCAGCATCGTCTGGAAGAAAGACGCACTGGATGAAATATTTTTCTGTCGGTTTATCTCTGCATTTTTAAAAAGATCCGGATAATTCTTCCGATAATTGTCAGACATCCATATCAGAAAAGGCACGTGTATCTGATAATAGGACGGAACGGGTGAAGCATGCAGGAAAAGGTGACGGTCATCATCAAAGATATCCTCTCCATGATCTGAGGTATAAAGCATTGCCGCATCTATGTCCTGTTCCTGTAACATCCGGATGAGACGAGCCAGAAAATTATCTGTATACCGGATAGAATTATCATAAGCATTTATCAGATTATCCTTATATTTCAATTCTGCATCTACCGGAAAATCAGGCAAAAAGAAAGCGTGGTCCGCCGGATAGCGTTCCCGATAATTAAAATGGGAACCATAGGTATGGAGAACGATAAATTGCTTGGAAGCATTTTCTGCCAACTCGGCGGCTACCAGTTTCAAAAGTTCATCGTCCGAAGGGTTGTAACTGCCATCTCCTGCATCTTCTTTAATGAAATCGCATATATCGGCTTCTTTTCCAAAGAAATCGATGAAAGAATGGTTATAGCGTTGATTGGAAAAGAAAGCAGTCCGGTAGCCCGCTTCCTTAAATGCTGTGATAATTCCTTTTTGCCGATAGATGGAATTGAAGTCGTGCGCCGTAACCGAAGACATCAGCATAGGGACACTTTTGTGCGTAGTATTGGATTCTGTCAGTACATGAGAGAAGGCTGTCAATCCTTTTATTTTGGTAAGTTCCGGATTCGTATTGCGGTTATACCCGTAAATAGACCAGTTAGCGGCACGGGATGTCTCTCCGATTACCATAACATAAACTTCCCTATTCTTCTCCGGACGGGTGGTTTTTGCCTGAAAAGTAAAATCTTTAGAGGTTTCCGCATAGTGTTGCGTCTGTGCAGTACGTTGGAAGGCAAGTGCAATATTATAACATACGTTTGCCGGATACAAATCCGATTTCAATTCATAACGGGCATCAAACAGATAAGCAGCTACCAATGACAGAATTCCTGCAATGACCGTTATCCGGGCACGTTTACGTTCTCTGCGAACAAACGTTTCCGATAGTCTCCGTTTCTTGCTGACGGCCACCGCAGCCAAAATCAGCGCCGGTATATATAGCAGCACAACAATAATAATGGCTGGAATCAGGTTGTCCAGCAATTCCAAAGCCTCACCGGGATTTGTTGTCACCAGATTGAGAAACATATCTACTGCAATAACAGACTGTCCGAAAAGATATAACAATACAATCTGGAATGCTCCAAAAAACAGAAAAGGAAACAATATCCAAAAAGTCTTGCCACAATTTCCCGACCAACTCATTATCATGTGATATATGGAGAATGGAAGCAATACATTGCACACCTTCGCCACAAGTGGCATAGGCTCAGTAAAACATAGTACGATATTGGGTACTATCAGAATTATCAGGAACAAGTAATACAAGTTCTCTTGGTTTTCAAACCATTTTTGAATTTTTCTAAAAAGCTTCATTGATATTAAATATAAATCCGGTCTGATGTTTGCCAAACCCTAAATCCAAACGTACATTCACCCTCTTTTTAAATTCCCAGCGATAGCCGAAGCCATAATTAGGAAGAATATGCTTCACGTCAAACTCGGAAAACTTTGGGAAAACAGTCCCCGCTCCTACCCATACAGCCACTCCGTTTCGTTTCCATACATGCTGGCGAAGCTCAATCTGAGCATCCATGGCACATTTGTCACGATAACGCCCTTCATAATAGCCACGCATGGAATACGAACTGCCTAAAGTTGCCAACAGTCCCCAAGGTGGATTTCCGTAATTGAGCAGTGTATGAAACTGCCCCGCCAGAACGCCGCCTTTCCATATGGTATGATAATACCTCGTATCCAGTTCTGTACTGCTGAAAGCATATTTATTTCCCAAAAATGCCGGACTGAAACGTTGGTCTATCCTCAAATAGTATCCTTTATACGCATTTGTCAGGAAGTCGCGCGAATCATAAAGCAACGATAAACCTACACTTAGATTCGTAGTACGCGTGCTCATGCCTTCCCACAGTTCCGGTTTTTCAAAACCATGTCCGTATACATAATCGAATACAGCCATGGGACCTACGTAGAAATTACGTGCCAACCGGAACATAAAGTCCACTTTCATCTGTGCTTGAAAGCGGTCATAATCGCTCTCATTGTCACTGTTGGCACCATTGTCGTATCCTGCACCCCAATACAGACTGGGAAAAGAATAGAAATACAGATTGTAGTTCAAACGATACTTATCATGAGGAAACAAATGCGTTCCACGTACTCCCAACAGATAGAAGCCTACCGTAGAAACATCTCCGTACAATGAAACATTGGAAGGCGGCAGAATCGTATCGTTCCGGTCGGAACGATAAAGCCCCGCAGCCACCAGTCCCAACCCTAATTTGGTATCGCTGGAGTAGTGCGGTCCGCCGATAATGCTAAAATCGAATTTCTTATTTTTCTTTTCTTTATTGGCATCGTTAAAATAATTCAGAAATTTTCTGAAAAAGTTCCGCTTTACAGGAACAGAATCAAGAATGACGGCAGAATCCATGTCTGCCGAAGTATTTGCTTCTGCCAAACGTGTTTGTGCATGCACAGCAGTTACAGCCACCAACAAGATTAAAGATAACAGACATCCTTTTAATTTTGTGTTCATTCTCTATTATATAAGAAAACCTCGAAACAAAGTTAGTTGTAAATAATTCATGTTACAACAATGTTACGGGGCTTTTTGTTTCCGTTTCTTCCTATTTAATGTCTGTTATTTCCTTAAAGTATTGTGGGCGTAAAGAAGCGACGGAAATAAACATTTATTCATTCTTATTTGTTAAGAACATATATCAACTTAAAAAAACGAATGATTATGTTAAAACGATTTTTATTTCCTACCAATCCGAATGGCGTTTTTATATCTGTTATATTATTAGTAGTCAGAATTGTATTCGGTATTCTGATGATGAATCACGGTATTGATAAATGGGCAAACTATCAGGAACTTTCTACGGTGTTCCCCGATCCTCTCGGCATCGGCAGTCCCCTTTCTCTGGGATTGGCCATCTTTGGCGAACTGGCATGCTCAATGGCATTCATCATAGGCTTCTTATACAGATTGGCAATGATTCCTATGATATTTACGATGTGTGTGGCATTCTTCATTGTTCATGGCAATGATCCGTTTGCGGTAAAAGAACTTGCATTTGTTTATTTGGTGGTATTTGTATTGATGTATATTATAGGACCGGGAAAATTTGCCGTAGACCGCTGGATTTCCCAATCTCTTTCTCGCAAATAGAAATAAATAAGGCTCTTTTATTTTACAGAATACTGTTTTTTGCAGCTTTTTTAATGTCTATGTTATAAAAATGGTTATATTTGCACTAGTATATATAAATATTGAGATTTTATCTCAATAAAATACAGTAAAATAAAAGAAAGTTATTATGAAAAAGTTCAATTTGAAATTGGCTGCAACTGTAATGGTATGCGGTGCTTTTCTTTTCAGTTCATGTATCGGTTCTTTCGGATTGCATAGCAAGCTGTTGAGTTGGAACGAAGGTATTGGAAATAAATTTGTCAATGAGCTTGTTTACCTGGCATTCAATATCATTCCGGTATATGGTATATGCTATTTGGCAGATGCTTTGGTTATCAATTCTATTGAATTCTGGAGCGGAAGCAACCCTATGGCGAGCATTGGTGAGGTAAAGAAAGTAAAAGGCGAAAACGGAAACTATCTGGTAGAAACTCTTGAGAACGGTTATTCCATTACAAAAGAAGGCGAAACCGCATCTATGGAATTAATTTACGATAAAGATTTGAATACCTGGAATGTAGTTGCAGAAGGTGTCAGCACTGAACTTTTGCAGATTAACAATGACGGTACTGCACAGATGACTTTACCAAACGGTGAAGACCTGACCGTTACTTTGGATGCGCAGGGAGTATCTGCTGCACGTCAGGCAACTATGGTCAATACCTATTACGCTGCACGTTAAGAGTTGAAACAAGATAAAACAGAAAGGCTGCGCAATGTTCGTCAAAGAACCGCGCAGCCTTTAGTTTTTTCAGACGGATATCCGCTTGGCATCAGAATGGATATCCTACCGCAAAATGAAATGCAAAATCGCGGCTGAATTTAGGATGTATAATAGGGAAATGCTCCTTTTTAGTGTTATACACCGGATTGACAGCTTTCATACCACCGTCAAAGCGCAGGACAAAGAAGTCCAGATCCAACCGTAGGCCCAATCCGTAGGCTACGGCTATCTGCTTATAGAACTTATTGAATTCAAACTTCCCGCCCGGCTGGTCTTTGTAATCGCGCAAGGTCCAGATGTTGCCCGCATCCACAAAAACTGCTCCTCTGAACTTCCAGAAAAGGCGTGTGCGGTATTCGATACTTGCATCCAACTTAACATCTCCCGACTGATTCATGAAGTTTCCGTCACCGGGAAACACACCGGGTCCCAAATCACGTACCGACCAACCGCGTACACTGTTTGCACCACCTGAGAAATAACGCTTTTCAAAAGGCACAATCGTTGCATTGCCGTAAGGGACGGCTATGCCGGCTCCCACATGAAATGCAATGGAATTGCGGTTGTCTATAACGATATTCTTGGCAAAATCGAAATCCCCTTTGACATATTGTGCGAATGGGATACTCAGCAATGAATACTCCCCGTCTTCATTCTTCTTCATGTTTGTCATTCTGGCAAAAGCATACAGAAGATTACCGGCAGACTCAAAATTAAAGCGAATAGAATATGAGTTGCCGATGATTGCATTATTCATCAGGGCTTGTCCTGCGCTATTGTATGTATAGCTGTATCCTATGCGGACAATCAGGCGGTCGTCGTAGTTGTATTTTAAAATATAGTTCTGTTCGTTATTCAAATATTTGTCGCGGAACTCCTGCGAAATGGAAGGCATATACAGGTAGTTGATATCCAGCAAATCAATGCGATGCTGAGCACGCTGACGTTGCAATCCCCATTTGTAACTCCAATTGGCAGAAGCAATGATGCGTGAAAACTCCGGACGTATCTGATAATTATACTGTACGCCAAATTCCGTAGTAGCACGTATCTTCCTCCGGAAGTCGTTGGAAAGAAACGGAAAGAGAAACCGCGGAAAGTTGATCGTTGCTTCCGCCCCTAATTCCGTATAGTCCTCGTGGTTATATCCGCCTTGCAAACCAGATACCGCTTCGTAGGCCCCCCGCAGCTTTATCATAAAAGTCTCGGAACCCTTGAACATATTCCGGTTCTGAAATGACACGGATGCGGCAGCTCCCAAATCTCCTGCGGAGTTGGTTCCTTCCAATTCAAATGATACGGACTGGTATTTGCTCTTTGTCAGCATTACGTAGGCATTCAATTTGGCTGTATCGCCTACCTGCGTTTCAAAGAAACGGATATTGGTATATTTCAATGCCTGCAAACGTCCGAAATTGGAATAGGTACGTTGCACATCCGGTTCGTTGTACAAACTGCCCGGCACAATACTCAGATTATTGGTCAGCACCTTCGGGCGCAAATAAAGTTTATCCTTATAATATATGGGAAAACCCTTGTAATGTACGGAGTCGTTGATTTCTATGCTGCTCAAAGCAGATGATTCCAACACATTATAATCCGTTATAAAATTTACCTTGTTGATGTAGTACTGCCGATGATTTTGCGGGCTATCGTCATTGTGCTGCCGAAAAGGCGCCAGATGCATGGTTACATCCACCTGGTAGGTATTCCTCACCGTATCTGCCGTGTAAGAAATATATTCCTTATTGAATTTATAATATCCGTTACGAAGAAGATTGTCCGTAATGCGCTGACGTTCTGCATCCAAACGGTTTACATCGAAATACATTCCTTCCGTCAGATAAGTACCTGCCGAATCCTGCCGCATATATTCCCTGATTTTCCCGTCTCTGATATCGTATTTAAGAGAACGAATCTTATAAGGTTTTCCACTGGACACCTTATAGGTCAGCTTCAGCTTCTTCTTCTTTATTTGTATAACCGGCTCTACGGTGGCGCTCATATAGCCCATATTTTGTACGGCTTTTTTCATTTCCTCACCGGAGCGCTTCGTTTCTTCTTCCTTATAGATGACCGGAGCGTCCCCTATGCGCCGCAAAGTACGGTTTATCCAACGTGCAGAGTCTCTGCCCGACCAGTTATAGACATACAACTGTGTTTTTATCAGGCTGAACCATTTGGCATTCGGATTCTGGCGGACATACATCGATAGGCCTGAAGGCTTGATTTCCCTGTTGTCCGTCTGTATGCGCACCTCGTCCAACAAATATGAACCTTCCGGCACATATTTCGTGGCAGAACATGAAGCGAATAAGAGTACGGCGGTAGCAAATAGTGCGTAGCGAAAGCCTTTCTTCATACTAAGTTATTAATTGCGCATAAAATACTGCAAATATAGAAATAATCATGTACTTTTGCACATCGAAGTTACGAAAATAGTGTAATTTATTGGAAATGAGCGTAGGTTAATTGCTCTTGATAGTAATAGGTTACGATTTAGTTAGTTATCTACTGCATTATCCTTCTGCGCGTTGCGTAACCTTCAAAGAACTCTTCGTATGCAAAAGTAACTATTTAATCCGAGATTTTGATATATATTCCCGGATTTTTTTATCCCTCAGTCATACGATTTTTCCGTAAAAGCGGTTTTGTTTGTTGGAACACCATTGCCCAAAACGAATTTTGAACAAAGGTGTGCCGACTACCGCATAGCCGGAGAAAAGGGCATTGCCTCACGCCTAAACGATGTTTAGACAGATGAAGCAATGCCCCTTTCTTTTGCGCCTATGCCAAGAGGTGCTTTTACGGGCTGTCAGATGATTTTTCTTTTTTCGCTGTCCCTTTTGCCGGAAGCGGAAAGTGAATGCAGAGTGTGTCAGCCGGCCCCATGAATGAAGCAGACGGACACACACAGCCGGGCAAACCGGGAAGAATGACTGTTGTCGCCCGGCTGGACAAGTCCTGTCGGATCGGAAACATTCATACTTCCTTTGTTGTGGTTTGCCCTTTTCACGCTCCGGTGAAGTCTTTTTCCTTTTGGTGATTCCTTTTTTACGGATTTTCTCCTGAAGTTTTTTTCTACCCAATCTGCCTCTGTATTCGTTTACCTCCATTTTGCGCCTTTCAGTGAGCCGCATCAGTCAGTCATTTTCGTTCTGGGCGCAAAGGTAATTCCGGGATTGGA
>ENA-ORNR01003594-ORNR01003594.1-human-gut-metagenome-genome-assembly--contig:-NODE-3594-length-11417-cov-12.060553_pt1 | contig 11417 bp, 20 predicted proteins | sample MGYA00242114_ERZ509020 | MGnify/ENA primary metagenome ERZ509020 (study PRJEB26280, sample SAMEA2338758) | human gut metagenome | biome: human gut; feature: human-associated habitat; material: faeces...
TAGCCCTCCCGGGCGTACCTGATGCCCTCAAAGAAGCTCTGCTGGGTGGCACGGATCAGCCGCAGCGCCTCGTCGGACACCTGCCCGCAGGGGTAGGTGCCGGCGCAGTCGCCGTGGAAGCCGCCGATGAACGCGCCCACGTCCACGCTGACGATGTCGCCCTCCTGCAGCACCCGCTTGCCGGGAATGCCGTGGATGATCTCATCGTTGACGGAGACGCACACGCTGGCCGGATAGCCGTTGTAGTGCAGGAACGACGGGGTCGCTCCCTGCTCGGTGATGAACTTATAGACTGCCTTGTCAATTTGTTGGGTTGTTACGCCGGGTTTTACCATATCCCGTGCCACAGCACGGGCAGCCGCGGTAATCTTTCCCGCCCGGCGCATCAGTTCGATCTCGTGCGCGGATTTCAGCGTGATCATTCGGTCACTCCCAATTCACGCAGGATCGCCTGCGTGGTCCCAGCCACGGTGGGCTGGTCCTCCACAGTTTTCAGAATCCCACGGGCCTCGTAGAAACCCTTCAGGGGCTCTGTCTCTTTATGATAAACCGCCAGCCGGTCACGGACCGTCTCGGGGTTATCATCCTTGCGCTGCACGAGCTTGCCGCCGCACACGTCGCACACGCCCTCGGTCTTGGGAGGGATGTTCACGATGTGATAGCTGGCGCCGCAGCTCTCGCAGACACGGCGGCCACCCATACGAGCCACGATCTTTTCATCGGGGATCTCGATGGCCACCACGGCGTCGAAGCTGATGCCGGCCTGTTCCATGGCCTCGGCCTGGGCGATGGTGCGGGGCACCCCGTCCAGAATGTAGCCGTTGGCACAGTCGGACTCCTGCAGACGCTCCTGGATGATGCCGATGATGACTTCATCGGGCACCAGGCGGCCGGCGTCCATGTACTCCTTGGCACGAAGGCCCGTGGGCGTACCGTTTTTGACGGCGGCGCGGAGGATGTTGCCGGTGGAAATGGTGGGCACATTGAGCTTTTTCTTGAGAATGTCAGCCTGAGTGCCCTTCCCGGCACCCGGAGCGCCTAAAAGGATCAGTTTCATATTGCACACCTCGATTATTCCAGGAAGCCCTTATACTGACGCATCAGCATCTGGGACTCCAGAGCCTGGACGGTCTCCAGCGCCACACCCACAACGATGATGACGGAGGTGCCGCCGATGGACAGAGCCGCGACATTGACGATCTTGCCAATGATCAGAGGCAGAATGGCCACGATACCCAGATACACGGCGCCGAAGAGCGTGACCTTATTGAGGACCTTCTGAATGAACGCAGCGGTGGGATTGCCCGGGCGGAAGCCGGGAATGAAGCCGCCGTTCTTCTTCAGGTTGTTGGAGATCTCCACGGGGTTGAACTGGATGGTGGCGTAGAAGTAGCTGAAAGCGATGATCATCAGGAAATAGAAGATCATGTACAGCACAGACTTGGTGTCGATGGCGTTCAGGAAGCCATACCAGAAGGTGCCCTCCTTCGGCTGCTTGCAGAAAGCGGCGATGGTGGAGGGGATCATGGCGATGGACTGCGCGAAGATGATGGGCAGGACGCCGGACATGTTCACCTTCATGGGAAGGGTGGAGGACTGGCCGCCGTACATCTTGCGGCCCACCTGGCGCTTGGCGTACTGCACGGGGATCCGGCGCTCGGCGCCGTTGACCCAGGTGATCAGCACGATCAGCAGCAGGATGCCCACGATGACCAGCAGGACCATCCACCATTTCAGGGAACCGGCCCGCATACCCCCGACCATCTGGGACACCATGGTGGGAACGCGGGACAGGATGCCCGCGAACAGGATGATGGAGATGCCGTTGCCGATACCGAACTCGGTGATCTGCTCGCCCATCCACATCACGAAGGAGGAGCCCGCAATGAAGGACACGATGATGACCAGGGCGGCCCACACAGACGTGCTGGTGAGGATGCCATAGTTCTTCATCAGGAAGAAGTAGCCGACACCCTGGATGATGGCGATGGCCACGGTGGCATACCGGGTGATGGACTGGATCTTCTTCTTGCCTTCTTCGCCGCCCTCCTGTGCCATGCGGCCCAGGGAGGGAATGGCGATGGTCAGCAGCTGGATGATGATGGAGCTGTTGATATAGGGCTGGACGCCCAGGGCGAAGATGGTGGCCTGGGCGAAGGCGCCGCCGGACATCACGTTATACAGGCTCAGCACGGTGGTGCTCAGCTGGTTGATATAGGTGCCCAGCAGGCCGGTGTCCACATAGGGGACAGGGATGGCGTTGCCGATCCGGAAGATCAGCAGGATCAGCGCGGTAAAGACGATCTTTTTGCGCAGCTCGGGGATGCCCCAAGCCTTCTTGATGGTCTGGATCAACTTAGATCACCTCTGCCTTTCCTCCAGCAGCCTCGATTGCATCCTTGGCAGACTGGGAGAAAGCAGCGGCCTGTACGGTCACCTTCTTGGTAACATTGCCGTTACCCAGAACCTTGTAGCCGTATTCACACTTGCTCAGGATTCCCTTGGCAAGCAGGGCCTCTGCGGTGACGATGTCGCCGTCCTCAAACTTGTTGAGAGCGGTCAGGTTGATGATCTCCAGGGGTTTGGCGAAAATGTTGTTGAAGCCACGCTTGGGGATACGGCGTGCCAGAGGCATCTGGCCGCCTTCGAACCCGATGCGGGTACCGCCGCCGGAGCGGGCCTTCTGGCCCTTATGGCCGCGGCCGGCAGTCTTGCCGTTACCGGAGCCGGCGCCGCGGCCCTTGCGGTAAGCTTCCTTGACGGAGCCAGTGGCGGGAGACAGTTCGTTGAGTTTCATCCTCTCGCACCTCCTTTATTCTACTTCGGTGACCTGGAGCAGATAGCCGATCTTGGCGATCTTGCCCCGGGTCTGGGCGTTGTCGGGCTGAACGGTGGTGTCACCGATCTTCCGCAGGCCCATGGACTTGGCAGTGGCAATGTGCTTTTCCAGTCTGCCGTTAAGGCTCTTGACGAGCTTGATGTTCAGATTAGCCATTGTTCACGCCTCCTTAGCCCACGATCTCGTCGACGCTCTTGCCGCGGGTGCGGGCGACCTCTTCCGGGGTGCGCAGGGCCTTCAGGCCCTCGAAGGTGGCGGCGACAACGTTGACGGCGGTGTTGGAGCGCAGGCACTTGGTACGGATGTCCTTCACGCCGGCAGCTTCCATGATGATACGCACAGGACCACCGGCGATCACGCCGGTACCGGGGGCGGCGGGCTTCATCAGCACGCGGCCGGCACCCTTCTCGCCGATGATCTCGTGAGGAATGGTGCTGCCGGACAGGGAGATGGTGATCATGTTCTTCTTGGCGTCCTCGATGCCCTTGCGGATCGCCTCGGGCACTTCAGCGGCCTTGCCAAGGCCGAAACCGACCTTGCCCTTGCCGTCGCCGACGACCATCAGAGCGGAGAACTTCATGACGCGGCCGCCCTTGACCGTCTTGGATACACGGTTGGTGCAGACGACTTTTTCGATGAACTCGCTGGGTTCTCTTTCAAATCTTGCCATTTGTCAGTGTTCCTCCTCTCTCAGAATTCCAGGCCGCCCTCGCGGGCGCCTTCAGCCAGCTCGGCCACGCGGCCGTGATACAGATAGCCGCCGCGATCGAACACCACGGTGTCGATGCCCTTGGCCTTGGCGCGCTCAGCCACCAGCTTGCCCACGGCACGGGCCGCGGTCTTGTTGCCGCCGTTGCCCTCGATCTCCTTATCCAGGGAGGAAGCGGAGACCAGGGTGTTGCCGGCCACATCGTCGATGATCTGGGCATAGATATTCTTTTCGCTGCGGAACACGTTCAGACGAGGACGCTGGGTAGTGCCGAACACCTTGGCGCGGACTCTCTTATGGCGCTTCTGACGCTGAGCGTTGGTATTGGGTCTTTTAATCATAACGGCACACCTCCTTACTTCTTGGCGCCGGTCTTACCGACCTTGCGGCGGATGACTTCGTCGACATACTTGATGCCCTTGCCCTTATAAGGCTCGGGAGGACGCTTCTCGCGGACTTCCGCCGCGAACTGGCCCACCTTCTGCTTGTCGGGGCCGGAAATGACCACCTTGTTGGCAGAGGGGACATCAATGGTGATGCCGTCGATCTCGGGAACGATGACCTGGTGGGAATAGCCCAGGTTCATGACCAGGTTCTTCCCTTCCTTGGCGGCGCGGTAACCGACGCCGTTGATCTCCAGTTCCTTCTTGAAGCCTTCGCTGACGCCGACGACCATGTTGTGCAGCAGAGCGCGGGTCATGCCGTGCAGAGCGCAGTGCAGCTTGTCGTCAGAGGGGCGCTTGACGTGGATGACGCTGCCGTCCTGCTCCAGGATCATCTCCGGGCGCAGAGCCTGAGTCAGAGTGCCCTTGGGGCCCTTGACGGTAACGACGTTGTTCTCCGCGATGGTGACTTCCACACCGGCGGGGACGGTAATGGGCATTCTACCAATTCTCGACATTGTTCAATACCCTCCTTACCAAACAAACGCAAGGACTTCGCCGCCGACGTGAGCCGCGCGAGCAGCCTTGTCGGTCATGACGCCCTTAGAAGTGGATACGATGGCAATGCCCAGGCCGCGCAGAACGCGGGGCAGCTCGTCGGCGCCCACATACACCCGCAGACCGGGCTTGGACACGCGGCGCAGACCGGAGATAACCTTCTCCTTGCCGGCATTGTACTTCAGAGTGATGCGGATCACGCCCTGCGTGCCGTCTTCGACGACCTGGAAGGCCTTGATATAGCCCTCGTCCAGCAGGATCTGAGCGATGCTCTTCTTCATGTTGGAGGCAGGAACGTCAACGGTCTCATGCTTGGCGTTGTTGGCGTTGCGGATACGGGTCAGCATATCAGCAACAGGATCAGTGATGTGCATAAATATTTCCTCCTAATTTAGAGTTACAGGGTCGCCCCTGTTGAGGCAGCGAGGTATCACTGATAATTTAGGCACCGTCCGATGACCAGCGATGTTTAATTACCAGTGACCTTTCGCCATCCTATATTGCCAGAGCGCACGGAGCGCTCGCAGGCACTTGTTGATTGGATTTTTTCGCCAGACGAGGCGAAGCGACGACGTACTTTGTGTATGCCGGGCCGGGCCAACGAAGTATAGCGGAAAAATCTTGAATTTTTTCGTTAGACGAGGCGGCGAGGCGACGGCGTACTTTGTGTACGCCGAGCCGAGCCAACGAAGTATAACGGAAAAATTTACCAGGAAGCCTTGCGGACGCCGGGGATCTCGCCCTTATAAGCCAGCGTGCGGAAGCAGACACGGCAGACGCCGTAGTCACGCAGATAGGCGTGGGGACGGCCGCACAGCTTGCAGCGGTTGTACTTACGGGTGGAGAACTTCGCGGGAGCCTGCTGCTTCAGGATCATAGACTTCTTTGCCATGGTGTTTCTCCTCCTAATCAGCGTTCAAAGGGAGCGCCGACCAGGGTCAGCAGCTCGCGTGCTTCTTCATCGGTCTGAGCGGTGGTGCAGATCACGATGTCCATGCCGCGGATCTTGTCGATCTTGTCATACTCGATCTCGGGGAAGATCAGCTGCTCCTTGATGCCCAGGGCATAGTTGCCGCGGCCGTCGAAGGCGTTGGCGCTGATGCCGCGGAAGTCGCGGACACGGGGCAGAGCCACGTTGAACAGACGATCCAGGAACTCCCACATCTTGTCGCCCCGCAGGGTGACCTTGGCGCCGACGGGCATGCCCTCACGCAGCTTGAAGTTAGCCACGGACTTCTTGGCGATGGTGATGATGGCCTTCTGGCCGGTGATCTGGGACAGCTGGCTGACGACGGCATCCAGAACCTTGGGGTTCTCGCGGGCCTCGCCGCAGCCGACATTCAGGACCACCTTTTCGATCTTGGGGATCTGCATGGTGCTCTTGTAACCGAACTTCTTGAAGAGAGCGGGAGCCACTTCTTCGGTATACTTAACTTTCAGACGTGCCATTTTTTACGCTCTCCTTTCTCACAGTTCTGCGCCGCACTTCTTGCAGGTGCGGACTTTCTTGCCATCCTTCAGCTCATAGCCCACGCGGGTGTTCTTGCCGCACTTGGGGCAGACCACCTGGACCTTGCTGGCGTAGATAGCGGCCTCGCGCTTGACGATGCCGCCCTCCTCGCCCTGACGGCGGGGCTTGATGTGGCAGGTGACCATGTTGCAGCCTTCCACAACGACCTTGCCCTCGCTGGGGACGGTGCCCAGCACCTTACCCTGCTTGCCGCGGTCCTTGCCGGACAGGATGACAACGGTGTCATTCTTCTTGATCTTCAGACTATTCATTTCTCTGGCCCCTCCATCAAACAACTTCGGGAGCGAGGGACAGGATCTTCATGTAATCCTTGTCGCGCAGCTCACGAGCAACGGGCCCAAAGATACGGGTACCTCTGGGGTTTTTGTCGTCCTTAATGAGGACGGCGGCATTGTCGTCGAAACGGACATAGGTGCCGTCGGCACGACGGACGCCCTTGGCGCTGCGGACGATAACGGCCTTGACCACTTCGCCCTTCTTCACCTGGCCGCCGGGGGTGCTCTTGCGCACGGAGGCGACGATCACATCGCCGATGTTGCCGTACTTGCGCTTGGAACCGCCCAGGACGCGGATGCACTTGATCTCCTTGGCGCCGGTATTATCGGCAACCTTCAGATAAGACTCTGACTGAATCATACTCGGCTACCTCCTTACTTCGCCTTCTCGACGATCTCGACCACGCGCCAGCGCTTGTCCTTGGACAGGGGGCGGGTCTCCATCACCTTGACAATATCACCTACGCCGCAGGCGTTCTCCTCGTCGTGGGCCTTCAGCTTGTAGGTGCGGCCAACGATCTTCTTATACAGAGGATGAGCGACACGGTCCTCGATGGCGACCACGACGGTCTTGTCCATCTTGTCGGAAACGACCTTACCGACGCGGACCTTGCGGGAGGAAATTCTCTTCTCTTCCATGTTACTTCTCCTCCTTTTCACGGATAACGGTCTTGACGCGGGCAATATCACGCTTGGTTTCAGCGATCTTGAGAGGATTGTCCAGCTGATTGGTGGCGTGCTGCATACGCAGGAAGAACAGATCCTTCTTCAGGGAGGTCAGCTTCTCGTTCAGCTGCTCCACGCTCATTGCACGTACTTCAGTTGCCTTCATCTCATTCACCTACTTCCTGTGCTTCGAGATCCTCGCGCTTGACGATCTTCGTCTTGATGGGCAGCTTGTGGCTGGCCAGACGCAGGGCCTCACGGGCGACCTCTTCGGGAACACCGGCGATCTCAAACATGACACGGCCGGGCTTGACGACTGCGACCCAGTACTCGGGGGAGCCCTTACCGGAACCCATGCGGGTCTCGGCCGGCTTCTCGGTGACGGGCTTATCGGGGAAGATCTTGATCCAGACCTGACCGCCACGCTTGGTATAACGGGTCATGGCGATACGGGCTGCTTCGATCTGGTTGCTGGTGATCCACGCGGGCTCCACAGCGACGAGGCCAAACTCACCGTAGGTGACCTTGTTGCCTCTCATGGCCTTGCCGGTGAGGCGGCCACGGTGTACTCTGCGGTACTTAACTCTCTTGGGCAGAAGCATTACTGAGCGCCTCCTTCTTTCTTTTCTGCGGGCTTGCGGAAGCCGCCCTGGGGACGGTTGCCGTTGCGGTTGAAGCCGCCCTCACGGCGCTGATAGCCGCCCTGGCCATCACGGCGGGGACGACGGTCACCGTCGCGGCGAGGACGACGCTCGCGGCGCTCCTCATACGGCTTGGTGGTATCGAGCGTACGCGGGGTGGTACGCAGGGTCTGGGTCAGGACCTCGCCCTTGTAGATCCAGACCTTCACGCCGATGCGGCCGAACGTGGTCGCAGCCTCGGCGAAGCCGTACTCGATGTCGGCACGGATGGTCTGCAGGGGGATGGTGCCCTCGTGATAGTGCTCAACGCCAGCGATCTCGCGGCCGCCGAGACGACCGGAGCAGCAGCATTTGATGCCCTTGGCGCCGGCGCGCATGGCGCGGCCCATGGCGTTCTTCATCGCGCGGCGGTGAGAGATACGCTTTTCGAGCTGCTGGGCGATGTTCTCAGCGACAAGCTGAGCGTTCATGTCGGGATTGCGGACCTCGACGATGTTGAGCTTGACCTTCTTGCCGATCAGAGCCTCGACCGCGAGACGCAGCTTCTCGACCTCCGCGCCGTCCTTGCCGATGACCATGCCGGGGCGGGCGCAATGAACGAACAGCGTCACAACATCATTGCTGCGCTCGATCTCGATCTTGGGCACGCCTGCACCGTACAGGCTCTTCTTGACGAACTTGCGGATCTTGTTATCTTCAACGATCAGGTCGCCGACCTTCTCGTCTCTGGCATACCAGCGGGAGTCCCAGTCTTTGATGACGCCGACGCGCATGCCGTGGGGATTAACTTTCTGTCCCATGAAACTGTCTCCTCCCTTTAGTCTCTCTCAGCGACGGCGAGCGTCACGTGAGAGGTTCTCTTGTTGATGCGGTAGCCGCGGCCCTTGCTGGCGGGGATCATGCGCTTGAGGATCGGGCCGGAAGTCGCGTAGACCTCGGACACGTACAGCTTGGAGGTATCCATGCTGAAGTTGTTCTCGGCGTTGGCGACAGCGCTCTTTAAGAGCTTGACCAGGGGCATCGGCCGCAGGATAAGCAGCAGCACCGGCAGGCCCAGCCCGTAGTTCGCCGCGTCGGTAATGACCCACTGGAACCATTCGCTCTGGATAAAGGCGATCATAAAGCGGCTGCCCCGCATGGCCAGGAGCTGACACCCCAGCATCAGCAGCGCGGCGCCGCCCTGCATCACCAGCATCATGGCAAAGCACGCCCACCCGATGCGGCTAAAGCTCCGGCGCGCATCCTCTCTGTATTCCTCCAACTGGCTTTCCCGTGGGGCAAAAGGGTAAAATTCCGGCATGGCTTCTCCTTTCCCGACAAGAAAACTTGCCGGCAGCATGATAGCTGATTATATCCCAGCCGATGCCCCTTTGTCAATTCTTGCCCCAAAGGAAAAGCCGACCGCCTTTCGGCTGTCGGCTCTTACAATTATCCTTGCGCAAAGGGGATTATGCTTCCGGTGATAACCTGCATCACAAAGATCACCAGAATAGCGGCCGTTCCCGCCACGCCCAGCGCAAATGCCGTTTTCCGGTCCTTTTCCACCTTTTCCTTATCCGCTTCGGGGGCAACGGGTTCCGGCACTAGGAAATCAAACCACAGCCCCACCAGGCCAAACGCCCACAGCGTCAGGCTCAGCATAATATTGATGGTTTTATCCTGCGGCAGTTCATTCAGCCGCTGCATCAGCGTGTAGGCACCCGCCTGCACCAGCCAGGTGATTCGCAGCGTCTCGCGGATGATCTGTCGTCCGGTTCTCTCTTTTTTCGTCATACATTTTCCCCTTTCATTTTCCTTTCGTTTTCTCCGTATTTCCATTGGCTTTCTCTTGCAGGGCGCCCCCGTCTTTCGGCTGTCAGAACAACCGCCACAGGAACATCTCGCCCGTCACAAGCTGCGCAATAAAAATCGCCGTGACCAAAACCGTCAGCACGATCTCCGTTATGGCAATGATCTTCCGGTTCCGCCGGTTGATCTCCGGTCCGTAGTCCGGTTCCTCCACCGGCAGCAGCTCCCCCGCCCATACAAAGAGCATAAGAATCAACCACCACATCAGCTCCAAAGAAAAGTCGACCTCTTTCAATACACCGATCCGGTCAAGATCATGAGCCAGCCATACGATCAGCGTAGCAATAAAAGACAACGAATAGTACAGGATATCGCTGCCGTATTTTCTCAGCTTTTCTCTCATTTTTCGTCTCCTTTCTGTTTCCCTCTTTCTTTTTTAGCATACCATATCCGCGCAGATATCTCCATCGGCGTTTTCCCTCAAGATAACCCCCTCTTTTTGGCGCAAACGACAGATTGCGGCCGTCTGGCATCTAACCGTTTTTCCTCGGCAGTCTCTTACACCTCTTATAACGGCTCACACAGCAAAATTGCAACAAGCTTTTTTCATTTTCCCACACGCCGTGCCAGTCAGCACAGCAAAAAAGCGCCCTTTCGGGCGCTTTCTCTCCAATGCTGTTATTTCCGGTTCCTTATCAGCTTTATTCCCGCCAGCACCGCGGCATACAGCACACCGGCCACCGCCCAAATGATCCAGCTGTATCGGGGCTGGCCGTTGCCTTTGGGGCCAAAGGTACAGATCATAAAAATTGCCGTCGCCACCAGCCAGTAGATCACGCTCACCGGCCCGGTAATGTTCTTCTGGGATTTCTCCCTGCGGGTGTAGTCGCCCTCCTCCAGCAGCTTCTCCATCGAGCTGTAAATGGTCCCGCCGTACACAAAGAAGTATACACCGATCCCCACTACCGCCAGCAGCAGGCATACTGCCATCGTCATAAAAAAGCCATCCTGTCTCACCGCCATGACAGCGAACAGCGGCACAAACGAAAGAACACACAGCACCGTGCCAATGGTGTTCATGTGGTCATAGGTCGGCTTAAAAGCCCTCTGCCGTTCCTTCACCATACCCGTCACGCCGTATTCCGTCTCAAAAGGCTCCTTCTCCAGGAACTCATATTCCTTCGCCTTGTTCCCACAGCTCAGGAACAGCGTCACCGCGATGGCGACCAGGATCATCAGCGCGCACAGCCCCATGCCGGCTGCCGTCTCCTCCCGCAGGGGAAATGCTGAAGCCGAAAGCTCGCTCACCGCTGCCAGTCCGATCAGCGCAATGGGCGAAAAAATGCACAGCATCGTCGCCAGCGCTATCCTGGGGGCGGCGGCGCGCCGCAGCGCCAGATAATCGGAAGCCTCGCCGATCGTTACACGGCGCAGCGGCGGCTGACGGTCGTCTGCGTTTACCGTCGGCTCCGCTATCTCTATCTCGTCCTTCAGCAGGTAGTCGGTCGTCACCCCAAACAGGCGGCTCATCTGCACCACCTTATCCATATCGGGAATGGACTGCGCCCCCTCCCATTTGGAGACCGACTGCCGCGTGACCGCCAGCTTTTCCGCCAGCTCCTCCTGCGACCAGCCCGCTTTCTTTCTCAAATCAATAATTTTATCCGCCAGTATCATTCTTCATGCCCTCCTTTATTCCGGACGGCATCTTCTATCCGTCCCTGTGCCATTATCCTACCATTCGGCGCAGTTGCGCACCACCAATTCAGCCATCAAATCTGTCAACCGCCGGTTGCGAACCTTCGGTTTTCTCGTCCCACTCACACATTTTGCGGAGCCTAATCCCTGCCCTGCTTATTCATCTGCTAAAAATTTAGGTCCTGTCCTAGGCAAGTTCCTGCAAACCGCTCTTTCGCGTCCCACTCACGCCGTCTGCGGGGCTTAGCCCCAGCCCTGCTTACTCATCCGCTAAAAAACCAGGGTCCATCCTGGGCAGGCTCCTCCAAGCTCCGTTTTCGTCCTATCAC
>ENA-ORNR01003607-ORNR01003607.1-human-gut-metagenome-genome-assembly--contig:-NODE-3607-length-11390-cov-7.194707_pt1 | contig 11390 bp, 8 predicted proteins | sample MGYA00242114_ERZ509020 | MGnify/ENA primary metagenome ERZ509020 (study PRJEB26280, sample SAMEA2338758) | human gut metagenome | biome: human gut; feature: human-associated habitat; material: faeces...
ACGCAGGCTGTCAAACACATACGCCTTGATGCCGTTTGCGTTCAGGCAGAGCGCCTTTGGCAGCAGCGGGAGGCCCAGTGCATGGGCCAGAGGCTGCGCCATCCGTTCCGGCACATTGTAGCCGCGCCGACGGCTGGTGGCAGGCACCGGAACGATGCAGTCGTAGCCGATGGCCGCACCGGAGACCAGACCCGGCACCGGCTCTGCAAAGTGCATCTCCACTTCTGCTCCGAACAGCCGGGCCGTCATCTCCACGCCAAGCTCCACCGCCGTCCAGCTTTCGCCTTCGTATTTGGCGCGGAGGATGGCGCTGCGGACGACGCCCTCGTACCGGTAGGGCGCAGCCGCCCCGTCCAGAGCGCCCAGATAGTGGCGGCTCGCGTCCAGCCGCATGACCGGGCCGCGGCGCAGCTCTTCCAGCCGCGGTGTACACACCTCACAGAACGGCAGCGTTCCCAGCACCCTGCGGCAGCAGGGACACCGCCTCGGGAAAAGCAGCTGGCGCATCTGCCGGGCAAGCCGCGCGGGGCGGCTGTAGTAGCCCGTCATCAGTCTTTCTTGACGGCGACGATGATACGAACCTTTTTGCCGGCCGCGCAGCCAAAGTTGTCGTACCAGCCGGTAAGGTAGTAATCATCGGAGTTGACGGAAGTGAGCTTGGTGTAGTAATACTGGCCCTTGTACCACAGGTAGACCTGCGTATCATCGGCCATTTCAAACCTTTCGCCCTTGGAGGAAAGGACGCTGGCCGCGCCCACCTTGTCGATCTTCATGGGCATCAGCTGCACCATGTTGCGGACAGCGCCGGTCGTCTCCTGGCAGACCGCGATGCCGCCGGCCAGCACAGGATACTTGATGGAAGTGCTCAGACTGACCTGCTGGCCGCTGACGTAGCCGATATAGGTCGCACCGCTGCCGATGAAGTCGAATATCTGGCTGAAGGGAGTGCCGGTGATCTTGGCGATCTGCTGGAAGCCGAGGCCCAGAAGTGCGCCGGTGTTGCTGGTCAGGCGTTCCCACGCGGTGCTGAGGATGTCGCCGGAGATAACGCCCCACAGGATCTCTGTGGTGGTGGGTACCATGATGCTCTTCACCTGACTGACGACTGCATCGGTATCAATGGTGCCGTCACCCGGCTGAGCCTTGATGGCGCTGAGAAGGGTGCTGTAGTTGGCGGCGACATTCTTCACATCGTCCAGCACACCGTAGTACCACAGGTCACCGGTCACATCGTTCAGGATGAGCTTGTCGATCTGCCCCTGCGGATTGGTGGTGTAGTAGCGGACATCGGAAGCCTTTAAGTTTACCCCCGATAGGCGGCTGGGACGAACCGTCCCAGCCACACCCCCTGTACTCGTATCAAGGATCTGCACGTCATCCGCCAGAGCCCTATCGCCCAGCGCGGTGGCGTTCTCGTTCACAGTGCCGCTGACGGAGCGCTCATCGATCGTTTCCACGCTCTCGCCTTCGGGGCTGACCCGCACTTCCACCAGCCAGCCGGTGGGAAAGTTCAGGCTTTTGTCTACGTTCACCTCGCGGGCAAGGCCGTCGGTACACAGGACCTTGACGGTCTGAAGCACATCGGCGCTGTTGTCCTCGTCGATGAGGTTGCGGGAAGCCGACTGCACCACGCCGTAAAAGACCTCGTCGGCCTCCTCACCGGTGATGATGCCTGCGGCCACATTGTTCATGCCCAGCAGCAGAGTGACCACCTGGCCGACACCGCCGCCGTTGAGGGAGGACACCTGGGAAGCAATGGCCGTGCTGCCCAGCGTGTAGGACGTGCCTGCCACCGTAATGGAAGCGGGAGCGCTGGCCGTGGGAGACACCTCGGTGATGCGGCCTGCGGCACGGCGGGTATAGACCCACAGGGTCTTGAGGCTCTCGCTGTAGTAGTAGACGTCGTATTTGTTCAGCTCTGCGGAGCCGGAGACCTTATCGTTGCGGTAGACGCTGACAGGGACGAAGGGCAGTACTGTGCTCTCCGAAGCCACGAAGGGGCCTTCCAGGCTGCTGAGCAGGATGGTGGAGCCGTCCACCTGACCATTGCTCACGGTAAAGCCCAGGGTCGTGCCGTAGGCCGAACCGCTGGCGTTGTTGGCGGTGAGGGCATTGTAGAGCAGGACGGCGCAGTCCTCGTAGTTCATCGCTTCGCCCTGACGGCGGTCGAGGCCGGCACGCAGGCCCAGCTCGCTGGCCTTGTTGAGCTGGGCGTTGGGGAACGCACCGCTCAGGTCGGTCATCTTATAGCCCATCAGCTTGAGCACTGCGGTGCAGGCTTCTTCCAGCGTGACGGCATTGTTCGGACGGAAGCTGCCGTCGGTGTAGCCATTCATCCAGCCCTGCTGCACGGCGATGCGGACATAGGGCGCCCATGCCGAGGAGCCGGGCAGGTCGGTGTAGAGGGTCCCCACTGCCCCCTGGGAAGAGACGCTCTCCCGGTAGGTAGAGTAAGAGGTCAGCATTCTGGCAAATGCGCCGCGGGTCACGGCTGCATCCAGTGCGCCGGACTGCTCGGAATCCATGGCACCCAGCGTGATGGCAAACTGGACGGCGGTGTTGTTGCCCGCAGCCGATGCCGGCATCACCAGCATCGACACTGCGATGCTGACCGCCAGCAGAAATGCGAGAAGACGTTTTTTCATTGTGATCTCCTTATAAAAAATGTTAAACCTCTCAGTCTCGCTTCGCTCGACAAGGCCGGGTTGCGGCACCCAGCATCCGCTGCGCATTGCGCGCGTCTTGCTGGCCGCTGCCCCAGCAACGACTCCCTGTTTCCGCCACTGGCGGTGGTCGTCGTTGTTGCCCCTACCGAGGGGAGCCTCTGGCGAAGAGAGAAAGCTTTCCGTACTGCCAAGGCCTCCCCTCGTCAGGGGAGGTGGCTGCGCCAAAGGCACAGACGGAGAGGTTAATCATATCTGAGTGCGTCGATGGGGTTGAGCCGTGCGGCGCGTTTTGCGGGCAGATAGCCGAACAGCACTCCGATGAACACCGAGATGCCGAAAGCTGCCACGATGGAGTTGAAGGACGGGCTGACCGTGACGTCCATGCCGTCGGTGAACATGGGCAGCACCTGATTGGCGATGGCCGACACGATATAGCCGAGGACGATGCCCAGCGTGCCGCCGAGGGCCGAAGTGGTAGCTGCCTCGGTGACGAACTGGGCCAGAATGGTCCTTTCCTTCGCGCCCATTGCCTTGCGGATGCCGATCTCGCGGGTGCGCTCGGTGACGGACACCAGCATGATGTTCATGATGCCGATGCCGCCCACCAGCAGCGAGATGCTGGCGATGCCGGTGAGGATGACGATGACCATATTGATCATCTTGTTCATCTCTTCCAGCCACTCGCTGGCGCTGTAGACATAGTAAGCACTGTCGCTCTTGAAGATGTCATACAGTCCCTGCTCCACCGCAGCCTTGGCCTCGTTGGCCTGGCCCTCGTCCACCATGATGGCGGAGTAGGAGTCCGGCGAGCTTTCGTTGGAAAGGCGCATGGCTGTGGTGTAGGGCAGGTAGACGCTGTCGTCGTCGCTGCCCTCCTGCTGGTCGTGATTGGAGATCTTGGCCTTCAGCACGCCCACGATGCGGAACTTGTACGCGCCGAGCTTGATGGTCTGGCCCACCGCATTGCCGCCGTAGGCCGTGCGGTTGATGTAATCGCCGATGACGCAGATCTGCTTGTTGTCTGTGATGTCCATATACTGGATGTTCCGGCCCTTGGCGAGGGTGTAGCCCTTCGACTTGATGTAGTTCTCATCCACGCCGTACACCGTACCGTAACGATATTGCGTCGTGCCCACCTTGGGGGTGTTATCGCTGAAATCCAGCTGCGGCGAGATGGAGGAAAGCAGTTCAGGGTTCTTTTTGACGATGTCGTACAGATCATCCACCGTCGCGGTGCGGGAACCATAGCCCCATATCTGGATGGAGAGGGTGTTGGTACCCATTGCGGAAAAGCTGTCCCGCATACTTCTGGTCATGCCGTTACCCAGACCGACGATGACGATGACCGCCATGACGCCGATGATGATGCCCAGCATGGTCAGGAAGGTGCGCAGCTTATTGCTCCAGACGTTCTGCAGTGCCTGGCGGAAAGTCTCTAATACCATTATTTTGCTTCCTCCTGTGCCGCTTCGCCGGACAGAGTGGGCTGCACGATGGCCTCAGGCGCGTGGGCGTCGCCGTCGTACACCACCTGTCCGTCCTCCAGACGGATGATTCGCTCCGCCTGCACGGCGATGGAATTGTCGTGGGTGATGAGCACCACGGTATGGCCCTCTCTGTGGAGCTGCTGAAGCATCCCGATGACCTCGCGGCCGGTGTGGGAGTCCAGAGCACCGGTGGGTTCGTCGGCAAGGATGACCGCCGGGTTGCGCACCAGAGCCCGTGCGATGGAAACGCGCTGCTGCTGGCCGCCGGAAAGCTGGTTTGGCAGGTTCTTGAGCTTGTCGCCCAGACCCACCTTTTCCAGCACATCCTTGGCCAGCTTGTGGCGCTCGGCGCGGGAGATGTTGGCGTAGACCAGCGGCACCTCCACGTTTTCCAGAAGGTTCAGCCGGGGCAGAAGGTTATACTGCTGGAAGATGAAGCCCAGCATCTCGTTGCGCACATCCGCCAGCTCGTCCCGGTTCATCTTGCCCACATCCCGGCCATTGAGCCGATAGATGCCGTGGGTGGGGACGTCCAGACAGCCGATGATGTTCATGCAGGTAGACTTGCCCGAACCGGACTGGCCCACGATGGCCACGAACTCCCCCTTCTCGATCTTCATCGTGATGTGGTCGGCGGCCTTTACCAGCGTATCGCCCATCTGATAATACTTGCACACCTGCTCAAATTCGATCAGAGCGCTCATGGGGCACCTCCTTACCAGATACTGTCGCTGTAATAGTCATCCGACACAGAGCTGGTGTCGTAGGCCACCGTGTCGTCCTCCTGCAGGCCGCTCTTGATCTCGGTGTAGCTGTCGTCGCTGACGCCGGTCTCCACCTTGACGTAGACATAGCCCTCCGGTGCGTCCATGTCTTCCACCGCATTGGCTGCGCTGGGAGACTTCTTGCTCACCAGCACATAGCCGCCGCGGATAACAGCAGCATTCGGCACGACGAGGGCGTTGCCGGCCTCGGCCACGACGATCTCAGCGTTGGCGTTCATGCCGGGGCGCAGGCCGTCGGTGTCATCGATGCGGATGGTGATGGGGTAAGTCGTGGTGCCGCCGCTGGAGCTGCCCTTCATGGATACACGGGTGACTGTGCCGACATAGGTCTTGTCCGTCACAGCGTCAGCGGTGAGCTGGACTTTCTGGCCCACGGACAGTGCGCCGATCTGCAGCTCATCCACATTGATGACCATCTCCAGATAGCTCAGGTCGTAGATGACGCAGAGGGTGCTGCCGGAGGTCAGGGCGTCGCCCTGCTTGGCGTCCTTCTCAATGATGGTGCCGCTGATGGGCGAGGTGATGGTGTAGTTGGACATATTGTCCTGCTGGTTCTGCATCGAGATCTCGGCGCTGCGCAGGGACTCGGAAGCAGACTGGATGGATTCGGTCAGATCGTCGCCGGTCAGCTCGATGAGGATGTCGCCCTTGGAGACCGCGTCGCCCTCCTGCACATTGATGGCGGAAACGGTGCCGCTGGCCAGAGCGGTCAGGGTGCGCTCTGCCTGATAGGCAAAGGTGGCGGAGGCGATGGAGCTGACGCCGTTGATGCTGGCGGTAGCGGCCTGAGCGGTGGTCAGACCGCCGGCATTGTTGACCCGGATGGTGACGGTGCGCACCAGCAGGTTGCCGGTGCTCAACTCGTCGGTGCCGGTGACGGCGGTGATGGTGCCTTTCAGCGTCTCAAAGGTGCCGTCCAGCACCACGTCGGCGCTCTGGCCCACCGAGAAGTTGGCGGCGTCGGCTGCCGGGAACAGCAGGTTCAGCAGCATCTTGGAGCTGTCGCGGATGACCGCCACCTCCTGGCCGCTGGTCACTTGGTCGCCCTTTGCGACCTTGAGACTGCTGACCGTGCCGTCCACCTCTGCGCGGACATACTGGAGGTCTACGGTCTTGTCGTAGCTGCGCTGGGCCTGCTGCAGGGCAATGCTGGCCTTTTCCAGATTGGTGGAGGCGTCCGAGCTGTCGATGGTGTAGAGCACATCGCCCTCTTCCACCTTATCGCCCTCTTCAAAGCCGCCGGTGAGGATCTTGCCGTCCACCAGAGACTTGACGGTATATGTATTGGCCGGGTTCAGCGTGCCGGTGCCGCTCAGGGAGTTGGAGACATCCTGACGGGTGGGCGTCGTCTCGGCGTAGGTCACATCGCGGCTGGCAGCTTTATTCCCGCCGCCTATGAGAAAGACAGCGCCCGCTGCCGCCACGACGACCACCGGCACGAGCCATTTCCAGTTCTTTTTGGCGAATGCAGACACACCGGACTTGGCTTCTGCGGTTTCAGCAGCCTCAGCGGACGCATCCTTTTTCTTTTTCCAGATCATGCTTTTCCTCCTATGGTATGCAAAAGGGCAGCGTGACCCTTTTGCACGAAAAATCCGTTATTGGTAGTGTATCGCATTTTTCTGAAATACACAAGCGTCCAAATTTCATTTCACCTTTTATTTACAAAATTATTTCCGGTTTTTATGCAAAAAAGACACCCGCAGTGTCCTTTGCAGAACATTGCGGGTGTCTCGGATGATCTTGTCTTGTCAGGATGCGGCTTCGGCCTCGCTCAGCGGAGCCAGCTTCACATACACCCCGGCAGGGACGCAGGCCGCCCATGCACCTTCCTCGCTCAGCTGGCCGAACTGCTCACAGACATGGTCCGGGCATTGGCTGTCCTGAAACGAGATGGTGCCGTCTTTTACCTGTAAATGAACGACATAGCTGCCCACATCGTACAGGTAATCGTAGTCCTTATCCAGCGGCAGCACCTCGGTGATGCCGCCGCCGAAGTCCACGACTGCTGCCAGCGGTTCCGCCTTGCTGCGCGGACGCAGCAGAAAGACCAGCAGGGCAGCAGCCGTCAGGATGACGGCTGCGAAGAGGAGGTTCGCCTTCCAGCTCAGGCGTTTTGCGCCTTTTGCCGGTTGAGGCTGCTTGCGGGTGCTCATGCGGCGTAGTCGCTGGCAGCAGCACCGGCAATGCGGCCAAAGACGGTGAAGTCAGCAACAGCGTTGCCGCCCAGACGGTTTGCACCGTGGACGCCGCCAGTCACCTCACCTGCTGCGAACAGGCCGGGGATGACCTCGCCCTTCTCGTTCAGCACCTCGGTGTTGGCGTTGATCTTCAGACCGCCCATGGTGTGATGGACACCGGCGGTGACCTTCACAGCGTAGTAGGGAGCGGTGTTCAGGGGGTTGGCGAAGCTGGTACGGCCGAAGTCGGGGTCATTCTTGGCCTCAACGTAGCCGTTCCACTTCTCCATGGTCTCTGCGAAGGCAGCGGCATCGACGCCCATAGCCTTGCCCAGCTCCTCGTAGGTAGCGCCGGTGACGGTGTAGCCCTTCTTGATGTAGCCCTGGATGACGCTGGAAGCATCGACCATGGCCTGATCGACGACCAGCCAGCTGTAGCTGCCGGTCTGGGCGATCTCAGCGGCGGAGACGACGTCACGGGTGCCCACTTCGTCGATGAAGCGCTTGCCCTCGGCGTTGATCAGCACAGCGCCGTCGCCGCGCAGGCCCTCGGTGATGAGGGCAGCGGTGTTGGCCTCAACGGTGGGGTGGATCTGGATCTGGTCCATGTCCACGGTAGCAGCGCCGATGGCCTCTGCCATCTCGATGCCCTGACCCTGGATGCCAGCGGCGTTGGTGGTCATGAAGCCCTTCAGCTCGGGCTTGTACTTGACGACCATGTCGAGGTTTGCGCCGAAGCCGCCGGTGGTCAGCACCACAGCCTTGGCGTTGACGGTGACGGTCTCGCCGGTAGAACCGGTGGCCTTGATGCCCGCAGCTGCGCCGTTGGCATCGGTCAGGATCTCGTTGGCGGTGGTGTTCAGCAGGATCTGAACGCCAGCCTTCTCGCAGTTCTCCTCCAGCAGGGGGATCATGTAGGAGCCGACGGAAACGGTCTTGCCCTCTGCGTTCACAGGGCGATGGATACGCTTGACGGATGCACCGCCGAAGCTGGAGACGTCGTGCAGGGTGATGCCGTGCTCGTCCAGCCAGTCGATGGCGTCAGCGGAGTTTGCGCACAGGGTCTCGACCAGCTCGGGGTCGTTGATGCCCTTGCCGCCGATCATGGTATCCAGCTCCATCAGCTCGACAGAGTCGAAGTAGCCGGTGGGGTTGGCCTGATAGGCAGCCCACTGCTCGGAGACGGTCTTTGCCAGAGCGGTGATGGTCTCGTTGTCGGCGTACTTCTCGGCAGCAGTCTTCAGGGTCTTCTCGACGCCGGCAGACTCGCCGAACTCGTTCTCGTCCTGATAGACGGTCTTGCCGGCGTTCATGCCGCCGGTAGCGCGGACGGAGTTGCCGCCCACCATGGGCTGGCTTTCCACGATCACAACGCTCTTGCCCTCGGCAGCAGCGGTGATGGCAGCGGTCATGCCTGCGCCGCCTGCACCCACGATGACAACGTCAGCGTCAACGGTGGAATCCTCAGCCTTGGTCTCGTCGGCCTTGACCTCGATCTTATAGTCGTCGGCGTTCAGGCCGGCGGCAGTCAGGGCAGCGGCTGCTGCCTCCTTGATGGCGTTGGAGGTGATGGTCGCGGTGGACACGCCGTCCACGGCGATGCTGCCGGTCTCAGCGATCTGAGCGGGCAGCTGCTCCAGTGCCAGCGTACCGATGCCCTGGGTCTCGTCCTTGCCCTCAGCGGTGCAGCCGGTGATCTTGCCGTCTTCCAGCGTCAGGGTGACGGAAACGTCGCCGCCGAAGCCCTTGGCAGTGCCGGTGAAGTCACCGGACACACCTGCGTCAGAACTGGTAGAGGCAGACTTTGCACCGCAGCCGTAGCCAAACAGGCTGACCGCGATGACCGCTGCCATAGCCAGTGCAGACACGCTCTTCTTGATCTGAGCTTTCTTCATGTTTTTCCTTCCTTGATTGCTTCGTGGTTTGTGCTTGCGAACATCTATCAGCATAAAAAGGGAGCTGCCCTTTTACAAGCAGCCCCCTCTGCCGAACTTGGGAAAAGGATTTAGGCGTTAGCCTGAGCTGCAGCAACAGCGCAGGCGACCGTAGCACCGACCATCGGGTTGTTGCCCATGCCGATGAGGCCCATCATCTCGACGTGCGCAGGCACAGAAGAGGAACCTGCAAACTGAGCATCGCCGTGGACGCGGCCCAGAGAGTCGGTCAAGCCGTAGCTGGCGGGGCCGGCTGCGACGTTATCGGGGTGCAGGGTACGGCCCGTGCCGCCGCCGGAAGCGACGGAGAAGTACTTCTTGCCGTTCTCGATGGCCCACTTCTTATAGGTGCCTGCAACCAGGTGCTGGAAGCGGACGGGGTTGGTGGAGTTGCCGGTGATGGAGCACTGAACGTCCTCCTTCTTCATGATGGCAACGCCCTCCATGACGTCGTTGGCGCCGTAGCACTTGACAGCTGCGCGCTCGCCCTCGGAGAAGGGGATCTCCTTGACGACGGTCAGGGTCTGAGAGGGGATGTCGTACTCGGTCTGCACATAGGTGAAGCCGTTGATACGGGAGATGATGTAAGCGGCGTCCTTGCCCAGGCCGTTCAGGATGACGCGCAGGGGGGTCTTGCGGACCTTGTTTGCGGTGCGGGCGATGCCGATTGCACCCTCAGCAGCGGCGAAGGACTCGTGGCCTGCCAGGAAAGCGAAGCAGGTGGTGTCCTCGCTCAGCAGACGAGCGCCCAGGTTGCCGTGGCCCAGACCGACCTGACGCTGCTCAGCAACAGAGCCGGGGATGGTGAAAGCTTCCAGACCCTCACCGATAGCAGCTGCGCACTCGGCAGCGTCGGTCAGGCCGCGCTTCACAGCGATAGCGGTGCCCAGAGTGTAAGCCCAGACAGCGTTATCAAAGCAGATGGGCTGCACGCCGCGGACGATCTTGTCGCAGTCGATGCCCTTAGCGAGGAGCATCTCGTTGCAAGCGTCCAGAGACTCCAGACCGTTAGCCTTCAGGCATGCCTCGATTTTAGGCATACGGCGATCCATAGATTCAAAAGTTGCCATTGAGTTGTTCCTCCTCTCTTATTCCTCACGCGGGTCGATGTACTTCACAGCGCCCTGCTCCTTGCTGAAGCGGCCGTAAGTACCCACGTTCTTCTCGTAAGCCTCGTTGGGGGTCTTGCCGTGACGGATGTCCTCCATCATCTTGCCCAGCTTGACGAACTGATAGCCGATGACCTCGCCGTTGGCATCCACAGCCAGCTTGTTGATGTAGCCCTCGGTCAGCTCCAGATAACGGACGCCCTTCTCCTTGGTGGAGAAGATGGTGCCGGTCATGGAGCGCAGGCCCTTGCCCAGGTCATCCAGACCTGCGCCGATGGGCAGACCGTCCTCAGAGAAAGCGGTCTGGCTGCGGCCGTAGACGATCTGCAGGAACAGCTCGCGCATAGCCACGTTGATGGCGTCGCAGACGAGGTCGGTGTTCAGAGCTTCCAGAATGGTCTTGCCGGGCAGGATCTCGCCTGCCATAGCAGCAGAGTGGGTCATGCCGGAGCAGCCGATGGTCTCCACCAGAGCCTCCTCGATGACGCCGTTCTTGATGTTCAGAGACAGCTTGCAGGTACCCTGCTGAGGTGCGCACCAGCCCACACCATGGGTGTAGCCGCTGATGTCCTTGATCTCATAGGCCTTGACCCATGCGCCCTCTTCGGGGATGGGAGCCGGACCATGCTTAGGACCTTTGGTGATCGGGCACATATTCTGTACTTGCTGCGAATAGGTCATAATCATACTCTCCTTTTGACAAATGTCGCTTTGGCAGCATAAAACCGCCGCCGCGCCCTGCCGGCACAGCTGCTGCTCCATACTGCTTGCATCCGAACCGGGTGCGCTGCTCTCTTTCAGCGCCTGCACCGGTACTACCACGCATGATTTTATTATAGAGAAAACGGACGAATTTTGCAAGTCATTTCCTGCAAAAAGTACAGCCGGGTTTTACGGTCATCCGGCACTAACTGGCATTTCCACCGCTTTATACAAAACAATCGTCAAGTTTTTGTCAATTCTGCCGTAAGCATCAGCAAACTTTTTATAGTCTTTTCTTTTTGCGCGTTTCAGCGCAGGTCTTTCCGCACCGGATGCAGCGCCCAAATGGCTGCAAAACCCGCTGCCGCACCGGCCATGGCAAGCAGGTGCCGTCCGTTCTCCAGCGCCAGCAGATCAGCCGCAAAGGGGAACGCAAGGCTGCCCACGCTCTGCCCCAGTGCCAGAAAGCCGTAGTTCACCCCGGCGTGGGGCAGGCCGAACAGGTCGGTGGAAAGGGCGGGCAGCAC
>ENA-ORNR01003618-ORNR01003618.1-human-gut-metagenome-genome-assembly--contig:-NODE-3618-length-11373-cov-3.833274_pt1 | contig 11373 bp, 8 predicted proteins | sample MGYA00242114_ERZ509020 | MGnify/ENA primary metagenome ERZ509020 (study PRJEB26280, sample SAMEA2338758) | human gut metagenome | biome: human gut; feature: human-associated habitat; material: faeces...
AAATCCTTCCTCTGTAATACATATCCCGTCATTGCATTGATAAACACACTGACTGCGGTTCCAACAACGGTTGCAAATATGGTTACCAGATAGGCTTTTAATATTTTTCCCGGGTTTTGGAAAATAAGCTGATATGCTGCCAGGGAAAAATCCTTAGGCCATAAAACATAACCATTTTTAATAATATAATTTTCACTGGTAAAGGATGATGCAATGATCAGCAGAAACGGAATCACACAAATGATTCCAAAAATTGCAATCAATGGATATCCAATCCCTTTAAAAAGGAGCACATCTTTTCCCATCTTTTTACTTTTCATGTCATCACTCCTTTAAAATAATGCATAGTCCGAATTTATTTTCCGAATCATTCCATTTACCACCATGATGGTTACAAAGCACAGAATGGATTGATAAAAACCGGCCGCAGCCGCCATCCCTATATCCGAGGTTTCCAAAAGGGATCGGAATACAAACGTATCAATCACATCCGTAGAGTCATACAAGGCACCGTTCTTTCCAATCAGCTGATAGAACAGATCTAAGTTTCCCCTGAAAATTTTGCTCACATCAAGCAGCACCATGGTAATGATCGTCGGTCTGATCGCCGGGGCATTGACGAGTACGCCCGGTTTAGCGGTAGCGATCGACTCCACGCAATCATCCGCAGCATCCATCGCCTATGGCATCGCTTATCCGTTCGGCGTAATCGGCGTGATCCTTTTCGTGAAACTATTGCCCAAAATGCTTCGCAAGGATTTGATAGCCGAGGCTAAAGCGCTGGAAGCCCAACGGAAAAGCCAATATCCTACATTACATACCGCCGCATTTAAAGTCACGAATAAAAACATCTGCGGAAAGAGTTTGGCACAATTGCAGGTACGGGCCATGACCGGAGCGGTAGTCTCCCGTATAAAACACGACAATGTCATATCTATGCCAACTCCCCATACCACGCTTAACGAGGGAGATTTACTGAAGGCCGTAGGTAACGACAAAGCCTTGGAGCAACTGACATTATTGTTGGGAGAACGTATCGAGGGAGATCTGCCGTTAAGTGGCGGACAGACCTTGCAATCCCTGTTACTGACCAATAAGAGCATTATCAATAAATCGCTAGGCCATTTAAATTTACAAGGTACTTTCGGCTGTACGGTAACCCGTGTACGTCGAAGCGGAATCGACCTTTCCCCGGAACCTAATTTGGTGTTGAAGTTTGGAGATAAGTTGATGGTCGCCGGCGAGAAAGAAAGCGTAAATGAACTCGCCCAATTCATTGGCAATGATGAGAAACGTCTTTCGGATACAGACTTTTTCCCGATCGCTATGGGTATCGTATTAGGCGTATTGTTTGGAAAATTAAATATATCCTTCTCGGATTCCTTCTCATTCTCTCCGGGACTAACCGGCGGTATCCTTATGGTTGCCTTGGTATTAAGCGCCATCGGAAAAACAGGTCCGATCATCTGGTCAATGTCCGGTTCCGCTAATAACCTGCTTCGCCAATTGGGATTATTGCTATTCCTCTCCGAGGTCGGGACATCCGCCGGTGTAAATCTGGTTTCCACTTTCCAATCAAGCGGTTTAACTTTATTCGGAGTCGGTATCGCTATAACAATGATCCCTATGATTATAGCCGTATTAGCTGGATATTATTTCTTTAAGATCAACATTCTCGATTTAGTCGGAACAATCGCCGGTGGTATGACCAGTACCCCGGGACTTGCCGCCGCAGATTCTATGACAGACAGCCCAGCCCCAAGCGTGGCTTACGCAACGGTTTATCCGATAGCGATGGTATTCCTGATCTTGTTTATACAGATGATAGCGAATTTGATTGTCTAAATCTTTATTTATTGAAAAACATAGAATATGAGAAGAAAGAACATGAAAAAAACCGCGGCTTTATTCCTCTTAAGTGTAGGTGTAAACTGCATGACCGCACAAGACATCGTTCCTGTCCATGAGTTTGACATCGATATACAGAAAGTAGGCTCGCCTATCCAGTCAACCATGTATGGAATCTTCTTCGAGGATATCAATTTCGGGGCAGATGGAGGATTGTATGCGGAGCTAATCAAGAACCGCTCCTTCGAGTTTGAGAATCCATGGGGAGGTTGGGAGCCTTTCGGCGATGTAAGTATAGCTGAGAAGAATCCCTGTTTCAACAAAAACCCCCATTACGCACACCTGACTTATACCGGGCAAATCACCAGAACCGGTCTGGAGAACGAAGGCTTCAAAGGTATCGGTATAAAGGCTGACGAAAATTACGACTTTTCCTTATATGCCCGTACCGAGACCAATAACCCGATCAAACTACGTATTGAATTAGTAAACAGGGATAACGATATTTATGAGACACAACACCTAGATATAAAAGGAAAAGACTGGAAGAAATATTCCGTTATCTTGTCTCCCAAAGCTACCGAGGCTAAATCACGCCTACGCATCACGATGGAAACGGCAGGTACTTTGGATCTGGAACATATCTCCCTTTTCCCGGAAAAAACATTCAACAATCGCACGAACGGCCTACGCCGCGATCTGGCACAAGCGTTGAAAGATCTAAAGCCGGGAATCTTTCGTTTCCCGGGTGGATGTATCGTTGAGGGTACAACCATCGCCACACGCTACCAATGGAAAAATACGGTAGGCCCCGTAGAGAACCGGCCTATCAATATCAGCCGATGGAATTATACATTTCCTCACAAGAAATTCCCGGATTATTATCAATCTTACGGTTTGGGATTCTTTGAGTATTTCCAATTAAGCGAAGATATCGGAGCCGAGCCCCTGCCTGTATTGAATTGCGGGCTGTCATGCCAGTTTGAGAATGAGGGTATGGACCAGCATGTGCCGGTAGATAAATTACAACCTTATATAGACGATGCCTTGGACTTAATCGAATTCGCCAATGGCCCGATTACCTCCCAATGGGGCAAAGTGCGTGCGGATATGGGGCATCCGGCTTCTTTTAATCTGAAATTTATCGCTATCGGCAACGAGCAATGGGGACCATTATATCCCGAACGCCTCGAACCATTCGTGAAAGCCATCCGAGCCAAATATCCGGAGATCAAAATCATCGGCAGTTCCGGTCCTGATTCGGAAGGAAAAGATTTCGAATATCTATGGCCGGAGATGAAACGCTTAAAAGTAGATCTGGTGGATGAACATTTCTATCGCTCACCGGAATGGTTCCTAAATAGTGCCAAACGATATGATTCGTATGATCGGCAAGGCCCCAAAGTGTTCGCCGGTGAATATGCTTGCCACCCGACTAACCGGGAGAATAGCTTCCTGACCGCATTATGCGAGGCTGCGTTTATGACCGGTCTTGAACGGAATGCCGACGTGGTGGAATTATGTACATACGCCCCTTTATTCGCACATGTCGATGCGTGGCAATGGCGTCCGGACTTAATCTGGTTCGACAACCTAAACATCGTGAAAACTCCTAACTACTATGTACAACAATTATACGGGCACAATGCCGGAACAAACGTATTGCCCCTGACGATGAACAAAGAAGCCGTTACCGGGCAAAGCGAGCTATTCGCCACAGCCGCCCTCGACAAAGGCACAAACGAGCTCATCATCAAAATCGTCAATACCGGCATCCAGAGCAAAAAGATCCAATTAAACCTAAACGGAATCTCATCCGGCAAGCATAAAGGAAAGTTGATGGTCTTACATGCCTCAGACTTAGAAGCGAAGAACACATTGGGTAAACCGGAAACAGTCATACCCATTGAATCAGCGGTGGAACTAGAGGCTCCCGCTACTGAAGTCTCCGTCCAACCATTGAGTTTCTTAGTCTATAGGATATCGCTATAATCTATCATACATACGAATGTTATGAATATTGAAGAGTTTAGGGAATATTGCCTTTCGTTGAATGGTGTTTATGAAAAAATGCCTTTCACGAATGTTCCTGATAAATACAGTCGGGACGTTCTTTGCTTTTATGTAGGAAGTAAATGGTTCTGCTTCGTAAATATCGAAGTATTTGATTTTTGCTGTATCAAATGTGACCCGAATGAATCGGGAGAGTTGCAAGCTCGATACTCTGGCATAACACCCGGTTGGCATATGAATAAAAAATACTGGATTAGTGTCTATTTTAATCAAGATGTACCCGACAACAAGATCAAAGAGCTTATAAAACAATCCTACGATATCGTATATCAATCTCTTCCTAAAAAGGAAAAAGGGATGTAGATTTTAGCGCAGTTACTCCGTTTATTTTCCATTTGAGAAGGACGTTTGAAAGATTATACGTACATTTGTGAATTCACCTAAACAGCTTAAATATGATGCAGACGAATTTACAATTGGACCTTGCCTTCAACTATCTGGAAAATACCGGAACCAACATCTTCCTTACCGGAAAAGCGGGAACAGGAAAGACCACATTCTTGAAAAAACTTAAAGAGACTTCCCCAAAACGGATGATTGTGGTAGCACCTACCGGAGTGGCGGCGATTAATGCGGGAGGGGTAACCATTCACTCCTTCTTTCAGCTACCTTTCGGACCGTATATACCGGGTAGCGAAATGGCCTCCGGGCAAAATAAATCCTATTCTCATAAATTCAGCCGGGATAAGATCAATATCATCCGTAGTATGGACCTGCTCGTGATTGATGAGGTCAGTATGGTACGTGCCGATTTGCTGGATGCTATCAGTGATATGCTACGTCGTTATCGGGATAGGAATAAACCCTTTGGGGGCGTTCAATTATTATTGATCGGAGATTTACAACAATTAGCCCCCGTAGCGAAGGAGGACGAATGGAATTTGTTGAGAGAACATTACGCCTCTCCCTTCTTTTTTGACAGTAAGGCTCTTTCCGAAAGTGATTATCTTTGCATCGAATTAACTCAAGTATATCGCCAAGCGGACGATACGTTCGTACACTTATTGAACAATATCCGGGAAAACCGCTTCGACGAGAATACGCTACACACCTTAAACCAACGTTATATCCCCAATTTTAAACCAAATGACAAAGCAGGTTATATCACGCTGACAACCCATAATTATCAAGCCCAGCAAATCAATAACCGGAAGTTGCAAGAATTACCCGGCCCGGCTTATACGTACAAGGCGGAGATCAAGGATGACTTTCCAGCTTACTCCTACCCGACCGACGAGGTATTGGAGCTAAAGCAAGACGCTCAAGTCATGTTCGTAAAAAACGACTCTTCCGGCGAAAGGCGATATTATAACGGAAAGATCGGCCGAATTGTCTTCATCAGCCCGAGCAAGATTATCGTATCCGACGAATTAGGAAACGATATCACCGTAGACCGGGAGACATGGACAAACGTGAAATATACGATCGACGAGAACACGAAGGATATCACGGAGACAATCGCCGGCTCTTTCAGCCAATACCCACTGAAAACCGCTTGGGCGATCACGATCCATAAAAGCCAAGGCTTGACTTTCGAGCATGCCATCATCGACGCATCCGCCGCCTTCTCACACGGACAAGTCTACGTTGCCTTGAGCCGTTGCAAGACATTGGAAGGAATGGTATTAAGTAGCCCGATCACTCGAAACGCCATGATTAGCGATGAGAAGATATTAAGTTATACCTCTTCCCTCTCGGAGCGTCAACCGTGTGAAGACCAACTGCGTCAAGCCCAACAACAGTATTATTTGAGATTGGCAACCGAGCTATTCGACTTCAATCCCGTACAACAAAAGTTGCAATATACATCTTACGCGGCATACACCCATCTGCAAAAACTATACCCGGAATTAAGCAACCAATATCCCCGGGTACGGGATTATTTCCGTTCGGATATAGTAGAAGTAGGCGAACGTTTCTGCCAGCAACTCACCCGTATGATCTCCAGCACGAATCTCTATGATACGGACGAGCATATACAAGACCGCATCCGAAAAGGTTGCGCTTACTTTCTGGAAAAGATCGAGACCTATTGCCTCCCTTTGATAGAGGCTTCCGATGTAGAGATCGACAATAAAGAGGCCCGTAAGGCATTTACATCCGCATTAAAAGCTTTCAGCGATGAGCTTACGATCAAGGTCGCTACATTAAAAGCCTGCCAAGATGGTTTTCGTCTCATCGACTATCTATCCGCCAAGGCTAAAGCGAACATTGAGGAGTCGGCTGTTGCCAGCAAGCAGAAATCGACGCGGAAATCGACGGAAGCGGAAAAGATCCCCGTCTCCACGGATGTCTTACATCCTGAGCTATATGCCCGTTTGAAACAATGGAGATACGAGCTTGCCGTAGAAAAGGAGTTGCCTCCTTACACGATCTTGCAACAGAAAGCCTTAATTGGCGTTTGCAACACTTTGCCCACGAACTCGAAAGAACTGTTGAAGATACCCGGAATCGGCAAAAAGATCATAGAGAACTACGGTGAGACCCTATTAGAAATCGTATCTTCCTACTCACCTTCCACGCATGGGAACGGGCTGTGAGATACGGAGACAACTCACGATAGCGGCGACTAAAGCGAAACCGACCGCCACATACATACAAATCGGCATACTATCGGTCGCAGAGGTGACACTAAAGATCAAAGCGACAAATGTCGTCCCCAGCGTTTGCCCCAGCAGTCGTGCCGTACCTTGCATACCGTTCGCCCCACCACTCCGGGAACGAGGGGCGGCCGATATCATCGTACTATTATTCGGGGTCTGGAACAGGCCGAAACCCATACCGCAAAGCATCAATCGCCAAGCGATATCCATATTGGTGGGTTGCTCCGGCAATAAAGCCAATAGAAGAAGTCCGGTCGCATACACCACCATTCCGATACCGCCTAACAATCCGGGATGATATTTCTCGATCAGCCTCCCGGCCACCGGAGCGATCAAGATCGTCGCTACCGGCCAAGGAGTCAACAGCAGCCCCGTCTCCACCTCATTTCTTCCGGCTACATTTTGCAAATAAAAAGGTAATGATACCATCGCCAACAACTGTGCCGTAAATGAAGTAATCGAGGATAATACGGACAAGGCGAATATCGGAATCCGCATCAAGTCCAATGGCAATATCGGAACCTCCTGCCGTAGTTGCCTGCGGATAAAAAATGTTCCGATCACCAATAGAAGAAGAACCTGTAAAGCGATCATTCTCCAGTTCTCATGATGGGCGATGCCTTCCAACGAATAAATCAGCAATCCGAAAGTCAAGGCATTCGAGATTCCACCGATCTTATCAAACTTTCGTTTCGGCCCATCCTTGCAAGGATTTTGAGGCAAAAGAAAATAACCCGTTATAATCGCGCAAATCCCTAAAGGTACGTTGATAGCGAACAACCAATTCCAAGAAGCGACTGATAAGATAGCACCCGCCAACGACGGCCCGGCAGCAATCGATACCGCCACGACCATGGCATTGATACTCATTCCCCGCCCTATATATTGAGGAGGATAAATAATACGAAGTAAAGCGGTCGTCACGCTCATGATAGCCGAGGCTCCGATCCCTTGCAATATTCTCGCGACCGTCAACATGGCGAAAGACGAGGATAAGGCACAGAATAATGACGTTGAGCAGAATATTGTCGTCCCGATCAAGAAAATCCGCTTATATCCATAAATATCTCCCAAAGCGGAGAATGATAAAAGAGACATCGTAATCGTCAGCTGATAAGCGTTGACAATCCAGATCGTGGAGGAAGGGGATGTCCCGAATTCACGGGACAAGGTAGGAAGCGCCACGTTGACAATCGTACCGTCCAACACGGACATGGTCAATGCCAACGCAACCGCTATTACTGCCCAATAACGCCTCGGTATAAATCGTATCATATTACATTATTTCTTCAAATCGAAACCCAGCATCATGCCATCATATTCACTTGCCAACTTATTGATAGCTTTCAAGGTCGTATTGCTGGATATAGAAGAAACCGTGCTCAAGAACTTCAGTAATTTATCCGCGTTAAAAAGCAATGTCAACTCATTACCAGAAAGGACGACATGGGCGGTAAGCGTAGAAACGGTCAGCTTCTTATTACCCACCGTATACCGTAACGTCACCGTTTTATCTTCCGGACTCACCGAGTAAGTACCTTTCAGGCTTCCCCTTTTCAACGCGCTCGTAAACGTACTATCCGAATTAAAGACATAATTAAATACACCTTCCACGATACCTACTTTCGCGCAATATTCCTTCATTTTCTTCTCTGCCTCGGTAGCAGCCAAGCTTCCCGCTACATTCTTCAAGGCATTATCACCTTCCAGTTGCAGGGCAGGGTTCACATACATCCAAGTTCCCTGTAAATTCTCGAAAGTCACGGCTTTCCCTCCGGTGACAGAAGTCACGGCGTTCTTTACGGCAGATGAATTTAAGATATCTTTCAAGGACTGTCCCTTCATGTTTCCGGGAATCAACAAAAGGCCGCATACGACCATCCACATACATAGTAACTTTTTCATCTCTTTGTTTTTTACTCAATTAGAAAAATCGGCCAAAGATACGAATATTATTCATACATTTGTTTTAAATAACTTTATACAAACATACCATGAGAAAGCAAGTCGTACGTATTTGTATGTTACTGGCCTGCGCCTTTAGCTTTATGCAAGGGCAAGCCAGCATCCAGCCTTCTATCGTAAAAGCTACGATTGACGAGCTAATAGCCAAGGACGCTAAGAATCAAGCAGGAATCACAAAGGGTGTCGAGCAAGTAGCCCGCCTCTGGCAAACCTCCGATGGGGATGAGCAAGCGTTTCAAACCTTCTGCCGGGAGAATTATCTATCCGATCCCGCCGAAAAAGACCAAGTTTTCCTCAAGATCAGCGAGTATATTGAAGGTATCAATGGCAATTTCAACGAGATGGTACTCTGTCTGCAACGAAATTTGAACCTAGATACCGGACCTCTACACGCCATCGATGAGAAATTCGGGTCCTACAGCCCCAGTTCCCACCTAATGGACGATCTATACGCCAACAAGATCGGCTTCATCATCGCCCTCAACTTTCCCCAACTTACTCTCAAGGAGAAAGAGGCGTTAGGTGATGACCGTAAAGCATGGGCCTACGCCCGTCTGGGCGATATGTTTACGGAACGGATACCGGCGGAAGTAAAGCAAGCCGCCGCCGATACGGAAAGTGACGCAGATATTTACATCGCAGATTATAATATCTATATGGGGCATTTACTAACTCCTAAAGGAAAAACCATTTTCCCCTCCGACATGCGCTTACTTTGCCATTGGAACCTTCGCGACGAGATCAAGGCCAATTATAACAAAGGAAAAGAGGGATTGGAAAAACAACGGATGGTATATGAGGTCATGAAGCGAATCATCTCGCAAGAAATCCCGAAAGAGGTGATCAACTCGGATCGTTACGAATGGAACCCGTACGCCAATACGTTATCCCAAGCTGGAAATGAACTAGAAGGTACCCCTGAAAGCCCGGCCCGCTATCAGAAAATGTTGAATAATTTCAACGCCATGCAGCGTATAGACAAATATACGGGAAACACTTATATAGACCGTAAGTTCACGGAAGATATGGAAATAGATGTCAACGATGTAGAAGCCCTGTTCGATCAGTTCCTTTCCGCCCCCGAACTAAAGGAAGTGGGGAAAATCATCTCCAAACGCCTCGGACGCAAACTGGAAGCCTACGATATATGGTACGATGGCTTCAAGGCCCGTAGCAATCTGGACGAGAACAAGCTAAACGAGCAAACCCGTACCCTGTATCCCGATGCGGTAACGATGGAAAAGAAGCTACCGGAAATCTTACAGAAACTAGGATTCAGCCCCGATCGTGCCCAATATCTGGCGGATAAGATCGCAGTCGATCCCGCCCGTGGTTCCGGTCATGCGTGGGGAGCCTCCATGAAAGGCCAGCGTTCCCGTTTACGTACCCGTATCCCTTCACAAGGGATGGATTACAAAGGATATAATATCGCCATCCACGAGTTCGGACATAACGTAGAGCAAACGATCTCATTATATGATGTCGATTATTATATGCTCAACGGAGTTCCCAATACGGCTTTCACCGAAGCGCTGGCCTTTGTCTTCCAGAAAAGAGACCTTGAGTTACTGGGCATAAAAGACGAGAATCCGGAAAAAGAAAAGATGGATATCTTGGATAAGATATGGAGCATGTATGAGATTTGCGGTGTTTCCATGCTGGATATCTCCGTATGGAAATGGATGTACGCACATCCTAACGCTACTGCCGGGGAATTACAGGAGGCCGTGATCCGTCTTTCCAAGGAAATCTGGAATAAGTATTACGCTCCGGTATTCGGTGTAAAAGACGAGACCGTTCTAGCGATTTACTCCCATATGATCGGTTATCCGCTCTACCTTTCCGCCTACGCTTTCGGACAGATTATCGAGTTCCAGCTAGAGAACTACCTCAATGGCAAGGATTTCGCGAATGAGGTTAGCCGGATATTCAAGCAAGGCCGCCTCACCCCGAATGTGTGGATCAAGCAAGCTACCGGCAACGATCTTACCGTAGATCCGATGTTGGAAGCGCTTCGTAAGGTATTAAAAGACTAAACTACAGACCAAAAGAAAAGCCATCCCGATACCGAGATGGCTTTCTTTATTTATATCAAGAAACTTCCGATTATAACTTGTCGTTAGAACCAAGAACGTTGATGATCTTGTGTTTGTAAAGTTTCTCCATGTTATCACGAGCCGGGCCCAGATATTTACGAGGATCGAATTCAGCCGGTTTCTCAGCGAAAGTCTTGCGGATAGCGGCAGTCATCGCCAAACGAGAGTCTGAGTCGATATTGATCTTACATACAGAAGATGTAGCAGCCTTACGCAACCACTCTTCAGGAATACCGATAGCAGCCTTCAAAGCACCACCGAATTTGTTGATAGTCTCAACCTCTTCCTGAGGAACAGAAGAAGAACCGTGAAGAACGATAGGGAATCCCGGAAGTTTTTCCATTACGGCGTCCAAAACATCGAATGCCAATGGAGGAGGAACCATCTTACCTGTTACCGGGTCGATAGTGCACTGTTCCGGAGTAAATTTGTAAGCACCGTGAGAAGTACCGATTGAGATAGCCAAAGAATCACAGCCTGTGCGAGTAGCGAAATCGATTACTTCTTCAGGGTTTGTATAAGTGTGGTGATCAGAAGAAACTTCGTCTTCAACACCTGCCAATACACCTAATTCACCTTCTACAGTCACATCAAACTGGTGAGCATATTCAACCACTTTCTTAGTCAAAGCCACGTTTTCTTCATATGGAAGATGAGAACCGTCGATCATGACAGAAGAGAAACCTGAGTCGATACAGCTTTTGCAAGTTTCGAACGTATCGCCGTGATCCAGGTGCAGTACGATCTGAGGATTCGGACAACCTAATTCCTTAGCATATTCGACAGCT
>ENA-ORNR01003633-ORNR01003633.1-human-gut-metagenome-genome-assembly--contig:-NODE-3633-length-11340-cov-2.318919_pt1 | contig 11340 bp, 6 predicted proteins | sample MGYA00242114_ERZ509020 | MGnify/ENA primary metagenome ERZ509020 (study PRJEB26280, sample SAMEA2338758) | human gut metagenome | biome: human gut; feature: human-associated habitat; material: faeces...
CCACTTGGTGTTGGATCCTGTGGCTCTGCTAAATCATCAGCAGACATATCGCCTACACCTACCGTATAGAATACCTTAAGTCCATTTTCAGTGATGCCGACAATTGTAGTTGTTCCTTTGCCTACGGCTGTTACATTAACTTTAATCTTTCCGTCTGCATCTACCGTATGTGCTGCATTATCAATTACCGCTACAGCACTATCTGTTGAATAGAACGTCACTTCTGAATCTGTTGTAACCGGAGTCATATTTAATTCGATTTCTGTACTTGATCCAATTTCCGGCATAACAATCTTATTTGCCGTAACAGATTCCATCTTTGTAGCCTCTTTCTCTTTTTCTTTACCTGGGAAGAATTTCATTCCCTTAATGGTAAATGTTACAGAGATCTTTGTTGGGTTATCTACACCTGTAAAACTAACGCTGTGCTTGCTGGAATTGATGGATACTTCTTCTACTGCGCAACCATCCCATCCATTGATTGGATCATTAGAATCAAGCTGTCCGTTGTCTTTCAGCAAATTCTTGAATCCGTCTGCATCCATAGAATCCAGTTTCTTTAAGGTAAGTTCTTTGTCATTTACAGTGATCTTATCATAACGAATCGATGCTGCTGAAACGACCGGTTTTAATGTGTTTGTATCACGGATATAGATTGCAGTGAGATCTTCTAACTTGGTAATTCCGGCTTTTACGCCATCATCTGACAGATCTTTATCCAAATCAAATGTTAAAGTATACTGTCCATCACCATTCATTGTTACCGGCTCACTCTTTTCTGTTAATCCGTTAGCAAATAGTGCATTTAATGTTACATTTACTGTACCGCTGGAAGACTTCTTATTAACTTTGATAGCAACAATTGTACTTACACCACTTGCTGCTTTAACAATAATGTATGTCTTTCCTGCATTTTCTGCGGTTACTTTACCAGAGCTGCTTACTGTTGCGATAGATGTATTAGAAGATGTGTATGTAATAGCATCTTTGCTGTCAGCTGGTGTCAATGACGCATTTAATGTTAATGTGTCACCCTCTGTCATCTCATAGTAAGCTTTTTCTGTTTTGATCGCTGTTGCTGTTTCTTCACCTGTAGACTGTACAATTACCTGAATTGCCTTTTCTACAGATCCAGACTGTGACTTAGCATATACTGTTGTTACACCGCCTGCTTTTGCATGGATCACTCCATCATAAACTGTTGCTACTGTATCATCGGCTGTGCTCCAAAGAACAATGTCTCTAGAAGAGTCTGGTGTTGCAGTAATTGTTTTTCTCTCGCCTGCTTTGATTTCTACCTTTGTATCACTCAACGCAATATCTGTAGCTTTCTCGATCTCAGGATCTTTAGAAACGCTATTGTCTGATGTCGTTGCATGACCATAACTTGTATAAATCGCAGACATTCTTTCGGAAAGATCAGTGCTCTTTCCTGCTTCCAATGTTCCACGGATCGTTCCGTGTACAACATCGTCATATACCGGTTTTAACTCCGGTCTGTTCCAGTCCGTGAATAGACCCTGCTCTGTCTCAACGCCTAAATAGTTACCTGTTCCCTGATCCCATACAACCGGAACTGCATTATAAAAGTCTGCGATTGCTGCACACATTTCATAATTCAGCGCTCTCTCTGCATTGTTATAGCCTGTAGCAGATCCGTTCTGTGCTTTGGTTCTAACACCATATTCACCAACATAAATCGGCATATTTGAATCAAGATTTCCAACATTTTTGTAGCTAGAACTCATAGAACTCTGCCACTGTTTCAAATCATCATAACTCCATCTAACATTGTTATTAGATTTGTAAATATGAACTGCAAACATTAATCTTGTTGTTCCAAGATCACCGCTATCTGCCAATGTGTCTTCCGGCATTGTTGTAATAGCAGCTGTTGTTGCAAAACGTCCGGTAATTGCTAACCAGCGCTTTGTATTATTAGATCCTGTTGCACGTACTGTGTTAATGAACAACTGATTCAATGCGTTTAACACTGCATCGTCTTCATTTGTTGCTGTTCCATGTGCATCTGTAACCTCGTTCATGCTCTCAAAGATTACATGCTCATCGTAATCCTTAAAGCGGTTTGCAATAGTATTCCATACTCCCTCATATTTCTGATATACCTTTTCAATATTTTGAGAATATGTGTCCAACCAGCATGCTGGAGTATTGTTACCACGATCATCATGGTTAGCTGCACCATCATGATGGATATTAACAATTGCGTACATATCCTGATCTACACAATAATCTACAATCTCCTGTACACGATTGATCCATGCTTCGTCAATTGTATAATCATCGTTAATATGTGATCCCCAAGTTACCGGAATACGAACTGTATTGTATCCTGCATCATGAAGTGCTTTGATATAATCCTTGGTTGTCTTATATGCCTGCCATCCTGTTTCTGAAGAATCATATAATCCTCCATCCATTGTATTACCTAAGTTGATACCGGCACCCATTTCTTTGATTACCGTTTTCTTATCAAGAATACGGAAGGTTTTCGGATTACTACTTTCCGTGGAAACATTCTTTGTCAAAGCAACACGTACTTTTTCCAAAGTATCTCTTGCTGCTTTATAATTTAATCTTGTGTCTGAAACATTAGTATATGCTTTTTCTGCTGTCGTAATAGCATCTGCAAGTTTCGCAAATGTATCTTTGTTAGAATAATCTCCTTCTTTCAATGACTTGCAATAGTCAATAGACTCTTTCAAACCATTTCTTGTAGCGGTACGGTCAATTTCCTCAGTTACCGTCGCATTATAAGATTCCATCTGTTTTCTTAAAGCCTTGATATCTTTAGAAAGAGATGTCTCATCTGCTACTAATGCTTCTGCATCTTTGATATCACTCTTAATCGTATTCCAAACTGTTTCATCTAAGATTTCAGACTGTTTGTAACCTTTGAAGGTATCAATGATGGTCTGGATTGCCTTTGCTTCATCAGCGCGAAGTTCCGGTTCCGGCTTTGGCTCTACGTCAGTATCATCTTTGTTCCAGGATTCAACATTAGAAGCATCAAATCCTTCTTTGAATGTTACTTTTCCATCTGCATCCGGCTGAGATACTGTAACGGATCCTACAGAACCAAACTTAATTCCACAAATATATGCTTCTACATCCGTAGTCATTCTTCTCAGACGAACACCTGCAGATTCTTCCGTTCCTGTTTTTACACTAGAATCTGCAAATTTGTAAATAGCACTTTCTTTTTGCCCCATACCGGAACCATAACCACCTGTAGTTCCCCATCCGGCATGAAGAAAATGTGCACTATTTTTGTAACCGCTGCCACCGTTTTCTTTCATATTGGTCGTATTGTCAACACCGATCAATTCTTTGTTGGAAGTAACACTGTTGGCTGCAAGATTACCACCACTGATCTTAATACGTGAGTATCTGGAACATTTTGTCACTTTAATATATACTGTTACTTTCTGTCCTTTTACTTTGCTGAATGCAAATTTGCTTCCTGCATCGCCAAGACCTGCAACAATATCCTGTACACTGACATCCTGCATAATCTCGTGTCCGTATGTTGTCTTAGAATCATCACCCCATACAACAACTTTCTGCTCTTCTTCCCATCTTACTTCTTCAGGAGAAGGTGTCGCATTCGGATCTACCACTTTGCTGGTGTAAAGACCGGTTAATGTAATTGCAGGCTCTGCCTGACAAAAGCTGACATTAATACCATTAAATTTGCCGCCTGTCGTATAAGAATCACGAATCTTGTCACCACTGATATAAGCAACATACTGCGCGTTCTCCTCATCATACTGTGCATCGGATAATTTGATAATGTTATCCTGCCAGCCACCCCAAGAAGTATCATATGGCTGGAACGTCACGATCTCTGTATCCTCTGCTGTTCCCTCTGCTACCTTAAATGTGATTTTGTAATAATCCGCTTTTGCTGAATCTTTTGTCATAGACTGGAGATATCCATTATAAGCCTCTCCTGATACATGACTTCCTAAATTGGATGATAAATCATCTCCCTTTACCGTCAATATGCTTGTATCCTTCATATTTTCTGCCGGTGGTGTCACTGCTGCCTTTGCTTTGATACTGATCTGAGGCAGATTTGCCGATGTCAGAACCATAGCAATGGTCATAATGATTGCCATTATTCTTTTGTTTCTTTTCATCTTGTTGATCCCCTTTCTTTAATAAACATTTTTCGCACCCTGTATACTAAAGAACCACTGTTTTTGCTACGTCCCCCTTTCTATTTGTATTAAGCAACTTTCCTCCCCATAAAAGTATGCTAAAAAATTGTATATAAACAAAAAACGAAAGCAACTGCAGCATGCACTCCACAGTAAAACTTTCCCTTTTTATTATATCAACAGATGTTAAATTTAGAATCTCAACTTGTTTTTATTATACATGGTTACTATCTATTATACAAGTTAGTTTTTTCATCATCAATTACTACAATGATTGGTAAATTTTCTACCTCCAATTTACGAATTGCCTCCGTTCCAAGATCTTCGTAAGCTATTACTTCTGATTTTTTTATGCATTTGGATAATAGAGCTCCTGCTCCTCCAATTGCTGCAAAATATACTGCGTGATTTTTGTGCATGGACTCAATTACTTCATCGGATCTTTTTCCTTTACCAATCATACCTTTAAGTCCTTTTTCAAGCAATAATGGTGTGTATTTATCCATGCGGCTGCTCGTTGTCGGACCGGCAGATCCAATAACCTGACCTTCTCTGGCAGGAGATGGCCCTAAATAATATATAATATTATTCTGAAGCTCTAACGGAATATCTTCTCCGCGCTGCAATGCCTCATAAAGTCTCTTGTGTGCAGCATCTCGAGCAGTATATACGGTTCCTGTTAAATATACATAATCTCCGGCTTTTAACTCGGAAACAATTTTATCATCAATTGGTGTATTGATATATTTTTCCATAATAATCCTACATTCCTTTCTCAGCCTGCAAACTTTATCTCTTTCATAACTTTTGACTCATCATATGATGCGATGAACATGTCTGTTAACATGACAACACATATTAACCGCAACCGGAAGACCGGCAATGTGTGTTGGATATACTTCAACATTAACACCCAACGCTGTCATTTTTCCACCCAAACCACCCGGTCCAATTTCAAGTTCATTAATTTTTTCTAATAATTCTTTTTCTAAATCTGCAACATATGAAATTTCATTATGTGTGTTCAAATCTCTTGTTAATGCTTTTTTGGCTAAAATAGCACATTTTTCAAATGTACCGCCTACTCCGACACCAACTACTACCGGTGGACATGCGTTTGGACCTGCTATTTTAACTGTCTCAATAACAGCATTTTTAACACCTTCAATTCCATCTGCCGGTTTAAGCATACACACACGACTCATGTTTTCACTGCCAAATCCTTTCGGAGCTACCGTGATTTCGATATTTTCACCTGCTATGATCTCATAATGAATAACACCCGGCGTATTGTCTTTGGTATTTTCACGCAAAATAGGATCCGATACAACTGACTTTCTTAAATATCCTTCTATATAACCTTGCCGGATTCCTTCATTTACAGCATCCTCAAGATTTTGTCCTTCAATATGGACATCCTGTCCTATTCTTAAAAATACAACTGCCATACCTGTGTCCTGACAAATCGGTATTTCATCATCTTTCGCAATCTGTAAATTTTCTTTCAACTGCGAAAGGATCTGTCTGCCCAAGGGAGAATTTTCTTCTTCTGCCGCCTGATATAATTTATCTTTTACATCCGACGTTAAAGAGTAATTTGCTTCAATACACATTTCCTTGATGTTTTGAATAATAGTGTCTGTTGTAATTGTTCTCATAACTCTCCTCATTTCTAAACACTTTTGGTCCGACATTACTGCCGGACCAACTATTATCGTTGCTTCGGTATTAATTTATATCCTCTGGGATAACATCTCTAACCTTTGTAATACTTGCTACAACAATTTCCTTATTCGGATCCAGATCGATCAGTTTGACTCCCGATGTGATTCGTCCCAAGATAGAAATCTCATCCACCATGATCTGAATAATGATTCCCTCTGTTGTAATAAGCATTACTTCGTTATCACTATTTACTGCCTTTGCAGCAACAACATTACCGGTTTTTTCGGTAATCTTATAACACTTAATTCCCTTACCGCCACGATGCTGTGGTGTAAATTCTTCAATGTTGGTACATTTGCCCATTCCATACTCAGATACCAGTAACAACTGTGTTCCCTGTGTATTTAACTGCATTGCTACAACTTCATCATCGTAAGACAAATTCATACCAATAACGCCCATAGAATTTCTGCCGGTAGTTCTGACATCTTTTTCATGGAAACGAATACACTGTCCATGCTTTGTTACCATGATAATATCCTTCTTGTTATCTGTGATCTTAACTTCAATCAACTCGTCATCATCACGAAGATTGATTGCCTGCAGTCCTGATTTACGGATATTAAAATATTCTAATATCGGTGTCTTTTTAGCAATACCGCGCTTCGTAACCATGAACAAATATTTATCTTCTTCGTATTCTTTGAAAGGAATGACCGCTGTGATCTTCTCTCCAGGCATAAGCTGCAGCAGATTGATAATAGCAGTTCCTCTTGCTGTACGACTTGACTCTGGTATTTCATAAGCCTTAATTCGATAAACGCGTCCCGTATTGGTAAAGAACATGATATAATGATGCGTCGTTGTCATGATCATATCATCAATATAATCATCTTCAATCGTCTGCATTCCCTTAATTCCTTTGCCACCACGATGCTGACTCTTAAAATTATCAACGGTCATGCGCTTGATGTATCCAAGCTTTGTCATTGTTATGATCGTATTTTCATGTGGAATCATGTCTTCCATGGAAATGTCATACTCATCATAACCGATTGATGTTCTACGCTCGTCACCATATTTATCGCGGATCAAAATAATCTCTTCTTTGATCACTCCCAATAATACCTTTCGATCTGCAAGGATTGCTTTGTATTCTTCAATCTTCTTTTGCAATTCTGCATATTCATTTTCAATCTTTTCTCTTTCCAAACCGGTCAGAGCACGCAAACGCATATCAACGATTGCCTGTGCCTGCGCATCAGTAAGTTCAAAGCGTTCTATCAATGAATTTTTAGCTTCCGCAGTATTCTTGGAAGCACGAATGATTTTAATTACTTCATCAATATGATCTAAAGCGATCAGCAAACCTTCTAAAATGTGTGCTCTTTCTTCTGCTTTATTCAGATCATATTTTGTACGACGAGTAACTACTTCTTCCTGATGTTTCAGATAATACTGAAGCATCTGCATAATATTCATAACAACCGGCTCATTGTTAACAAGAGCTAACATTATGACACCGAATGTGTCCTGCAATTGCGTATGTTTATACAATTGGTTCAATACAATATTTGGATTAACATCGCGGCGGAGTTCTATACATACACGCATTCCCTCACGACTTGTCTCGTCACGAAGATCCGTAATACCATCTACTTTTTTATCTCTATGTAATTCTGAAATTTTCTCGATCAAACGTGCTTTATTGACCAAATACGGCAATTCCGTTACTACGATCCTATTTTTGCCGTTATCCATAGGCTCAATTTCTGTCACGGCACGGACACGAATTTTACCACGACCGGTACGATATGCCTCCTCAATACCACGTGTACCAAGAATCTGTGCACCTGTTGGAAAATCCGGTCCCTTAATGATCTGCATAATCTCTTCAATGGTTGTTTCTTTATCTTCCTTGATATCATCAATAATCTGTACAACGGCATTGATCACTTCACGCAAATTGTGTGGTGGAATGTTAGTTGCCATACCTACGGCAATTCCGGAAGTACCATTCACCAATAGATTTGGATATCTGGATGGTAATACTGTCGGCTCTTTTTCCGTTTCATCAAAGTTTGGAATAAAGTCAACTGTATCCTTGCCAATATCTGCAAGCATTTCAACAGAAATTCTGCTTAATCTTGCCTCTGTATAACGCATTGCGGCTGCTCCGTCGCCATCGACAGATCCAAAGTTACCATGACCGTCTACCAAAGGATATCTGGTTGACCAATCCTGTGCCATATTTACCAATGCACCATAAATAGAGCTATCACCATGTGGATGATATTTACCCATTGTATCACCAACGATACGTGCACATTTACGGTGAGGCTTATCCGGTCCATTATTCAACTCATCCATTGCATACAGAATACGTCTTTGTACAGGTTTTAGACCATCTCTTACATCTGGCAAAGCTCTTGCAGCAATAACAGACATGGCATAATCAATGTATGACGTTTCCATTTTCTCTTTTAGATCCACTTCATGAATCTTATCAAAAATATTTTCGTCCATCTTGTCCTCCAATACTTACTCAACCATTAAATATCTAAATTCTTCACATATTTTGCATTTGCTTCAATAAATTCACGACGCGGTTCCACTTTATCTCCCATAAGTGTATTAAACGTCAAATCAATTTCCGCTTCCGAATTATCTCCAATATTAACACGGAGCAAAATACGTTTTTCCGGATCCATCGTAGTATCCCAAAGCTGTTCTGCATCCATCTCACCAAGACCTTTGTAACGTTGAATCTTGTTGTTGCCGTCTCGTCCAATCTCTGTCAAAATTTCATTCAATTCATTATCATCATAAGCATAACGAATCATTTTATTTTTTTCGACTTTATACAATGGCGGCTGCGCCAGATAAACATGTCCTTGTCTGATCAGCTCCGGCATAAATCGATATAAAAATGTCAGCATCAATGTTGCAATATGTGCACCATCTACATCGGCATCTGTCATAATGACAATCTTATCGTAACGAAGCTTACTAATATCAAAATCATCGCCGATTCCTGTACCAAATGCAGTTATCATTGCTTTAATCTCATTATTGACCAAAATTTTATCCAAGCGTGATTTTTCTACATTCAAAATTTTACCACGCAACGGAAGAATCGCCTGAGTTGCTCTATTTCTTGCAGTTTTGGCACTTCCACCTGCAGAATCACCCTCTACGATGTAAATCTCACAGTTTTTCGGATCTTTATCACTGCAATCTGCCAATTTACCGGGAAGAGCACTTCCCTCAAGGGCAGTTTTTCTTCTTGTGAGATCTCTGGCTTTACGTGCTGCATCTCTGGCACGCTGTGCAACGACAGCTTTTTCACAAATAATCTTAGCGATTGCAGGATTCTGCTCTAAGAAATAAGTAAGCTGCTCGGTTACCACCGATTCAACGGCACCTCTTGCCTCACTATTACCTAATTTCTGCTTTGTCTGTCCCTCAAACTGCGGTTCTGATATTTTAATACTGATAATAGCTGATAATCCTTCACGAATATCTTCACCCGCTAAGTTTGCATCGCTATCTTTCAGAATTTTATTTTTCTTTGCATAATCATTAAACGTCTTAGTTAATGCATTTCTAAAACCTGTTAAATGTGTTCCACCTTCCGGCGTCGTAATATTATTTACAAAGCTGTAAGTTCCTTCTTGATAAGAGCTGTTGTGCTGCATTGCAACTTCAACATAAATATCATTTCTCTGTCCCTCACAATAAATAACATCTTCATACAAAGCATCTTTTTGTTTATTCAAATAAGACACATATTCTTTGATACCACCCTCATAGTGGAACGAACGAATCTTTGGTTCTTCCAAACGACGGTCAATCAAAATAATCTTTAATCCTTTTGTCAAAAATGCCATTTCTCTAAGTCTTTGACGTAGTGTATCATAATCAAATACTGTTTCTTCAAAAATTTCTTTATCCGGCAAAAATACAACTTCTGTACCGGTATGATCTGTTTCTCCAATTTCTTTCAGTGGATACATTACTTTTCCGCGTTCATATCTTTGACGATACATCTTGCCATTTTGATGAATGGTATGCAGATGATGAGTGGAGCGGTATCTCCTCTTCGTGAAAGTCCGGTATTCATTAAGATGCTGACCATGTTTTCCAATCCGATCGCAGGTATCCTTGTTGGTATTGCATTTACCGCAGTACTGCAGAGTGCATCTGCAACAGTCGGTGTACTTCAGGCGCTGTCTGTAACCGGAATCTTGACATTTGCGAGTGCGTTTCCGATCGTTCTTGGTATTGGTGTCGGTGCTGCATGTCCGGTCCTTATTTCTGCGATTGGAGCCAATAAGAATGGTAAGAGAACTGCTCTTGTGTATCTGATCAATGACCTTTTTGGTTTGATCCTCTGGTCAGTGATCTTCTATACAGTAAATGCATTTGTACATTTTACATTTATGGATATGACCATGTTACTTCCTGTTATAAGGAAGATCCGCGGACATCCTGGGGAAAAATTGTTGATCATATGAAACAGCTTTATCCAGAAGCCGCGGATACGCAGATAAGAAAGATTCTAAAATAGGAGAGAATATGTGCAGCAGATATTATATAGATCCCAATATGATGGAGGAGATTTCCAGAGTGGTACAGAACATAGATGGGAGGATTCGGCTGACACAAGGAGATATCCGTCCGACCGATGTCGCACCGGTCATTGGACAGTCAGAACATGGACTGGAACTGGGTATGTGCAGATGGGGATATCCCCTGTCAAAAGGCAAAAATCCGGTCATCAATGCAAGGGTGGAAACTGTCATGGATAAACCTTCCTTTCAGAACGGAATCTTATATCATCGGCTGTTGATTCCGGCAGGCGGCTTCTACGAATGGAATTCCCTGAAAGAAAAGAGTTCCTTTACCAGACCTGATTCCTCTGTGCTGTACATGGCAGGGTTCTGTGACTGGTTTGAGAATGAACGAAGATTTGTGATCCTGACTACCACAGCGAATGATTCCATGAAAAAAATCCATAATCGTATGCCTTTGATCTTGGAAAGGGAACAAATTACAGACTGGTTTGATAATAACAAAATGCCTGTACTTCTGTACCAGACACCGACTCAGCTTAATCGACAGACGGAATATGAACAGCAGAGTCTGTTTTCATAGAAAGTGGTGAGTTTTAATGACAAAGGATGAATGGTACAAGCAACTGTTCGAGAGACTTGAAAACTCCAGATTTCGGAGCAGATTTCATCTTAAGCAGAAGGATATTGATTATATTCATGAAAAAGGACTGGATACGATCCGGAAACACGCAGAGGATTTCATTACAAAACGGGAAGCTCCTGCATATATTCCCAATGATGGGAAGCAGACACCCATGCGCGGTCACCCGGTATTCATCGCACAGCATGCAACTGCGACCTGCTGCCGGGAATGCATCCGCAAATGGCACAAGATACAACCCGGCCGGGAATTGAGTCAGGTGCAGCAGGATTAT
>ENA-ORNR01003634-ORNR01003634.1-human-gut-metagenome-genome-assembly--contig:-NODE-3634-length-11335-cov-2.705674_pt1 | contig 11335 bp, 7 predicted proteins | sample MGYA00242114_ERZ509020 | MGnify/ENA primary metagenome ERZ509020 (study PRJEB26280, sample SAMEA2338758) | human gut metagenome | biome: human gut; feature: human-associated habitat; material: faeces...
AATGAGCATACGGCCTCCCGAGATTAGATTCCGCTCGGTACAGAGATTATAGTAGGCCTGCGGGTTGCTGCCGCCGGCGACCATCCTCAGGTCATCCATGTCATTCCAGCACAGAGCAGCCTCGGTGACCCACATGGGGCCGACAAACGGGAAATCGCAGGTAGTGCCGTTGATGCGGATGTTGACAGCGGCGGTCTCGGCGACGACATTGACTCCGGCGAGTCCCGACTCGCTTCTCACCACATCTGACAGCAGAGCGGGCGTCTCGCTGTAACTGAGCGCGAGCCCATACCGCGACGAGCAGAGGTCGAGCTCCACCACATTGATCGACTGATAGCGGCCTGTGAAAGCATCACGGTCATCAAATGAATAATATATCAGTCCGGGCGCCATGGAGTCTATCTCCCAGCCGAGCGGATCGGCCTTGAACGACGGCGTCTTTTCGGCCTCCTGAGGCACATACACGTCATTGGCAGCCTGCTTGTCCCGGTCCGAGAGAGGCTTGGAGCCATTGTAGGGCTCGTCGCCGGTGCAGCCGGGCAAGACCAGAGCGATGGCGGCAGCCAGGGGGAGGATATATCGTGTTGTCTTGTTGAATATCATGATCATTCGTTTTACGGGATGTAAGGGAAGTGATAAAACGGGCCGGACCCGCCGGCCCGTTGTCTTACATCTTTTTTTTTTGAAACTACCTATTAATTGTTTTTATTCCCATACGAATCGCGGAGTCGCGCCCGAAAGATTCCAGATGCTCTCGCTCCAGCCCAGGGCGCGCGCGGCGGCGATGATGTCGTCGGTCCTCTCGGCGTCAATTCCTTTGCCGTAACGTCCCGAGGTGAGCTGCGCCACTCCCAGATTGTATGCGGTACCGCTCCAGGCGTAGTTTGTGCCGATACATCCGTCCTCCAGGTTGGCAGTGCAGACAAAGCCGCAGATATTCCAGCAGTAGCCGTTGAAACCGGCGAACGAACGCATCCAGCCGATGTTGCGGTCGATACGGACTCCGAGCTCGGGAGTGCCCCTCTCGAAAAATATCACCATACCGGCGATACCGCCGCCGTTGGGATGGTTGCTGCACGAGGCCAGACACGACATCTCGCCGGTCGCCCAGCAGCACTCTACCTGCGAATTAAGACCCAGCACGGCCACCAGTGCGCCGCCCGCGTTGTCCCACGCGATATTGTCCATCTCTATATTCACGTCGGCATAGCAGTTGCGTATGACGGCGTTGCGCGCCTGTCCGGCAATACCGCCGGGGCCCACATTCTTGACATTTTTGCTGTAGCTCTTGATCGTGCCCTGCACGTAGACCTGTTCTACCAGGGCCGACTGCTCGGCCGAGCCGACATAGGCGGCCAGTATGGCATCGGGCTCGATGTCATTGGCCACGTTGGCGTCGGTGATCTCAGCGTTTTCGAAGCGCACGTTGCGGCACTCGCCATAAAGTATGCCGAAGAAGGACGCATATTTCTTGTCGGTGCACTTGAAATTGCTGATGGTGTGGTTGCCGCCGTCAAATACGATACGCGCCGTCGCGGTGGGATTGGTGTTGACGGGAGTCCAGTCTGTGAAGCGCCGCATGTCCACGTCGCAGTCGAGCTTGAAATATGTGGTGCCGGTCGCCTTGAGGGCGAAGCGGATGTTGGGCATCTGATTGGGCTGGTTGATGATGTAGGGACTGCCCGCGCTGCCGTCGCCGAGCTCAAAGAGCGGGCGGCGCATCACGCAGATGATGTTCTCCGACAGCCGGCCGCCGGGGACATTGAGCGAGCCGTCCTCGCGGGTCCATATGGTCGAGGCATCACCCGACTCAAGCGCCACGGCATTCTGGAAGCCGTAGGCCCAGCAGATGAATGCGGCCTCATAGAGAGTGGCGCCGGCAGCGGCGCCGTCGGCTTTGTCGACATGCAGCATCACAGCCTGTCCGTTGCGGTCTATGCCGATCACCGAGCGCGCCAGGCGCTCGTCGCTGCCGTCCTCGCGCACGTTGATGCGTCCGGCCTTCACGATGAGCTCACCGCCCACCATGGCGGTGTTGTACTTCTCCTTCACACGGTTGATGTCCAGGGGACATGCGCCGATTTCCATGCGCTCGTCGCTGATGCCGATAAGGGCCTTGCCCTGCAGGCCGGCTCCCTCACGCTTCACTTCGCCATCCACGAGCAGATACTCGGCCTTGGCGCCGTTGATGGCAAAGAGGGCATTCTCACGCATCGACATGTCGGCGAGCGACGACTGCTTGGAGTTTTCCTTCACGTCGGTCTTGAGTGTGGCGGGCGCATAGCTGATTACCGAGAGCTTCTGAGGCACTCCCCACATGGTCACGGTACCGGTCTTGACCGTGGCTCCCGACGACATGTCGGTCTGATTCCACTCGATGCGGGTGAGAGCGAGTGAATCGGGGTCCCAGAACAGGTCCTGATTGTAATTGTCCGAGAAAAGCCCGTCGAAATACGAGTTGTCGATGTCGTCGCCGCACGAAGCCACGGCGCCGCAGAGGGCTCCCGCTATGATATATGCTGTTAACTTTAGCTTGTTCATGTTTCAATCTTTTCGATGTGTCAGAAAGAGAGTCCGTCGTCCCAGCCGGGGTTCTGGACGAGAGCGCCATTGGTCAGGCGACGCTCTTTCATGGGGATGGGCCAGAGATAGTCGCGCTCCTCGTTCCAGTGGCGCTCGATCTCGTCGAGTATCACCAGGCGGCTGCTGGAGGCGTCGATACGCAGGTCACGACCGATCTGCAGCTTGGTCGCGCACGACGATGCCGGCATACCGCCCGAGTAGAGCAGCAGGTCGTTGACTCCGTCGCCGTCGAGGTCATACTCTCCCTCGCCGGGGAAGTACATGCCGAGGAAGGGCTGGTCGAAGACGGCGCCGGCCTTCCAGCGCATGATGTCGTTGTAGCGCAGACCCTCCTGCACGAGCTCTACCGTGCGCTCGCGGCGTATCTCGAGGATGACGCCCTTGTTGGGACCGGTCACGTTGGTGAAGCCGGTCTTGGGCGACTCCATCCAGGGGTCGGGATGCTCGTTGGCATAGGCCAGATTAAGATTGGGCATGCCCACACGGTCGCGGATAGGCTTGACGGAGCGGTCTATGTCGTCCTGTGTGAGCGTGCCGAGCTCGGCCTTGGCCTCGGCGTAGTTGAGATATACCTCGGCGGCGCGGTACTGGGGCAGGTCATTGTACGAGAGGAATACTCCGTCGTACTGGCGGCCGGCATCGTACTTGCGGGGCTGGTAGCCGAGCAGCTGTGTGGCCAGGTTGGGCGCCGTGAGCACACCGTCGCGCATGGTGCCCGGGCAGCAGATGGTCTGGGTCATGCGGGGGTCGCGGTTCTTGTATTCCTCATTGATGGTCATGCGGTCGTAGCCCGGTACCGACGAGAAATAGGTGCCGTCTTTCATCAGATATGCCTGTGCCAGGCGCACGGTGTATCCGGCGCCCGAGGTCGAATTGGAGTATATCCAGCCGTGGGCACCCTGACGCAGGTCGAGGTCCTTGTCGTATGCGCGGGCCAGTATCACCTCGTCGGGATTGCATTTGGCGGCATGGAAGAGCTCGAAATATGGCTCCGCTCCCACGCGGGCAATGGTATATCCGCTCTGATTGATAAACTCGCTGCCGGCCTCGGCACAGATGGTGAGGTATTTCTCCCAGTCGTCGAGACCGTGGTACTTGCGGAATGTGCCCTCGAAGAGCGTCACGCGGGTCTTGAGCGCGAGTGCCGTCCAGCGGGTGAGGCGGTAGGTGTCGCGGCTGGTGGGGAGGTTGGCGATGGCGTAGTCGATATCCTCGAGCACCTTCTGCATCACAAACTCACGCGAATCGCGGGGCTTGTACAGATCGGGGTCGTCGGACTCGAGCACCTTGTCGTACCAGGGCACATCGCCGAAATAAGCAACCTTGCGGTAGTAGAACACGGCGCGGAAGAAGCGGGCTATGGCGTCGTAGTAGGCGCGGGCGTCGGCATCGCTGCACTGGCCCGAACGCGAGAGATAGAAATTGATGTCGCGCAGAGTGCCCCACGACCAGTGGCCGCCGCTCTCGGGGATGATACGCAGGCCGCAAATGGCTTCGTTGGCCGTCGGGGCCATCATGATGTCGCCCGCGTCCTTGAAGATCTCATCGGCCTGGGTACCGCTTTCATAAAATTTGTTGGTGTACTGGGCCAGGTCGGCAGGCGTCTTGAAGAACGACTCGGGGGTAGTCTTGTCGAGCGGGAACTTGTCGAGCTCGTCCTCACACGAGGCAAGGCTGCAAGCCGCCAGGATTACCGCACCTGATATGATATGTCTGGTAAGTTTCATTTTAGGACCTTTTAGAGCGTCAGAGTGTAAGGGTGAGACCGAACGTATAGAGTTTGTTCATGGGATATACCGAGTTGACGGTCACGGCTCCTGTCGTGCGCCAGTTGGAGGCATATCCGGCCTGCTCGGGATCGATATATTTGTTGCGCAGAGGAGTGCAGGTGAAGAGATTGTCGCCGCTGAAATAGATGCGGAGATTCTGGATTCCGATCTTGTGCATCCACTTGGTGGGGAAGGTATAGCCTATCATGAGATTGCGGAGCTTGAAGTATGCGACGCTCTCGAGATAGCGGTTGTTGGCGGCGCCGAGCTCGTCGTTGCCCCCGGTCATGTAGCCGCGGGGACGGGGAAAGAAGCTGTCGGGATTGGCCTCGGACCACACGTTTTTCATGAAATCGCGCGGAATAAACGAGCAGTACGAATAGTCATACGGTCCCCAGTAATCATAGCTGCCCGAGCCAGGATACCAGTCCTGCTTGCCTACCCCGCTGAACATGGCCGACAGGTCGAAGCCAAAGTAGTTGGCGGTCAGACGCAGGCTGTAAGTATATCGGGGCAGTGCGTTGCCGAGTATCACCTGGTCTTTCACATCGTCAGCAGTCTGAGTCGGACGGATTTTACCGTCGCCGTCGAGATCGACATATTTGAGGTCGCCGGCACGCAGACCCGGCTCGCCGGCCGAGGAGTTGATGCGGGTGTTGACATATGTCTGGTCCACCGGATATGCAGCGGCCTCGGCGTCGGTCTTGAAGTATCCGTCGGTGATATAGCCCCATATGTCGCCCAGGCGCTGCCCCTCGTAGGGAGTGCCGATGCTCTTGGTGGGGTTGTAGTAATTGGTCACCTTGGCGGTGTTGTCAGCTATGGAGAAGTTGGCCGAATACTGGAAGTCGTGCTTGAAAAGCGAGAAATGGTCGCGCCACTCCAGCGAGAGCTCCCAGCCCTTGGTACGCAGACTGGCGGCATTCATCAGGGGGATGGAGGCGCCGTAGGTCGAGGGCAGGTCGCGCGAGGTGCACAGCATGTCCTTGGTGTCGCGTATGTATGCGTCGCCCGTGAAGCTCAGGCGGTTGTTGAGGATGCCGAAGTCAAGGCCGAGATTGTAGGTGTAGACCTTCTCCCAGGTGAGGTCGCCGGCATTGGGAGCCGAGACGGTCGCGTTAGTGAGAAGATTGCCGTCGCCGAAGGTATAATAGACCCGGCCACTGGTATTGATAGTCTGGATATAGTCGTAGTAACCGACACCAGCCTGGTTGCCGAGCGAGCCGTAGGACAGACGGAGCTTGAGATTGTTCAGGAAGTCATGTACACCGCTCATGAACGCCTCCTCGCTGATACGCCAGCCGGCCGAGAAGGATGGGAAGAAGCCGTAACGGTGGCCGCGCGGAAATCGCGACGAGCCGTCATAGCGGCCGCTCGCCTCGAATAGATACCGGCCCTTGTAGTCGTAGTTGAAGCGGTAGAACAGGCCCAGCAGGGCGTATTCGTCCTGACCGCCGGTGAGCGAGATATTGTCGCCCGATGCGAGGTTGAAGTCATCGAGCGACGGACTTACCACACCGTCGCGCTGCACACGCAGGTGCTCGTATTTGCGGGTCTCATAGTTCATACCCGCCGTGAGGGCGAAGTTGTGAGCCTCCTTGAGCGAAAGATTGTAGGCGCCGAATACGTTGAACGCATGGAAGCGGCTGTCGGAATGACGCTGAAACAGTGAGTTCTCGGCATTGATAAACTGAAGGTTGCACGTCTCGATCACACCGGGCTTCTGCGAGTATTCAAAATTGGAATGACGGTTCTGGTCGCGCCATTTCTGATTGAAATAGGTGTAGTTGCCGGTGACGGTAAGCCCCTTGAACGGCTTGACTACCAGCTCAAATGTGGTGGAAAAATTGCTGTTGCGGTCCTCGTTGCGCGAGTTGCCGTTTTGAAAGGCGGCCACGATACCGTCGCCGAGGGTATAGCCGTTGTGGCTGTCGGTCACATAGATGAGGGTGCCGTCGGGGTTTCGGGGTACGTCGGACGCCAGCACATGGTGTTGCAGACGGTAAGCGGTGGGAGCACCGACGGGAACGGGAGAGTTGTGCTTGAAACTGTCCCAGAAGTAAGAAGCGTTGAGCGACGCCGACAGCCATGATGTGATCTCCGTGTTGACCTTGGCGCGGAAATTATACTTCTGATAGTTGTCATTGGCCTGCCTCAACACGCCGTCCTGCGAGTGGTAGCCGCCCGACACATAGTAATTGAGACGGTCATTGCCGCCCTGGAGGCTGAGATTGTGCTCCCACGTGGGGCGCGACTCGTCGTAAAACCAGTTCCACCAGTCGGTATTGCCATAATAACGGTAACGGCCGTCACGGATCACCGTCCAGGGTCGGTCGGGATTCTCGGTCTCGTCGAAGCGGCGGATATACAGCTGGTAATAATCCTCATAATCATAGGTGGTGTACGGCGTGCCCACGGTCGAGGAAAAGAATTTGTCGACAATAGCCGCATGATAATATCCGCGGGTCTCATAGTCGCGCGATACGGTAGGGCCGGCGAATGAGTATGAGCCTGAGTATGTGATGGTCGACTTGCCTTCCTTACCCTTCTTGGTGGTGACTAGTATCACACCGAAAGCCGCGCGTGCGCCATATATGGCCGATGCCGATGCGTCGCGGAGTACCGACATCGACTCTATGTCGTTTGGGTTGACCGAGTTGAGGTCGCCCTCCACGCCATCTATTAGGATCAAGGGGCTCATGCCGTCGGAACTCCCCGAGAGGGTCTGTACACCGCGGATATTGATGGTGGAGCCATATTCGCCGGGACGCCCGGTCGCCGACTTGATATTCATGTTGGGCACGATACCCTGCAACAGCTGAGTCGTGGTCGTACCCACGCGGCTGGTGAGCTGGTCGCCGTCGACCACCGAAACGGCACCGGTGAGGTTTATCTTTTTCTGCGTACCGTAGCCTACGACTACCACCTCGTCGAGGAGCTCCTGGCTGTCAGACATCATGACGGTATGGAGCGCTGCGGTGTCAGAAGCCCGGTATTTCACCGGCTTGCAACCTATATATGAGAAAGCCACGTCGGCGTCGGCCGGAACATTGCTTATCACATAGCGGCCGTCCACATCAGTGATGGCGGCCAGATCGGTGCCGGGAATCCTGACCGCGGCCCCTATGATGGGCTCGCCGTCAGAGCCTACTACCGTACCGCCGACCGTCACAGTTTCCTGCTGTGCGGCGCCGTTTGCCGCGCTTTTGTCGTCTTTTGACGGTTTGAGGCGGCGACTCACCACTATCGACTTGTCAGATACGATCTGAAATGTCAGTGACGTTCCGCGCAGGGCTGCGGTGAGCACCCTGCTCACCGGGGCATCGGTATAATTGACATTCACCTGCGGCGCGCCGCTGAGGATGTCCGACTTATATGAAAATACATAGGGCGTCTGCCGCTCTATGCTTTCAAAAAGCTGCTGCAACGACGCCTGCTTCAGGTGCACTGTCACAGTGCTCTCGGCTTTTACCGCCGGCCCCGCGATAAGCAGAAGCAGCAGACAAAGCATCAGTCGCTTTGCTAATTTTACATCCATAAATTCAGAACTGTGTTAATTAAGATTATGACGGGTTTATTGTATTAGTTTCAAGGCGTTTTTTACCTGCGCTATGGATGTATTCAACCAAATTTTGCAATTGTCCCAACAAAAATTTATGTTCTTTAACATGTGTGCTGATTTAGTTGATTTTGCTTTGTAATACATTTTTTTTGCTATAAGTTTGCACCGCGAAAGCAGGCTGCGACACCGCAGTCAGCAATAATTATCTGACCACAAAAAGCTGCATAACCGGATGAAACAGATCGAAGAAGTATCGGAAACCCTCCTCAGCGTAGCCCTACGGGACGGCTCGGTGGAGGCGTTCAACCGTGCCTTCAGGATCTACCACCGGCGGCTGTATTATTATGTGGCCATTGTCACCAAGAACAAACATGATGCCGAGGAGATAGTGCACGACATATTCATCACTCTGTGGCTCAACCGTGCCAAGCTCGACCCGGCCGAAAGCCTCCAGAGCCTGCTCTTCTCCATCGCGTATCACCGACGTATCAACTATCTGAAGAAAATCCTGAGACAACCGCAGTCAGAGGATTACATGGAGCTGCAGAACGATCTGATCAGCAACGACACCGACATGCTCGAATACAAGGACTTCTGCACTAAACTGAACAATGCGCTGCGCACGCTGCCGCCCAGGGTACAGCGCATGATCGTACTCTCCCGTATCCACAACGTGCCCAACGCCACGATTGCAGAAAAATTCGGCATAGCCGAGAAAACCGTCAGGAACCAGCTCTCCGCCGGCCTCAAGGAACTCAAGAAACAACTCAAAATCCAAGACAATATACTCTGACGCCATGCAAAAACCACAAGACCCACGGGAACACATTCCACCAGAGATGCTGCATGCCGACGAATTACAGCCGTCCGACTTCATCGAGCCGGAGATGATCTTTACTGAGGATGACAGCGAACGTCTCCTGCACCAGCTTGACAACGAAATCTACCGCCGGATGCGGCGGCGCGTATGGACATCCATCGCAGCCGCACTCATACCGGTGGCGGTCGTCGTGGGATTTTTCGCCTTCAAATATGAATCCAAGTCGCGCGACTACGACAACGTGATGGCATGGAATATCGAAATCTCCACCGCCTGCGGCGAGTCATCAAACACCACCCTCCCCGACGGATCGGTCATATGCCTCGGGCCCGACTCACACCTGAGCTATTCGCCTGCCTCGTTCAACGACCAGACACGAGAAATCAGATATATCGGCGAGGGCCGCTTCTCCATAGCACACAACCCCGACGTGCCTTTCATACTGAAATCGGCGACCATCGAGATCACCGTCCACGGCACCGAATTTGCCATCATGTCGCGCGACGGCGACCAGCAGTCGGAGATATGTCTTGAAGAGGGCTCCATCACGCTGAACTCCATCAAATCCGGCGAGAAGATACCCATGACACCCGGCGAGACGGCATTTGTCAACCACGGTACCGGCAAAATCGAGATCGTCGACAACTCGCAGCGCTCGCGCATAGCCGTCGGCAACCACGTGACATATTTCAACACGGCCGCACTGCCCGAGGTCGGAGCCGCCCTCAAGCGCTACTACGGATATACGCTGCGCTTCGACGAGGAGCTGTCGGGGGTATGTTTCACCGGCTCGATCCCGACCAACAACCTGGACCAGGCACTATATATCATCGAATCGGCACTCGCCGTGCGCGCGTTGCCCGACGACGACCGCATCATCACACTTGTCCCGGCAAGCAAATAATCCGATCTAAGAGCTTGTTTAAAAACAAGCTCTAAATATAAATCATCTGTCATATAAACCTAAATCAACCAATACTGATGAAAAAACTCATTGTCATCGTCGCCGGTATCGCCATGGGCATAGCCGGCCACGCACAGAGCGTGTCGCTCTATCAGGGAGAGACCGAAGTGATGAATTGCCCCACCGAGAGCATCGACTCGATAGTGTTCAAGAACAAGGCCGCGACCGGGACAATGCCTGTGGCTGCCCGCGCGGTCAACGGCCACTGGTGTGCGCTGGGCACATCGATCACATGGTACAACGAGAACGTATCGTCGCAGCCGATAGCCGGCTCGTTCACCCGCGGATACCAGAGCCGTGTCATGGATCGCCTGAAATTCTCGCAGTACTCCAATCAAGGCGTCAACGGTGGCGTGGTCAAGTCGGCTATAGATAAAGTCATCCGCGCCGACTACTACACCATCGAACACGGTATCAACGACTGGGCCAAAAACACTGCCGTAGGCACTATCGACGACTACATCAACAACACCAACAACGGCACGTTCGCCGCCAATTACCGTGTGCTCATCGACAAGATCTATGCAACCAATCCCGATGCCAAAATCGTACTCTGCACGCCCCGCAAGGCATACGGATTCAACGGTTTCCTGCCCGCTCACTGGTATGACCCCAAACACGACAACAATACGGGTAAAGACATATATCTCAAGGACTATGTCGACATAGTACGGCAGATTGCCGAATATGAGTCTCTGCCGCTGGCCGATTTCTTTGCGGAATGTGGCGCACAGCACAATCTCCAGCGCCTGTCGATCGACGTGGCTCTCCACCCCAACGATGCCGGTTACCAGCTGATGGCCAATGTGCTCTTGCAGGCGTTAGAAAAGACCATCGTTGACTGAAAACAGTCCCCGACATGAAAATTCAATCGACAATACGTGCCCTGGTCCTCGCCACGGCCATGACCATCACCGGCGCCGGTGTCGCCACAGCTGCCGATGTCAGCGTGTGCCTGCATCTCAACGGCGGCGAGAAGGTCTTCTTCTCATTCCGTGACCACCCCGTACTGACGTTCGAGGGCAATCAGATGCACATCACCTACAAGACCGACCAAGTATCGGTACACGACTATACCACGGTGAGAAAAATCACGTTTGAGGACGTCAGCGGCGTGAAAGAGGTCACGGAGGAAAATGGCCGCATCAGCTCGCGCGCCGGCATAGTCACTCTGACAGGATTTGCCGCCGGCACCGCCGTGAGCGTCGTCTCGGTCAACGGCCAGGTGATGCTCACCGACACTATCGCCGACGGAGAGCCATACTGCATCGACCTGAGCGGGTATGCCAAGAATGTGTACATCATCCGTGCCAACGCGATAAGCTACAAAGTCACCAACTGACAATCACCGAAACGACATGAAAATTTTACGGTACCTTATCGTGGCGGTGCTCACCGTCATGGCTTCCCTCTCATGCGCGTCCGCTCCTCTGCGGGTCGCCTCACCCGACGGCCGCATCTCGGTGCGGATCTCCAACGACTCCTCCAGGGGGCTCTTCTACAGCGTGGACCGCGACGGCAAGCCTGTCCTGAATCCGTCCCGGCTGGGACTTGTGCTCAAGGATATGCCGGCACTCACCGACGGCTTCACGGTGGTGAAGGCAGTCCCTTCGACCTTCGACGAGACCTGGGAGCCC
>ENA-ORNR01003646-ORNR01003646.1-human-gut-metagenome-genome-assembly--contig:-NODE-3646-length-11314-cov-6.561773_pt1 | contig 11314 bp, 10 predicted proteins | sample MGYA00242114_ERZ509020 | MGnify/ENA primary metagenome ERZ509020 (study PRJEB26280, sample SAMEA2338758) | human gut metagenome | biome: human gut; feature: human-associated habitat; material: faeces...
CCGTGGCCGAAGTGCCGGCGAAGCGCTGCCCGGCGGCGAGGGCGTGGCCGACCCGTCCTGCCTCGCCATGACCACCGAGAGCCTGACCCGGGAATACCCGCTGTATACTCCCAGCCTGCTCAATCTGGTCAAGACCAGCGAGACCCGCGCCCGGGAGCTGACCGGAGAGGACCGCACTTAAGTCTCTGTGAAACTAGTGTAAATTCTGCCGTTTTTTGCTTGCATCTGCGTGCAAAAGATGTTATAAACAAAGCAGAACATTTTCATCGTGCTTCATCATAAAGCGAATTTAAGGAGGGACACATCCATGTCCAATAAAATTTCCCGCCGCACCTTCCTCAAGTGTACCGGTGCCTCCGCAGCGGCTCTGGGCGCTGCTGCCATGCTGGGCGGCTGCGGCTCCAGCACCAGCAACGCCATCGAAGTCAAGGTCGGCGACAAGGTCAGCAACTGGAACAATCTGGGCGTCCAGCTCACCAGCGTCTTTACCATGGCCAACACCCCCGACCTGCCCGATCACGAGTATGTCGCCGTGCTCGTCACCGCTGTGAACCGCTCCGGCGCGACTACCTTCAACATCGGCGCACAGAACCTCGCCGAGCTGGATGCCGCCTATCCGCTGAACGATGAGGCCACCAAGCTCGATGTCGCCCGTCAGTACTTCCACGCTCTGGCCGCCTCCACCACCGATTTCACCGCTGTCTGCGACGGCGCTGAGGCCGAGGTCGGCGCTTACATCCAGCTCTATAATGCCGCCGCTCAGAGCTTCTCCGAGTCCACCAATCTGCCCCCGCAGGGCGCAGGCTACATCCAGCTGATCTGCTGCGTCCCCACCGGCTGGCAGAAGCTGAGCGTCACCTTCACCCCGACCTTCGTGGCAAACAAGAGCCTCACCTTCTCTCTGAGCTCTTCTGACCTGACGCAGGCCTGAGGCATTTTTCCGAGACGAAATTCCGTCATAAAGGGCAGAGCTTCCCCACAAAATTTTTGTGAAAAGCATTGACATCTGCTCATTTTTCGCCTATTGTATAGGCAAGACGCCCTTCGGGGCAGTACAATGATTTCTGTGTTTCTACATAAAGGAGGAACGATCATGTCCTTAGAATTCAACCGCCGCTCTTTCCTGAAGTACAGCGCCGCCGCTGCCGTGGCTGTGGCTGGTTCCAGCCTGCTCGTTGGCTGTGGTGAGGATGAGTATCAGAAGACCGGTAAAATCGGCAGCACCCTGAAGCTGATGGGTACTTTCAAGACCTATAAGAGCGCGGACGATCCCGACAAGGCACCTACTTATGATAGCAATACGTCCAAATTCACCTGCACCGTCAACATCAAGTGCACCACCAAAAAGGTTCCGCTGTATGTGACCAATGAGTGCTTTGAGCTTACTGTGACCCGCGATAAGACTGAGAAGAACTACGCCAAGCAGTATATCACGATTACCGACCCGGAATTTGATCTGGAAGAGAGCGAGGATGCAAAGGACTTTGCCCTCACCATCACCTCTGTCGATATTCAGGATGGCGACACCGTCGAGCTGAAGTACTGGCCCCGTATTCAGGCCAGCAGCGGCAACAGCGGCTACACCCGTGCTTTCTGCACTTGGAAGATGGTTGCCAAGAAGGATACTAATAGTAATAAAATTGTCCTCAAGTGATCTCTTTTCTGCACTCCGCGCCCAAGGCTCACGCCTTGGGCGTTTTTATTTGCATCTCTCCGTCATTCTGCCAAAACGCAAGCGAAGATTTTTAGTGGTTTTGTGTCTTGTGCATAAGGTGCTTTTCCTGCTACAATAAGAGCATCCCAACCGGGGAGCGCAGCGGCCGGACAGATGTGCCGCCGCGCTGTTTCCTTTTGAGGGATGGGCGTCCTGCCTGATTTCACAAGAACAGGAGTGTGCAGTTATGATCAATATGGTAAAGCTTCCCACCAACAAAAGCAGTCTGTTCCTGCGCGTGGCAAAGGGCCACTTCGCCACCAGCCACAGCCACATCAACTACTACATCGACGTCACCACCCAGAAAGCCCGCCTCTCGGAGGCGAAGGCTGTCGCCAAGGAGCTGGTGGCTGCCTATCAGCACAGCACCATCGTGGACACCGTGCTCTGTCTGGACGGCACGCAGGTCATCGGCACCTGTCTGGCCAACGAGCTGACCAAAGACGGCTTTGCCAACATGAATGCCCACCAGACCATCTACGTCATCACCCCCGAGTACACCAGCGGCAGCCAGATCATCCTCCGCGACAATCTCGCCCCGATGGTCAGGGGCAAGCACGTCCTCATCCTGTCGGCCTCCATCACCACCGGCTACACCGTGCAGGCGGCCATCGAGGCGGTCAACTACTACGGCGGCACCGTGGCGGGCCTGTCGGCCATCTTCGCCACCACCCACGAGTGTCTGGGCATCCCGGTCACCTCCATCTTCGACCCCTCCAGCCTGCCCGACTACGCCAGCTTCGACAGCCGCGACTGCCCCATGTGCAAGGCCGGCCAGCCCATCGACGCACTGGTGAACAGCTTCGGCTATTCGGCCCTCTGAATCTGAAATTTTCCTCCCTCTTTCTCCCCGCCGTGCAGCTGCATGGCGGGGAGTTCTATTATAAAAAAGAGCCGTCAAAGGCATTTTATTGCCCTTGACAGCCATTTAAAAAATGATTATACTACAAATAAGAAAGGCGCTGGCCTGCAAACGGCTTGCTCCTTACCTTAGTGGATCAAGAAAAAATGACCGCACAGATGTAGAGAGTCAGGCGGTCATTTTTTCTTGTCTTTATCATTACTGTGAGAAACAGTCCATGTGATTTGAGCGGCAGTTTCATGATAACATATTTTCTGACAAAAAACAACGAGGCCTTGCGAACGCAAGGCCTCGTTGTTTTTATTTTTTCATCTTCGGAAACACGAAGGAATTATGCCGGTATGCGATAAGCAGTTCTATGGTCATGAAGCACCAGATGACCGGCTCGCAGAGGATGACCGCGTTATACTCAAAGCGGGGGATGAAGAGCAGGACGAAGACGATCTTGCCCAGAAACTCGATGACGCTGGACAGCAGGGGCAGCACCTTCTCGCCCATGCTCTGCAGAGCGTAGCGGGTGGAGAGCAGCATTCCCAGCACGGCGTAGAAGGGTGCGTTCCAGACCAGATACCGTGCGCCGTTTTCCAGCACCACCGGCTCCGAAGAGCCGGACACCAGCTTTACCATCCACTCCGCACCTGCCGCCATGAGCAGGACAGCAGCCACAGCCACCACGACACTGTAGAGATAGATGTCCCGCATTCCGCGGCGGACGCGGTCGGGATGGTTCGCGCCGTAGTTCTGGGAGACGTAGGTCGAGCAGGCAGAGGCCATCGCCGACAGGGGCATATCCGTGAACGCGAAGAGCTTTCGGGCTGCGGTGTGGCCCGCGATGACCAGCGTACCGAGGCCGTTGATGCCGTACTGCAAAACGACAGAGCCCGCCGAGACGATGCTGCTCATGAGGCCCATGGAGATGCTCTGGCTGAACAGCTCCCAATAGAGGCGGCTCTCCACATGGAAGTGCTTTTTCCCGGGCAGGAGCAGCCGGGCGCTGCGGAAGACATACAGGATGCAGAACGCCACCGACACGCCCTGAGAGATGACCGTCGCCACACCGGCACCGGCCACGCCCATGCCCAGCACGGCGATGAACCAGAGGTCGAGGATGACGTTGAGCACCGACGAGAGGATGAGGAAGACCAGCGGCATGAAGCTGTTGCCGATGGCCCGCAGCAGGCCGGCGCAGAGGTTATAGGCAAACATGACGATGACGCCGAGGTCGATGATGATGATATAGCCGTAGGCGTCCTCTAAAATTTCCGCCGGGGTGTCCAGCAGTTCCAGCAGCGGATGCAGGCCCGCCGCGCCTGCCAGCGTGATGACCGCCGACGCGATGATGCCGATGACGATGGAACCCGCCACGGTCTGTTTGAGCTGGTCCTCGTCTCCGGCCCCGTAGGCGCGCGCTGCGACGATGGCGAGGCCGTTGCCGATACCGATACCAAATCCGACCAGAAGCTCGTAGATGGCCCCGCAGGCGCCAATGGCGGCAAGGGCGGTGTCGCCCAGCACATTGCCGACGATCATGGTGTCCACGGTATTATAGAGCTGCTGGAAGAGGCACGACACCAGAATGGGCAGCATAAAGACGAGCAGGCTCTTGAAGATGGGGCCGTTCATCAAATCGACGTTCCGGTTGAAGAATGATTTTTTCGCGGGGGACTGGGTCATAGGTTTCTCCTTTTTGCCCACAAAAGGGAGCTGTTGCACACAACAGCTCCCTTTAAGCATTTTATCTGATTTTACAGCTCCTGCGTCTCGAAGCCGCTGCCGGTAAGCACCTGCACGCTGGTAAAGCCTGCAGCCTTGATGGCGGCGGCAGCTTCGTCAAAGCCGAAGGTCAGGCTGTTAATGTCGTGAGAGTCCGAGGTGATGATGACCTTGCCGCCCATCTTCTGCCACTCGCCCAGAAGCCATGCGCCGGGGTAGAAGTCCTTGCGGTAGCCGCGGTAGACGCCGCCGGTGCTCACTTCCAGCAGGCAGCCGTGCTCTTTGGCAGCATTCAGCGCCTTGAGGGCTGCGGCCTTATAGCGGGGCGACTCCTCGTCAAAGAACTCACCGGCAGCGTTCAGCTTCTTGATGAGGTCGATGTGGGCCAGAATGTCGGGACCCATGGCCGCCACCTTCTCCACCTCGGCGAAGTATGCCTCCACAGCGGCCAGCGGGTCGCCGTCGAAGTCGTCGTAGATGCAGTCGTGGAGATCCTGGGGACGGAAGTCGATCTCGTAGTACTTGCCGGTGTTCTTGCCGTAGAGGTGGTGCGCAGAGCCGATCCAGTAGTCGTAGCCGGTGCACTTGTCCTCGCTCAGCAGGTCCCACTCGATGCCGCAGAGGATGTCCACCTTGCCCTTGTACTCCGTCTTGAGCTTGGCGATGGTGGCCTTGTACTGGGCCGTGCGGCTGGGGCTCATGCAGTATTCACGGTCGCGCTGGGTATAGCTATGGCCCGTGAAGCCCAGTGTGGTCAGCCCCTGCGCACACGCAGCGGAGGCCATCTCCTGCAAGGTGTTTTTGCCGTCGCACATCGTCGAGTGACAATGGACACTGGACTTCTTATAATCTGCCATAGTGAATCACTGCATCCTTTCCTGTTTGACCTTGTGGTCGATAACGTGTCGTTTTTCCAGCTCGCGGGTGATGTCCTCCACCGTGATGCCGGCCTGCACCATCAGCACCAGCACATGGTATGCCAGATCGCTGATCTCGTAGACCGTCTCGGCCTTGTCTTCCTTTTCGCCCGCGATGATGACCTCAGTACACTCTTCGCCCACCTTCTTGAGGATCTTTTCTTTTCCCTTCTCGAAGAGATAGGTGGTGTAGCTGCCCTCTTTGGGGCTGGTCTTGCGGCCCTTGATGAGGTCATACAGCCCCTGCCAGCTGAACTGCTTCAGCTCCGGGGAAACATACACTTCGTTGAAAAAGCAGCTCTCGGCACCGGTGTGGCAGGCGGGGCCGCTCTTGACGACCTCCACCACCAGCGCGTCGGCGTCGCAGTCGGCGGTGATGGACACCACACGCTGGACGTTGCCGCTGGTCTCGCCCTTGCGCCAGATCTCCTGACGGCTGCGGCTCCAGAACACCGTCCGGCCCTCCGCGATGGTCAGCGCCAGCGTCTCGGCGTTCATGTAGGCGAGGGTCAGCACCTCTTTGGTGTAGTGGTCCTGCACGATGGCAGGGATGAGGCCCTTTTCGTCAAATTTCAGGTCCATAATGTTTCTCCTTCCCCGCAGGGGGACAGCTATAGTTTAGCGTATTCGGCGGGCAAACGCAAGGGCTCAGAGCCGCATTTCCACGCCATTTTCGTTTAAGTATTCCTTTAGCTCCCGGATGGTGAGCAGCTTCTGGTGGAAGATGCCCGCCCCGGCCCCTGCGCCCCGCCTTTTCCCGGGCGCTTTTGTCTTATGATAAAGTTGTAAAGTGTGAAAGTGACCATGTTTTCATTTTTATGATACGATTTTTCTGTGCGTTTGTACAGAAAGGCGAAATGATTTCACGAAAGCCCGCTTTGAGATGATGCAGGCGCAAAAAAGGAGCCGCCGCACAGCGTTTTCCGTGCAGCGGCTCCTCGCCGTTTTATCCTCAGCCCAGCAGTTCCAGCACGCCGCTCTTGGGACGTGCGCCGACGGCCTGACGAACCAGCTTACCGTTCTCGAACAGCAGCAGGGCGGGGATGCTCATGACGCCGAACTCGGCGGCCAGCTCGGGCTGCTCGTCCACATTGACCTTGCCCACCTTGACGTCGGTGCGCTCCTCGGCCACCTCGTCCACGACGGGGCTCAGCATCCGGCAGGGGCCGCACCAGCTGGCCCAGAAATCGAGCAGGACGGGCTGAGCGCTCTTCAGCACCTCGGCCTCAAAGTTTTCTTTCGTGATGGTGATGACTGCCATATCGTTTTCCTCCATAAAGAGCGTTTTTTCATCTGACAGGGACAGTATACCCCAAACTCCGGCGTTTTTCCGTGAGCAAGTCACATAAAAAGCCCGGGGCAGGCATTTTCTGCTCCGGGCTCTGGAAATTATTTTGCGATTTCAGGCTCAGATGTCCTTCAGGGCGTTCTTGCCGGCGACGTAGCCGTAGTACATGGCCATGGAGTGGCTGACGCCCTTCAGGCCGATGGGGTACTCGGTGGCAAAGCGGTTGCCCTGGATGTTGCCGGCGACGTACAGGCCGGGGATGACATTGCGGTCGGCGTCGAAGGTGTGGCAGTCCTTGTCGCTCTCGAGGCCTCCGATGCAGACCAGCAGCAGAGCAGTGGTGAACTTGTCGGCGTAGAAGGGGCCGTTCTCGACTGCCCACATACGGGAAGCGGGCTTGTGGAAGTCCTCATCGTAACCGACCTTGGCCAGCTCGTTGTAGCGCTGGATGGAGTCCAGAGCGGTCTGCTGGGCGGCAGTATCGTCCGGGTAGATCTTTGCCACCAGCTCTTCCAGCGTGTCGGCCTTCACAGCGCGGCCATCGGCCACAGCAGCTTCCAGCTGATAGGGGCTCTTGTAGTTGCGGTAGGTAGTGTTGTTCTTGGGGCCTTCGTCCTCGCTGGCATAGTCCTCATAGTAGCAGGCGCCGCCGTGGGCTGCGGGCATATAGGGCAGCTGCTCAGGCCAGTTGGAGTCGAAGATCTGCCAGCTCTCGCGGTTCTTCTGCAGCTCGATCTGGTTTTCCAGCTGCTGGCCGGGCAGGTCCTCGTTCATGAAGCGCTTGCCGTTGAGGTCGAGGTTCAGGAAGCCTGCATTGCCCATAACGCCCACGCCGGCGAGGTCGGCGCCGCCGCCCATGTGGTGGATCATCGGGGCGTGGCTCTGCTGCACCTGAGCGCCGGCCCACATACCCAGCTGGATGCCGTCGCCCTGGTTGGTGAAGTTGCCCTCCACATCCACATTGGTGAACAGGCACTGGATGTTGTTCTCGATGACCTCAGGGCAGAAGTGCTTGAGCATCTTGGTGTTCTGGGAGTAGTCGCCAGTGGAGAGGATGACGCCCTTGGAGGCGTTGCACTTGATGTACTCGCCGGTGGCGGCATCGCGGGCGTAAAGGCCCACGCAGCGGCCATTCTCCATGATGAGCTTTTCAACGAAGCAGCCATAGAAGGTCTGGACATTGCCGGTGTCGACGGCTTTCTGCATATTGGCCTCGACGGTGACGTGCTGGTCGGGCTTGAACTCGACGGAAGTGGGGTAGCAGGGGAAACGCTCCTGCTTCCAGTCGTAGTGCTCGGGCAGCGGGTAGAAGATGGGGATGATGAAGTTGTCCGCGCTCTCGTCGGGGATAGCGCTGCGGGTGGTCTCGGCGTAGTACAGGTCGGGGTTTGCCTCCACCCACCAGTCGAAGGCGTCGCCGATGTTGTGGGCCCACTTGCTCATGATGCTGCGCTTGCAGCGATAGGTGCTCTCCACCATGTGGGAGTCGATGATGTCGTCGATCTGCTCACGGGTCCAGGTGTCGCGGCCCCACTTGGCCTGCACCTTGCCGTTGATGACGGCGTACTCGCCGCTGCGGCACTGGGGGCCGTCGGCCTTCTCGAAAGCAGCCACCAGACCGCCGTCCTCGGCGACGCTGCGGCAGGCGGCAACGCCTGCGATGCCGCAGCCTACGACTGCCACATCCACGTCAACGGTCTTGGCGACCTTGCTCTCGTCGATCTCCGGCTCGGTACCCAGCCAGTCCTCATCGGAGGAAGATGCAGCGGTGTCGCCGCCTGCAGTGTGGACGCCCATTGCCTGCTCGATGCAGCTTGCGGCGGCCTTCTTGACGGCGTTGGTGGTGATGGTAGCGCCGGAGATGTTGTCGATCTCGGTGCTCTGAGCAGCCATCAGGGCGTCCTTCAGGGTGGGGGCTGCCACGCCGCCGATGCTCTCGGTCTCGTTGGAGGCGTCAATGACCACGTCGGTGATGGCGGTCTCGCTGAAGGTCATGGTGACCTTCACCTCACCGATGCCGGTGGCGGTGCCGGTGTAAGTGCCGGGGGTGTAGATGGCCTCGCCGGTGGAGGCGGCGGTGCTGCTGGAAGAGCCTGCGTTGCAGGCGGCCAGTGCGCTGGCGGTAACGCCGCTCATAGCGGCAGCGGCGGCAACCTTCAGGAAGCCTTTACGAGAGATCTTTTTCATCTGGAATGCTCCTTGCTCTTTCTTCTTTCGACGTTTTCAGGCAGAAAATCGTTCTTCCGAGAGATAGTATAAAATATAACGAAGTAAAAGGGAATTAAAAAATCTTAAGCATCCTGATAAAAAAGCTTTATAAGTGCCCTATTTCCTGCTATACTGAGGCTGTACGGATGTCCCGCTGCCGGAAAGGAGTTTTTTGTCATGAACGAGCACCAGCTTCTCTGCTTTCTCACCGTGAGCCGGACGCTGAATTTCTCCGCCGCCGCGCGGGAGCTCTACTGCACCCAGCCCGCCCTGAGCTACCAGATACGCAGCCTCGAAAAGGAGCTGGACGCCGCACTGTTCCGCCGCACGACGACGCAGGTGGCCCTCACCGAGGCAGGCCGCGCCCTGCTGCCCCATGCGGAAGACCTCTACCGCGGCATCCTCAACGCCCGCACGGCGCTGAAAGGCTTCGGCACCCACCACACCCTGACCCTCCGCCTGCCGCCGGTGCTTTTGCAACGGGACCCCATCTACCCCATCCTGATGGCGAGGCTCCACGCCGCGCTGCCGGGCTATGAGTTCAAAGTGGACACCACGCCTGTCCCCTCCAGCTACCACCACATGCTCTGCACCGAGGCAGACGCGGCGCTTTACCTGCCCTTCGGCCCGCTGCCGCCAGAGATCCGCTGTGAGACCATCATCGGCAACCGGTTTTACCTCATCGCCGCGCCGGAGCACCCATTCTCCGGCCAAAGCAGCGTCGAGCTTTCTGCCCTCGCCGGACAGCAGATATTTTACGAGCCCCTCTATCAGGACATGGTGGATTTCGCCCGGAAGCAGCCGGGGATGCCCTATTCCACACCGGTCTGGCGGATGGTGGAAAACTACGAATCGGTCTACGCCGAGCTGCTGGCCGGGCGGGGGATGTTCCTCTGCCCGATGATATACCCGGCTTTCCCTGCCGGGTGGCACATCCCGCTGCATCTGTCCATCCCGGACACCCGCCTGCTGACCCTGCGGGATGACCCCCGCCCCGAGATATGCACCCTGCGCAAAGTCTTCGCCGAGGTGTACACCGAGAGGGAAAAGCTGATAAAAGCTCTGTGAGATGCAAAAACGCCGCCGTGCAATGCACAGCGGCGTTCGTTATTTCAGAGAAAGAGCTTACTTGCCCAGCATTTCCTTTGCGGTCTTGCAGATGGTGGCAGCGTCCAGACCGTACTCCTTCAGCAGGTCCCATGCGGGGCCGGAGCAGCCGAACTTGTCCTGCACGCCGACGCGGCGGACAGGGGTGGGCAGCTTCTCGCTGAGCAGGGAGCAGACAGCCTCGCCCAGACCGCCGATGACGTTGTGCTCCTCGGCGGTGACGATCTTGCCGCACTCCCTGGCAGCCTTGAGGATGATGTCCTCATCCAGAGGCTTGATGGTGTGGATGTTGATGACGCGGGCGTGGATGCCCTCGGCGGCCAGGGTCTCGGCGGCCTTGCGGGCCTCGTTGACCATCAGGCCGGTAGCCACGATGGCGATGTCATTGCCCTCGGTGAGCTGCTCGCCCTTGCCGATCTCGAAGTGATAGTTGGCCTCATCGTGGAACACGGGAACCGCCAGACGGCCAAAGCGAAGGTAGACAGGACCCTGCATCTCGTAGGCGGCGCGGACAGCAGCGCGTGCTTCCACGTCGTCGGCGGGGCAGATGATGGTCATGCCGGGCAGGCTGCGCATGAGGGCGAAGTCCTCGCAGCACTGGTGGGAAGCGCCGTCCTCACCGACGGAGATGCCGCCGTGGGTAGCGCCGATCTTCACGTTCAGGTGGGGGTAGGCCACAGAGTTGCGGATCTGCTCAAAGGCACGGCCCGCAGCGAACATTGCAAAGCTGGACACGAAGGGAACATAGCCCATGGTGGACAGGCCGGCGGCGACGCCCATCATGTTGGCCTCGGCGATGCCGCAGTCAAAGTGGCGGTCCGGGTGAGCCTTGCGGAACACACCGGTCTTGGTAGCGGCAGCGAGGTCGGCGTCCAGCACCACCAGGTCGTCGTGGCCCTCAGCGGCCAGTGCTTTCAGAGTATTGCCGTAGCTCTCGCGGGTAGCGATCATTTTTACATCTGCCATCTTACTTGTCCTCCTGTTCCAGCGCGGCGTAGGCTGCGTTCAGCTCCTGCATGGCCACAGCGTACTCCTCGTCGTTGGGTCCTTTGCCGTGCCAATCCACAGAGTTGGTCATAAAGGAGACGCCGGTACCCTTGACGGTGTCCAGAATGATGCAGGTGGGCTTGTCGTTCTCGGCGTGGAACGCCTTGATGGCGGACTCGATCTGGTCGTAGTCGTGGCCGTTGATGGTCAGGACGTTGAAGTTGAACGCCTTGAGCTTTTCTTCCAGCGGTGCGCTGTTCATGACCGTCTCGGTGGTGCCGTCGATCTGGAGGTGGTTGCGGTCCAGCATGACGCAGAGGTTGGAGAGCTTATAGTGGGCGGCAAACATGAAAGCCTCCCAGCACTCGCCCTCTTCCACCTCACCGTCGCCGAGGATGGTGTAGACATTGATGGGCTTGCCGCTGTGCTTTGCGCCCAGAGCCATGCCGCAGGCGGCAGACACGCCCTGACCCAGACTGCCGGTGGACATATCCACGCCCGGAGTCTCATTCATGTTG
>ENA-ORNR01003648-ORNR01003648.1-human-gut-metagenome-genome-assembly--contig:-NODE-3648-length-11303-cov-2.736309_pt1 | contig 11303 bp, 9 predicted proteins | sample MGYA00242114_ERZ509020 | MGnify/ENA primary metagenome ERZ509020 (study PRJEB26280, sample SAMEA2338758) | human gut metagenome | biome: human gut; feature: human-associated habitat; material: faeces...
CCGACGTACAACTCACCAAATTTTATGCTATCGCCGAGAAAATGATGGCTCGCCGTGGACGCACTTTAACCGAGGCCGACAAAACCATTTTTGAAGTTATTTACAACCAAGCAGAAAAATAAAAACCCAACAACTATCGATCTACTCTATTATTCCCGTTGGAGAATAATGGGGTAATTTTTTTGAAAAAGAATCTTTTCCTATCTTTAATCCCCACGAAACGATTATTGCCAACACCAAGTCTGTTAAAAAAACAATACTGTCATACCCCAATCCATTACTGCCAATTACATATTTCCCAATAGGTCTAGCAAATTCCAATAAAGGAAGATGCACTGCAAATATATACAGTGTATTACGACCTAAATAACATAATACCTTAACAAAAACACCCGACAACACAGCACGAAGTATAGCTCCCATCAAGATAAAAAAGATACCCGAAATAGCCGTAAACAAATGAATAATCCTAAATAGCATTTCCTTATCGACATATATCTTTTCCGCACAATAAAACAAGCAAACAAAAGCAATAGCACTCAAAAGGAACAAATATACCTGACACGACTTTTTTAACCGATACAATTGAAACACATATCCTCTTTTATAAAAGAAAAATCCCAAATGCATATATATCATTTCACCTATTCCCCGGCCTAAAAAGAAAGGTAATGACACCTCGTATTTCTCCGCTAACTCCACGATAAAATAAAATACCACAACAACCGTCCCGACAATCCATTCACGTGAAACACATTTTCTTATTCCCGAATAAATAATCGACATCCAAAAAAGGGAAACCAAAAACCAAAGCGGAGTATTAATTATTTCATTATCATAGGGGAACAAATCTACCAAACTCCATAAGTGATTTATTGTAAACCGATGCGACAGCAATAATAGCATCCAATAAAAGCAACAACTCAGTAAAATAAAAAACACATAAGGTAAAAGCAATTGTTTTACTTTCTTCTTAATAATCTCTTTATAAGGTTTATCTACACTTAAAACACATCCTGATAAAAAGAAAAATAGAGGCATGTGAAACGCATAAATCTCACCAAATAAAAATTGACTACAATGTCCCCATACGACCAATAAAATACCCAGTCCCTTCGCTATATCTAAATTCTCATCACGAGTAAATATTCGTAATTTACCCCCCCCTAATTTAAAATATTTTAACATAATATCCAGTTATTATCCTACAATCCTTGTCCCCCTATCCTTTTGCCCTATACAATCGGCACGAGTAATGATTACCTCGCATACCCCGTGCCGAATAGCCTCGAATGCATTTTCGAGTTTAGGGATCATGCCGCCTTGTATAATTCCTTCCTCCCGATATTCTTGAAATAAAGAAAAATCGATTTCCGGAATAACACTCTCGTCGTCCTTCTCATCTCGCAACACTCCTTTTTTCTCGAAGCAATAGACCAGTGAAACATCGTAACAAGGGGCCAAAGCCTTAGCTGTTTCCCCCGCCATAGTGTCGGCATTGGTGTTTAGCATAGAGCCTTTACCGTCATGGGTAAGCGGAGCGATTACGGGAACGACTCCCATCTCGATTAGACCTGTAAGCGCTTTGCTGTCGGCATGACGCACATCGCCTACATAACCGTAATCGACCTCTCCTGCCGGACGTTTGTCCGACAACAAAATATTCATGTCGGCTCCCGTCATACCCAAAGCATTCACACCCACTGCCTGTAATCCGGCTACAATGCTTTTGTTTACCAAACCGCCGTAAACCATTGTCACCACTTCGAGCATAGATTTATCCGTAATGCGACGACCGCCTACCATTCGGCTCTCTATCCCCAAGCGGGAGGCCATAGCGGTGGCCGACCGACCGCCACCATGTACCAAGACCTTTTTCTCGGGAATGGCAGCAAAAGCGACAAGCAGGCGACTCAACGTCTCCTGCTCCTCCACTATTTTACCCCCTACTTTTATCAGTGTCAGTTTGTCCATTAGTCTAACCGTTATTTTCTTCCCCGGCAAACTCCATCAAATAGGCTTTGATAAAATCGTCTATCTTACCGTCCATGACGCCCTGCACGTCCGAAGTTTGATAATTGGTACGGTGGTCTTTCACCCGACGGTCGTCGAATACATAACTGCGTATTTGCGACCCCCACTCGATTTTTTTCTTGCCGGCCTCGATTTTAGCTTGTTCGGCCATACGATGTTGCAACTCTTTCTCATACAAAATAGAGCGCAACTGGCGCATGGCATTCTCCCGGTTTTTAGGCTGATCCCGTGTCTCGGTATTCTCGACCAAGATTTCTTCTTCCTCTCCGGTATAAGGGTCTTTGAACTGATAGCGCAACCGCACGCCCGACTCCACCTTATTCACATTCTGTCCCCCGGCCCCGCTCGATCGGAATGTATCCCACGAAATATTCGCCGGATTGATATTGATTTCTATCGTATCGTCGACCAACGGTGTGACGAATACCGATGCAAAAGAAGTCATGCGCTTTCCTTGCGCATTATACGGAGATACCCGCACCAACCGGTGCACACCGTTCTCGCTTTTCAAATAACCGTATACATAATCACCTTCGATTTGTATCGTCACCGATTTGATACCGGCTTCGTCGCCCTCCAATATATTGGCGATAGAGGCTTTATAGTTATGCTGTTCGCACCATCGCAAGTACATACGCATCAACATCGATGCCCAGTCTTGCGACTCGGTTCCTCCGGCTCCCGAATTGATTTTCAGAACGACACCCAATTTATCCTCTTCCCGACGCAACATATTGCGAAGTTCGAGATTCTCGATAAGCTCCGTAGTGCGTTTGTAAATCTCGTCCACCTCTTCTTCCGACACGATACCTTCTTTCACGAAATCGAAAGCCAGCCTCAATTCTTCTACCGACTTTTCTATTTCGGTATAACTGTCTATCCAGAAATGTAAGGCTTTTACTTTCTTCATCTGCGCTTCCGCCTTTTTTTGGTCTTCCCAAAAATCGGGCACATGGGTACGCAACTCTTCCTCTTCTACCTCGATTTTCTTCGAATCGATGTCAAAGATACCTCCTCAACGCCAACTTGCGTTCTTCCGTCTCTTTTAATTGTTCTTGTGTAATCATATTTATAGGCTTCCTTATGATATGACAAAAGGGTGTACAAAAATATACACCCTCTGCCTATTTACCAAATTTCATATTTCGTTTTTAAGCATACATGGCCTCTATCTCGTCTTTATACAATAAATTGATAACCGACCGACGAATTTTCAACGTATTGGTCAACTCGCCCTTTTCCATGCTGAAAGCCTGCGGCAATAACGTGAACCGTTTGATTTGTTCGAATCGGGCGAAATTCTTTTGCAATGCTTCTATCCGTTCCGAAATAAGAGCCTGTATCTTCTGGTTTTTTACCAGCTCTTCCAAATTTCGATATTGTATCTGTTTCTGAGCGGCATACTCTTTCAAAGCCTCATAAGCCGGAATGATAATGGCCGTCACATATTTCCGTTGGTCTCCTATCACCGCCACTTGGTCGATATACTTATCTTCACCCAGACGAGTTTCCAACGCCTGCGGAGCGATATATTTCCCATTGGACGTTTTGAACAAATCTTTCAAACGCTCGGTCAACACCAATGCCCCTTGTTCGTTTACCTTGCCGGCATCGCCCGTACGGAACCAACCGTCCTCGGTAAAGACTCTGGCCGTCTCTTCGGGTTTACGGTAATAACCCTTCATTACGGTCTTTCCCTTTACCAATATCTCGTTATTCTCACCCAACTTCACCTGAATATCGGGCATTAAAGAACCTACCGTTCCGAATTCATATCCCACCAAATCGAAGCAACTCACCGTCGCTGTCGTCTCGGAAAGGCCATAACCATAAACGATATTGATACCGCAAATATGCAGAAACTCGTTAATCGTGTCGGATAACGGAGCTCCCGCCGTAGGAAAGATATTCCCGTTTTCTACCCCGACAGCCCGACGAATTTTCGAGAAAACGAACTTGTCGTAGAATCTGTATTGGCATTCGAGCCACAGCGGTACACGTTTCCCGGCTCGCAAATATTCCACATTGCGCCGACGACCTATTACGAACGCCCTCTCTGCCAAGCGACGAGCGATACCTTTCATCTTCGACAGGTTATCCTGTATGGCCGAGTAAACCTTCTCCCAAAAACGGGGAACACTGCACATAATAGTCGGCCGTATCTCTCGAATCGTGTTCTGTATATCTTTCGGATCGACATTGATAGCGATACGCATGCCCACGGTCAAACAATAATAAGACCACGCCCGCTCGAATACATGAGTCAACGGAAGGAAACAAAGCGAAACGTCTTTATCCGAACATGTTACTAAACGTTGAAGATGTATACGCATAGCCTCGTCGTAATTGGAATGCGCTAACATAACTCCTTTGGGCTCTCCGGTCGTTCCGGAGGTATAAATCAACGTAGCCAAATCGTCGGGCGAACCGGCATTTCTACGCCGCTCCACCTCTTCGCCAACTTTCTCGTCTGCCGATTTTCCCATTGCTATCAGGTCTTCGAAATAGACAGACGAGCTATCGCTCTCTGCTCGTTTTATATCGGGATCGAAAAGTATCAGTTTTTCTAACGTCGGACACTCCCGCAAGGCGATAATCGCATTGTCGTACTGCACTTGGCCGCCAACGAATAGGAATCGTATCTCTGCCTCATCGATAATATACTTTATCTGATCCAAAGAACTGGTCGGATAAAGGGGCACTGTCACCGCACGGTTATCGAATGCAGCGAAATCCACGATAAGACCTTCCGGCTTATTCTGTGTATATGTAGAAATATTTTCTTCTTCGCGAATACCCAATATTACCATAGCTTTCGCCATGTCCGATACTTGCTCTGCGAAACGGTTCCAAGAAGTAGAAACCCATCGATTGGTTGAATAGTCCTTGTGGCTGAACACCTCACGGTTGCCATATTTTGCAGCCTGCCTGCGGACCAACGAGGTCAATTGATTTACCATAAATATAACTATAAATCTGCGACAAAGTTACAGATTATATCGGTACGATTCCCGTTTTAATAAGTTTTAAGTAGAATATATATTTCATTTTGTTAAGTCGACATTGCAAAATTCGGCTTTATATCATTTGTACATCAACCTTTCCCCACAAATAAGCATTCAAATCCGAATAGTTAATATCAGTTAATATTCAAACCCATATCGCCCCCAATAAATCCGGTCAGAAATTATCGAAACCGATAAAAATAAACTACTTTTGTGAAAATCGAAATCGGAAATGAACTCAAAAGACGAACTATATTATTCTGCCATAGATTTGCTACATCGGTTAATCAGGACACCTTCCATCAGTCGGGAGGAAGATGCGGCAGCGCAAATAATCTGTGAGACCTTGCAAAAAAACAGATTCACACCATATCGAGCCGGCAATAACGTATGGACTTTCGCCCGCGAATTCGATTCAGAAAAACCTACCGTTCTCCTCAACTCGCACATAGATACGGTAAAGCCCACAGACAGTTGGAGTCGCCCGCCCTTTGTTCCGATCGAAGAAGATAACCAGCTATATGGCTTAGGAAGCAACGATGCCGGAGCAAGTGTCGTCTCTTTGTTAAGCGCATTCATTCACCTTTCCGAAACCGAACAGCCCTACAACCTTGTTTTTTTGGCATCCGCCGAGGAAGAGGTCTCCGGGGAAAACGGCATGGTCAAGGTCTCGAACGCGCTGCCGACTATCGATTTCGCCGTGGTAGGCGAACCCACGGGTATGCAGCCCGCCGTCTGCGAAAAAGGGTTGCTTGTACTCGATTGTTCCACACATGGAAAGTCGGGACACGCCGCTCGCAACGAAGGAATCAACGCCTTGTACAAAGCCACCGAAACGATCGAAGCCCTACGAACATTCGAGTTTCCACTCGCTTCCGATTTATTGGGAAAAGTAAAACTGACTGTTACCCAAATTCAGGCAGGAACACAACACAACGTTATCCCCGACCGTTGCGATTTTGTAGTCGATGTACGCACTAACGACCGCTACACCAATGCCGAAGCCGTCGAGATTCTCAAATCCCGTTTTCCCGAAGTGAAAATCACGCCTCGCTCCTTACGGCTCAATTCATCGGCAATTTCCATGCAGCACCCGTTTGTCCGCAGAGCACTCCTTGCCGGATATAAACCATTCGGTTCTCCCACCCTCTCCGATCAAGCCCTCATGCCATTCCCCTCGGTAAAAATGGGTCCGGGCGATTCGTCACGCTCGCACACCGCCGACGAATACATTATATTAGAAGAAATACGAGAAGCCATTGAAGTATACATTTGCTTACTCGATCGGCTTCAAATCGAGAAATCAGCGCAATAATCGGTTGGCGAAGATAGCCGATCCTCGACCTCCCCAAGAGACATATCGATAAACCATCGGTAAGAACCAGCGCATCGTCCTGTCTTTACCCGCTGTCTCCATCGTCGAGCGATAAATCTCAGTACCCAACGGACTTTTTTCCTTTCGACAAAGTCCGGCCACAACCATTTGTTTATAAAGCAACAATTTATGCAAACGGGCTTTCTGCGCAGAATCGCTTCGCTCCACATCTTCGTGAGCTTGCGTAATCGCTCTTAAAATATCGGGGACATTAGGAACATAACGATAACCAGTAATACTGTCGGCATGGAGATATACATTCACCAACGGAGGTGTTTGAACCCATACGATTCGGTCTGTAAACAGTAACAATTTGATTCCTAAACCCCAATCCTCCCAACGCATATAGTCCTCAGGCCAGCCGCCCACTACACGCACCACTGCCGTCCGCACCGCATAACGTACCGTACCCAAAGTACTATGGAACAAATGAGGTTCCACCCGGTTGGAGAAAACCGCCTTTGCCGAATAAGGTTTGCCCTGTTCCGGTACAAGCCGTATGGTACACCCCGCGATATCCGCCGATGAATTGCTCTCGAAAGCCTGCATATACAGCGAAACTGCCTCGGGAATATACTCGTCGTCGCTATCGAGAAAAGCCACAAACTCCTCCGTCACACAAGCAAGACCTCGGTTTCGGGCTGCCGATGGCCCTCGTTTAGCCTCTTCGACAACCGTTATCCGAAAATCATCGGTCTCATATGCCCCCTTTAACTCCCGGCATAAAGCCAACGACCCATCGGTGGAACCGTTATCGACCAATACCACATGGATAGGGCGATAAGTCTGTGCAACGACAGAATCGAATGTCCGCCGCAACTCCCGTTCCCGATTATACACGGGAATAACTATCCCTATTCCAGCTTGTTTCATCTATGCAAATATAAACAGATTCTGTATGAAAAACATACACATGTATGTTTTTCATACAGAATCCATCTATCTACAACAAAAATCTAAAACGAGGAACCTTTGAAAACAGTTGAATACTCTTTGGGAACAAGTCGTCCCCTCAAAGTAATCCGATTCGAATTATAATTGGGACTAATAACCACAGACGCATAGTTACTCCCTTTGAATAAAAAGATATTGACCGTAGCAGAAATACCGGTTCCCATGACATTCATGGAAAGAGTCGTATTCCCTTTCTTATCCGTCTGTACTTTTACATTCGAAGCACTACCTTCCACAGTTATACCACCCACCCCGTTCGGGCCTCCACCGTTAAACGGAGCCACCTGTACGATCGCCCTATTATCCGACAAAGAAACAAAATTCGTATTGGACGATACGAAAGCAGTCCCGCCCCTTTTAAACAGCAACTGATCTGCTTCCAATACAAAATTCGATTTTTCCAAAGCACTCACCGCATTCTTATAATTAATCGAATCTTGGATAGCAGCCAACTGTTTTTTCAGTTCACGACTGTTTACATTCTCTTGTTTCTCTTTCGTATCTATACGTTTTTCCGACTGAGCATATACCGGTACACCCAGCACCAATATTGTCATAAAAAGAAATACTCTGTTCATATTCCAAATTTTAAATTAACGATAACATAATTGCAAAAAACATGCCACATATAAAATTGAATCGAAGTATATCTTCCGCAAAATCAAATCATTCACACCCTCCACCAATGCATTACTAATCATAGACCGGCAAACGTAGAGCTATCGAATACCGCATTCAACCGAACCAATAACGGCGGTCGAGTAATCTGTAATTCCAGATAAATAATGTTACCTATTTATACAATGCTTCGAAAGTTCATATTGTTCGCTTCGGCATCTTTATTCTCAACCTCGAAAACACCCAAAACCAAGACAATTTTTCTCGGTTGAAGATAAATTTCTGCACAATACTCATTTCAATCTTTCCGTCGGGACATTTCTATAAAATTTTATTACTTTTGTCGATATACGAAACATCGTCCAAGCATAGCCATGAACATACTTTTCGTCTACTTCGACAAAATCATTCAAAACGACAATTTGTACGTCAAGTCCCTATGCGAGGAGATACGACGACAAAATGGCTCCGTAGAATGTAGTATCGATGCCTTTTGGAATTCCCCCCGAAAATACGACATCGTTCACATTCAGTTTCCCGAAGTCATTTTCAAATGGCGGCAACCCTCCGATAACGGGTTAAAAGCTCTACGACAACGAATCGCTCGACTGAAAAGCATGGGAACCAAAATCGTATATACCCGCCATGACGCTATCCCGCATTATTGCACGGACAAAAACAAACTGGAACTATATCGTATCGTCGAAACTCAAAGCAATGCGATTATTCATTTGGGAGAATATAGCCGACAAGAGTTCGCCCGCATATATCCCGAAAACACGGCTCGGCATTTTGTCATACCTCATCACATATACGATTCATGTGGATATGCATTCCCTTCGAAATTGACCTCCCGCAATAAGCTAGGACTACCGACCGATAAATTCATCATTCTCACTTTTGGAAGTTACCGCAACGAAGAAGAACAGCGCCTTGTCGTCGATGCTTTCGAGCATCTACCCATGTCGGATAAGTTCCTATTGGCTCCCGGTTTCTACAACAATTGTTTTACCAACCGTAAAACACCCATACAAAATCTGCTGCGATACCGAACTCAAAAAAAGAAATTCCGGCTCGACACGAATAGAGCTTTACAACTACACGAGAAAATATCGAATACCGAGCTTCCTTACTACTTCTCGGCCGCAGATATCGTTCTGATTCAACGTAAAGAGATTCTCAACTCGGGCAATGTTCCTATGGCTCTTTTCTTTCATAAAGTCGTCGCAGGACCCAAATTCGGGAATATCGGCGAACTTCTCGATTTGACGGGAAATCCTACTTTCGACCTCACCGACAGTCATTCGGTTATCGAAGCTGTCGCTCATGCCCGACAATTAGCAAATACAGGATATGGAGAAAAGAATGCAGAATTTGCCCGACAAAATATGAATACGGAACTTATCGCACAGAAAACGATTCTATGTTACCAACAAATCTATAACTTAACTCTGCATGAAAATCCTACTGATCGGTGAAGCCAGCAACTTACACTGGACATTGGCCGAAGGGCTTCGAGCCAATGGTCACACGGTGACAGTCGTTTCTCACGGTAGCCACTGGCTCAACAACAAACGAAATGTCAGTATCGTTCGTCGAGGATATGATCTGTTTCATTCCATACAGTACATGGCGGATATTATACGACATCTCCCTCAAATGAGAGGGTATGATGTTGTCCAAGTAACTAATCCTGTCTTTTTCGATTTACGTCCAGAAAAGAATTGGGCTATTTTTAAATACCTGAAAAAGCACAACAAAAAGATATTCCTCGATGCTCTCGCCATAGACCACTATTATGTAAAAGCATGCTTGGACGGCAAAACCTTTCGTTACTCCGACTTCTTCGTCGGAGACCGACCGCTCCCGCATCCCGAACGAGAAAAAATGCTTGCGGCATGGATAGGCGGTCCCAACGAGCGACCCAACATCGAAATGGCCCAAGAAGCCAATGGTATCATTGCCTGTCTATATGAATATTATGCAGCATACCAGCCCGAATATGCCGATAAGTTAGCCTATATCCCCATACCCATCGACCTGTCGATCAACCCTTTCCACCCGATAAAAAGCACACCGGAGGTCGTTAAGTTCTTCATCGGGATACAACAACACCGCACAGCGATAAAAGGAACCGACATATTACTCGACGTACTCCGAGAAATTCATGATAAATACCCCTGCGAAAGCCATATACAAAAAGTAGTTTCCGTACCGTTCGACGAATACAACAAACTACTGGTAGATTGTCATATCCTTCTGGACCAACTCTATTCCTATACACCCGCCACCAATGCGCTGGCAGCTATGGCACGAGGCATTATAGCCGTAAGCGGAGCCGAACCCGAATTTTATAATTTTATCGGCGAGCAAAAACTACGGCCTATTATCAACGTGTTACCCGACCGAAACGATATATTCAAACAACTGGAAAATCTGATTATACATCGGGATCAATTACCGAGACTATCGACCGAAAGTAGACAATTCGTAGAAAAATATCACGACCACGTAAAAGTAGCCCGGCAATATCTCGAATTTTGGGAGAAGCACTGATTATTTCGATTTACAGAATATCTTCTTTTTCAACTGAAATCCGGTAAAAAGACAAATAAATGCGGTCAGGCTGTAAGCCCCCGCCAAACAATCGTTCGACCACAACAGCCAAACGAAATAACATAAAGAACTATAAACAAAAAGAGAAACGAACATTCGCACCGGAATATGTAACCCAAATTTCAGATGACAAACCATGTAAATCCCTGTCATCGAAAACAGATAGGCCAACAAATAGGCCACCCCGACACCCTGTAACCCCCAATGGGTATACCCGACAAGATACATTACGAACATCAAGGAATCGGCTACGATTTCCGTTATTAAAAAAATACGACCTGCTCCCTTCGCCAACAGGACGAAACTCACGCTCCACGAAAATGCCCGGAAAAGCATGCCCAATACAGCCCACGAAATATACCCGCTGATGGCTAAAAACGCGGGTGTATATAATATATGTATAATCAAGTTCTGAAAAATCAGGAATAACGAAATGACAGGAGCCAATATCAACAACGACGTTTCCACTTGCCGGGTCACATGTTCCGACAACAATACTTTATCCTCGCAGACAGCCGATAAACGGGGATAATATTCCATAGACATAGCCGTAAAAACCAAACCCACATACTGCATGACCAACGTATAACCCGCTTGGAAAAAACCTACCTCTCCGGTTCCTCCTCTATCGTTGAGCCATGCGACGAACAGATAGGAATACAAGGTCGTGACAAATCCGCTTACCGTCATATAAATACCCA
>ENA-ORNR01003650-ORNR01003650.1-human-gut-metagenome-genome-assembly--contig:-NODE-3650-length-11297-cov-13.771838_pt1 | contig 11297 bp, 8 predicted proteins | sample MGYA00242114_ERZ509020 | MGnify/ENA primary metagenome ERZ509020 (study PRJEB26280, sample SAMEA2338758) | human gut metagenome | biome: human gut; feature: human-associated habitat; material: faeces...
GGAAACGGGCAATGCGTGCACCTTGAAAGACGTAGAACGTCATCGGATCACCCAACTGCTTTTTATCGCCAAAGGTGGTGAAGGCCAAGCCGAAACCTTGATAAGCTCCGCCATAGATACGGTCGGCACAGGTGTTGGGACGATACTTGAAAGAATATTTCAGATGAGCGGCAAATGAACTCCGGATGGGTTTCCACCGTTCGTTCTCACCTTGCAGGAAAGGATTGGTGGGGAATACGTATTGTGGCCGCGCCTCTATCCCAAACCGGTGAATGAAAGGTTGGTCTGCCTCCTGCGCACAAAGCGAAGTGAAGGGGAAAAGCAAGGCGGAACAGATTACAACGATTTCCCATCCGGGTATCTTTACTCTCATATAATAGTCTGGTTTGTCTTTTCAGAACGGAAGTTACAAATGGAGCTTCTCAATGAACTGTGCCACATGATAGCCGTCCATCAATCCATGATGGCAGGTTACGGAAACGGGCATCATCAGTCTTTCTCCGTCGCGGAAGTACTTTCCAGTGGAGATTTTGGGAACACTGTCGCCCGAACGCATATTGGTGGGGTGCTTCATGTCGGTGAATGAGAGCCACGGCACTGCCGAATAATGTATGGCATTGGGATGGAAAGTGCCTCCTTTGTTGAGTCCCGTAGTGGCTTGCAAACGTTCCATCTCTGCTTTTGCACGACGGATAAAGACGAGTTCGTCCGGATCGTATTCAAAGGCGGCAAAAGAAAAAGTATGGTCGGCACGACCTACAGTGGCTTCGGGCAGAAGGCTGTCATAGCACACCACCTTATCGCCTTCGATGCGGTAACGGAATTCTTCTACCGCAGCAGCGGCAGTCGTTATCCGGTGGAGGACTAACAGGGAAAAAGATATACCTTTGGCTTTGGCTTCCTGATACGTGCGCGTACAGTCTACCTGAACGGTCACTCCGAAAAACGGATCGTCAAAAGCACTGAAATGTTCGTAATGTTCTCTTCTGTTCCAAGTAGCAATATCGATGATCTTCTCTATCTGATTCATTCTAAACACTCTTTTTTAAGTTTCACCACAGATTACACAGATAATCACAGATTGATTCCGGATTAAAACCCCGATTGAGAAATTTAAAAAGCCCAGCAAACACTGAAATTCTCTATATTGATAATCTGTGCTAATCCGTGTAATCTGTGGTGAATATATTCAATTACTGATGTTGCTCACGCAGCAGGTCGTTCACAGTTTTTACCGGGTTGAAAGTGGAAAGTGGCACTTCTACAAAAACAGTGTTCCAATCACTCATCGCACCATTCCACAAACCGGGAAGTTCGAGAGCTTTCAGTTCCTTGCCGTTTTTCGACTTGTAAGAGATAAAGCCGGTCGCCTTGTCTACGTATTTCACCAAATCGAACTTATGACCTTTATAATCACGCACGGCACATACCAAGTCCACCGGATTGAAGTGCGTACCCTTCTCGAACATTTCCTTTTTCTGCGGATCGTTCATGTCGATCTGCGAGCTCTCAAGAATTTGAAGAGAGATCGTTCCGTCACTGTTGTATGCCAGGAACGGACCGCCACCCGGTTCACCCACATTCTTCACCATTCCGCAAACGCGCATTGGACGGTTCAATTTGTTCTTCAGGTAAATAGCAAGCACAGAATCTTCGAGGTCTTTCGTTTCCGGATTCTTGCAGAAAAGTTTCTTTTGCAGGAATTGCAGCATTTCCATCATCTGTTCGTGCGTATATTTTCCGCTGTCGAGCAGTTCGAGGTATTCAAATGCCTGTTTCTGTAAGGTAACGAGTACACCGGCAATCAGTTTTTTATAAGTAACGGTGTCCGCTTTCAGTTTATCGGGAACTACATTGTCGATGTTCTTGATGAAGATAACATCCGCATCGAGATCGTTCAGATTCTCGATCAATGCTCCATGGCCACCCGGACGGAACAAGAGTTTGCCGTTATCACGGAACGGCTGGTTGTCCATATCAGCGGCAATCGTATCGGTACTCGGCTTCTGTTCGGAGAAGGTGATATAATAATCCACTCCATAACGTTTGGCAAACTCACCGGCTTTCTCTTCCACCAGTTTCTTGAAAAGTTCGCGGTGTTCGGTAGACACGGTGAAATGTACGTTCACTTTGCCACTCTTGCCGGCTGCATACATGGCGCCTTCAGCCAAATGTTCCTCTAATGGAGTGCGTGCGCTTTCGGGATATTTATGGAATTTGAGCAGACCTTTCGGCAGTGCACCATAATTCAAGCCGGCAGTTTCGAGCAATGCGGATACCACAGCTTTATAATTGCCTTCTTCCATCAACCCGGCGATATTCTTCCCGGTAATGCGTCGGCAAGCTGCATCGAGATCGTCATAAAAAGCAAAATCCTTGATACCGGCAAAGAATGCTTGTTCAAACTTGGTTGTCGGTTTGTCATAATCCGCAGAAAGGAACTCGAATAGGTTCTTGAACATACGACTTGCAGCACCCGAAGCCGGTACGAACTTTACAATCGTCTTATCCGTATTTGTATATGCGTCCCACGCTGCCAGATAAGCTTTCTGTTCTTCTGCATTGGGAGCCAATATACCTCTTTCAATGGAAGCAGCCGCATCCAGTTTCAGATAAGGGAAACCTGTCTGGAAGCAAGCCAGTTGCTCTGCTATTTGCGCTTCCGTAATGCCTTTCTTGGCAAGCAACTCTTTGTCCTGTGTCGTTATCATAATATCTAATTTTATTAATTGATGCCCAAAAATACAAAATGTTATTTACTTCTTGCCGAATAACCAATAAAAAAAGTAATTTTACATCGAATTAACAAGATTGAATATGGACGACTTTTTTACATCAGAGGAAAAAAAGGAGCTTTTTTCACTCTATCGGCACTTGATGCAATCTGCCGGAGACAGTATTTCCTGGAAGGATTGCCAAAAATTAAAGAATCATCTTATCAAAGCTGCCCAATGTAACGGGCTGCAACGCAATAACTTCGGGATGAATCCCGTTATCAAAGATCTGCAAACGGCAGTCATCGTAGCCGAAGAAATCGGAATGAAAGGTTCGTGCCTTATCGGTATCATGCTGCACGAGATTGTAAAAACGCATATTCTGTCTATCGACGAGGTAAGCGTGGAATACGGAGAGGATGTGGCGAGTATCATCAAGGGGTTGGTGAAAACGAATGAGTTGTATGCGAAGAGCCCGGCAATAGAGTCGGAGAATTTCCGTAACCTCCTGCTCTCCTTTGCCGAAGATATGCGTGTGATCCTGATTATGATAGCCGACCGTGTGAATGTAATGCGCCAAATCAAGGATACGGGAAACGAGGAAGACCGGATAAAGGTGGCCAACGAGGCTGCTTATCTGTATGCTCCGTTGGCACATAAGCTGGGGCTCTATAAGCTGAAATCGGAATTGGAAGACTTGTCGCTGAAATACACACAACGGGATACTTATTATTTTATAAAGGATAAGTTGAACGAGACGAAGGCGTCACGCGACAAGTATATCGCTGCCTTTATCGAACCGATCAAGAAGAAAGTGACGGAAGCAGGCTTGAAGTTCGACATCAAGGGACGTACCAAATCCATTCATTCGATATGGAACAAGATACAGAAGCAGAAAACCCCGTTTGAGGGTATTTATGATCTGTTCGCTATCCGCATTATCCTGGATTCGGAACCTGACCCGGCAAAAGAAAAGCAGGAATGCTGGCAGGTATATTCTATCGTGACGGATATGTATCAGCCTAACCCGAAGCGTCTGCGTGACTGGCTGTCGATTCCGAAAAGCAACGGTTACGAGTCATTGCATATCACCGTAATGGGACCGGAAGGGAAATGGGTGGAAGTACAGATACGTACCCGCCGCATGGATGAGATTGCCGAACGGGGACTGGCCGCGCACTGGAGATATAAAGGTATCAAAGGAGAAACGGGCCTGGACGAATGGCTGACTTCGGTACGGGAGGCGTTGGAGAATGCAGACAACGACTCAATGAAGATGATGGATCAGTTCAAGATGGATCTTTACGAGGACGAGGTTTTCGTGTTCACTCCTAAAGGAGATTTGTTCAAGTTGGCAAAAGGGGCTACGGTACTCGACTTTGCCTTTCATATCCATAGCAAACTGGGATGCAAATGTATCGGCGCTAAAGTAAACGGCAAGAATGTCCAACTGAAGCAGAAGTTGAACAGTGGCGACCAGGTGGAAATAATGACTTCAAATACCCAGACTCCGAAACAGGACTGGCTGAACATCGTAACTACCTCCAAAGCCCGCACGAAGATACGGCAGGCGCTCAAAGAAATGGTGGCACGCCAACATGACTTTGCAAAGGAAACACTTGAACGAAAATTCAAAAACCGCAAACTGGAATATGATGAAGCGACCATGATGCGCCTCATCAAGCGTTTGGGCTTTAAAAACGTGACGGAGTTCTATCAGAAGATCGCTGACGGTGTGCTGGATGTAAACGAGATTCTGGACAAATATGTGGAGCAGCAGAAACGGGACAACGACACGCGCGACGAAATAGTCTACCGCAGTGCTGAAGGGTACAACCTGCAAGCGGCACAGGAAGAAACTACCTCCAAAGAGGATGTGCTCGTAATCGACCAGAATCTAAAAGGATTAGAATTCAAGTTGGCGAAATGTTGTAACCCTATCTATGGCGACGATGTATTCGGTTTCGTAACGGTAAGCGGCGGGATAAAGATTCACCGGGCAGACTGCCCGAACGCCAATCAGATGCGTGAACGTTTTGGTTATCGGATTGTGAAAGCCCGTTGGGCAGGCAAGTCGGAAGGGACACAGTATCCCATTACGCTGCGCGTCGTAGGGCACGATGATATCGGCATTGTGACGAATATTACTTCTATCATATCTAAGGAAAATGGAATCACACTACGCTCCATAGGAATCGATTCAAACGACGGGCTGTTCTCCGGTACACTAACGGTCATGGTTGGAGATACAGGTCGCCTGGAAGCGCTGATCAAAAAGCTAAGAACAGTGAAAGGAGTGAAACAAGTGAGCCGGAACTAGTTTTTTTCACCACAAATTAACACAGATTCTCACAGATTAAAAAGACAAGTACAGTATAGCCACTCCGAAAGGACTGAGTTCAAAATAAATTGCATTAATTTGCACAATCCTGCATTTTGCCTTTTCTTTAATCTGTGAAAATCTGTGTTAATCTGTGGTGAAGAATTCTATCGCACTTTCTTCCTTTTATAATAAGGATAAGTCACCAAAACAAAGAATATCAAAGCTATCGAAGCTACTATCTGACCGATATGAAGCATTTTGTCTGTATCCAACTCCATACAGCAGGCAGCTGCGATACCTAAAGAAATACCCATTTCACTAGCCAATAAATGAGTGGTATTTGCAGTTCCCCGTTGACAATGATGGGATAGCTTCACGAACATAATCAGGAACTCCGGCATGATAAAGCCTAATCCAAGTCCCAGGAGTATGGAAGAAACGCCTATCGGAGTACTATTCAACAATGATATGGCAAGAATCTCTAGTCCAAGCCCCATAATTACCAGTCTCAATGTTTTTTCTTTCAGGAAAAAGAGACGAGCAAACAAGAGAGATACCAAGTAACCGCCCCCCACTCCTACAAAGAAAGGCACTGAAACACCTGTATTTCCCAATATGGAATCATTCAGGAAAGGATGTACAAGAGGCATCAGCAATCCCGGAACAAACGTAATCAGAATCATATTGATAGCCGGAATCCAACTACGTAACAGTAGAAAACGGTCAAAAGAATAGAGTCTGGTGACAATCGGTGCACGGAAAGGTACATATATTCCCGATACGACAAGAATCCCTAACACTCCGGCAATAACGGATACGTACAGCAAATTCCGGATTGGATAACTCTGATAAAGCCAGACTCCGAGAACGATACCTAGAATCATTCCCAAACGGGCTACCCACGAAAAACTGACATTCCCTGCGCTACGGAGCGTAGAGTTGGTGATGTCGATAGCCAACGTGATACCCGCAGTAGTGGCTACACCGAACGCCAATCCTTGTACAGTGCTTAACAGGATAAGTTCCGTAAGGTTCGTCACAAACGCATAGCCTACCGTCGCTGCCACCATAAGAGCGAAAGCATATATACATACGTGCTTCCGTTTGTAAGCGTCCACCAAATAGGCATGGAAAGGACCGATCAGGAACATTCCCAATGTAAAAAAAAGAAAGATTACTCCTGTCTGTGCCACCGGCACTCCGAGACGGTCTGCCATCTCAACGGAGAGTACCGGAAATAACACATACAAGGACACAAACAACAGCAAATTAGCTATACATATCCGTATAAAATGTGCTGTCCACAATGTAACTGCCATATATTGCTTTAATATTGTTCCTTCTCGTTGGGGAAGTAGCAGTTCTTTACGTCGGACACATAACGACTGATAGCATCGGTCATCACTGTGTACAAATCGGCATAACGACGCAAGAAACGGGGACGGAAACCATTATTCATGCCCAACATATCCTGAATCACCAACACCTGACCATCTACATGTCCACCGGCACCGATACCAATAATAGGTATAGTCAACTCACCGGCTACACGTTCTGCAAGGGTTGCGGGAATCTTTTCAAGAACAATAGCGAAACAACCTGCTTCTTCCAGCAAATGGGCGTCACGAATTAATTTCTCCGCTTCGGCGTCATCTTTGGCGCGCACGGTATAGGTTCCGTATTTGTTGATAGACTGCGGCATTAGTCCCAAATGTCCCATCACCGGAATACCTGCACCGACAATGCGTCTCACCGTATCGATGATTTCTTCTCCGCCTTCCATCTTCAAAGCGTCAGCATGACTTTCTTTCATGATGCGGATAGCGGAAGCAAGACCTTCCATCTCGTTGCCTTGATAGGAACCGAAAGGCATATCCACCACCACCATAGCACGTTTTACACCACGCACCACAGATTTTGCATGGTAGATCATCTGGTCAAGCGTAATAGGCAATGTAGTCACGTTACCTGCCATTACATTGGAAGCGGAATCGCCTACAAGGATTACGTCTATCCCCGCACCGTCCACAATCTGCGCCATCGTGTAATCGTAGGAAGTAAGCATTGAAATCTTTTCGCCTCTCTGTTTCATTTCAACCAAGCGATGTGTCGTCACCTTTCTTGTGTCATCTGATATATAACCAGCCATTTCTTTCTAATTAAAAATTATAAATTAAAAATTAAAATCGGGGCAGCATTGGCGCTACCCGAAAATCGGGGGCAAAGTTATAACATTTATTCATAACAGAGAAGGAAATGCAAAAAATCCTCTCAATCCCTTGTCAGAGACAGCAATTTCTCATAACTCATTCCGGTAAAGTCATCCATTATATAATGTGCTTTTCCGGTAATGGCTTCGCGGGAATTGGTTGTAGCAAGACCGATCACGGTTGCACCGGAAGTCATTCCCGCCTGCAGACCATGAAAAGAATCTTCAAAGACGTATGTGTTTTTTGGAGTAGCTCCAAATACTTCCATCCCTAGAAGGAAACAATCGGGAGCAGGTTTGGAACGGGCAAACATCTCTCCGGTAAGAATACGGTCTACCATTGCCGGAAACTCGGGATGAGCATTGTAGACGTTCTGCATCTTCTCTTCATTAGAGCTGGTTACTACGGCTATCTTCACATCATGACGACGGAGTTCGGCGATAAAAGCTTCCACTCCGGGAATATATTCATAGGACATCTGTTTCTCAAAAACATTGAGGTCTGCCGTGATTTTCTGCCGGGCTTCCGGAAGAGCTGAAAAGTATTTCTCGTAGATTTGCGTCAGCGTCTGCCCTTTGATACGGCGTCCGAAATCTTCCTCATTCAGATATTTACGTCCCTGCTCGTCCCAAAAGACGGTGTACTGTGTTTCCGTATCCATAATAACACCGTCAAAGTCGAACAGCGCTGCAATTGTTTTCGTTGTATTCATATGAAACTTTCTTTTTACCTAAAACGTTAAACCTTGTGTATCTATGCCTGCAAAGTTCCGAATAATCATCGAATCAGACAAATAATTTGTACCTTTGCAATGCTAAAAAAAACGTAACGGACGTTTTTATCCAACAAATCGACTTTTATTTATCCAACGAATCGACCAACGTATGAGCAAGAACGACCCACATATCTTAGGAAAGGAAAGTATCGGCAAGTTACTGCTACAATATTCCATTCCTGCCATTATCGGAATGACGATTACTTCTATCTACAACATTATTGACAGTATCTTCATCGGACATGGTGTGGGGGCAATGGCCATTGCAGGACTGGCTATCAGTTTCCCTCTGATGAATCTCGTAGTCGCTTTCTGTACATTGGTATCGGCAGGCGGATCAACCCTTGCCTCTATTCGATTGGGACAAAAGGATCTGAAAGGTGCTACGGAAATTCTGTCACACACGCTTATGCTTTGTATCACCAATTCTGTCTTCTTCGGAATATTGTCCTTTATCTTTCTCGATGATATCCTGCTGTTTTTCGGTGCCAGTCACGACACACTTCCATACGCACGCAGTTTCATGCAGGTAATCTTGTTGGGAACTCCTATTACTTATACAATGATAGGATTGAACAATGTGATGCGCGCTACCGGGTATCCGAAGAAAGCAATGCTTACATCGATGGTGACGGTAGTTGCCAATATCATCCTCGCTCCTATCTTTATCTTCCACTTTGAATGGGGAATGCGGGGAGCTGCTACGGCAACGGTTATTTCACAGCTCATCGGCATGGTATGGGTGGTAAGTCACTTCATGCAGAAAGAGAGTACAGTGCACTTCGAAGGAACAATCTGGAAGATGAAAGGGAGAATCGTAGAGAGCATTTTCGCTATCGGCATGTCACCTTTCCTAATGAATGTTTGCGCTTGCATTATTGTCATTATTATCAATAATAGTCTACAGGAACACGGAGGAGATATGGCTATCGGCGCGTATGGTATCATCAACCGGCTGCTGACTCTTTACGTAATGATTGTATTAGGATTGACGATGGGAATGCAGCCGATTGTCGGCTATAACTTCGGAGCACAGAAACTTAATCGCGTCAAACAGACTTTACGACTGGGAATTCTTTCAGGGGTGGTTATCACTAGTAGCGGATTTCTGATTTGCGAACTATTCCCTCATGCCGTATCAGCTCTCTTCACAGACAGTGACGAATTGATTGATCTAGCAGTAGAAGGGCTTCGCTTGGCAGTACTTATGTTCCCATTCGTAGGAGCACAGATTGTTATCGGTAACTTCTTCCAAAGTATCGGGAAAGCGAAAATAAGCATTTTCTTATCCCTGACGCGACAGTTGCTTTATCTTCTGCCCTGCCTGTTGCTTTTCCCGAATTGGTGGGGATTGAAAGGTATTTGGATCAGTATGCCGGTGTCGGATGCTTTAGCCTTTATCACAGCAGTAATCAGCTTGATGATATATATTAAAAAGGTATCGAAACAACAGCCGATAGCTGAATAAAGGATAGTTACTGTTCATTTTCTCATTTTTATTGTTCAATCAGTCCTAATTAGGGATTTATCAATTGCCCATCCGATTGAAAACTCTATATTTGCATAAAGTTTTCAAAACTACAAACGATTAAACTATGTTGAGAAAGAATTTATATGGGCTTTTATCGTGCCTGTTTCTCGCAGGATGCGGTATGATAGATTACCATCCGTACGATGTCCGCATCAGTGGTGAGACAAATGTCAATGCACATAATATGGAAAAGATAGAAGCAAATTGCAAAGGCAAAACTACAATCCGTTTTGCTGCAATGGGAGATTCACAACGTTGGTATGACGCAACGGAGGACTTCGTAAAAGAGATCAATAAACGGGATGATATTGACTTTGTAATCCATGGAGGAGATATGAGTGATTTTGGAGTGACCAAAGAGTTTCTCTGGCAACGGGATATCATGAACGGGTTAAAAGTACCTTATGTAGCCCTTATCGGAAATCATGATTGTCTGGGAACAGGAGAAGAAACTTATAAAGCAGTATTCGGCCCTACCAACTTTTCTTTTATAGCAGGCAACGTGAAGTTCGTCTGTCTCAATACGAACGCTTTAGAATATGACTACTCCGAGCCCATTCCAAACTTCACCTTTATGGAAGAAGAGATAACAAACAGAAGTGATGAATTTGAAAAGAGTGTGGTATGTATGCACGCACGCCCAGATACAGACGTGTTCAATAACAATGTAGTAAAAGTTTTCCAACACTATGTCACTCAGTATAAGGGCCTACAGTTTTGCACGGCTGCACATACCCATCATTTTCGGGATGACATACTCTTTGATGATGGAATACATTATATAACCAGTGATTGTATGGATTACCGTACTTATCTGGTATTCACTATAACTCCGGAAAGCACCTCTGAAAATCCTGATTATGAATTGGTTGAATACTAAATATATTTTATGGACGGGAGTATTATCAATACTTCTCTCTATCTCCGGTCCGGTCTCGGCTACTTACAGAACAGATACAATTATCAACACGTATAAAGCCGATTCATTGCGTTTCATCATCAAGGCTGACTCAATTATCGCCTTCCAAGCCGGAGATTCTTTATTTACGATTATCAAAGCAGACTCCGTATTGCCCGCTGCATCGAAAAAAGTTAAACATACCCGTTACGATAAACGGGTTCACCGTTTCCGCAGAAATTGGGAACGAATCATTCCTACCCACTCTAAGATACAGTTTGCCGGCAACATGGGATTACTTTCTTTTGGTACGGGATGGGATTATGGAAAACATAATCAATGGGAGACTGATTTATTGCTTGGATTTATTCCGAAGTATTCTTCAAAAAAGGCTAAAATAACCATGACTCTTAAACAAAACTACATGCCGTGGAGTATTAATATAGGAAAAGGATTCTCTACAGAACCCCTTACTTGTGGCCTATACATGAATACCGTATTTGGGGATCAGTTTTGGGTAAATGAACCGGAACGCTATCCAAAAGGTTATTATGGTTTTTCAAGCAAAGTACGTTTTCACATTTTCATGGGACAACGCCTGACTTACGATATTGACCCGCAACGTAGGTTTCTAGCCAAGTCCGTAACATTTTTCTATGAAATCAGTACTTGTGATCTTTATGTGGTCAGTGCTGCTACTAACAGCTATCTGCGTCCTCGTGATTATCTCAGCTTGTCTTTCGGACTAAAATTACAATGGTTATAAACAAAATTACAATGACTTATAATGATGATACATACCCTCACCAACAATCCGCTATTTCGGGGAATTACTCCGGAAAAACT
>ENA-ORNR01003651-ORNR01003651.1-human-gut-metagenome-genome-assembly--contig:-NODE-3651-length-11297-cov-3.138498_pt1 | contig 11297 bp, 7 predicted proteins | sample MGYA00242114_ERZ509020 | MGnify/ENA primary metagenome ERZ509020 (study PRJEB26280, sample SAMEA2338758) | human gut metagenome | biome: human gut; feature: human-associated habitat; material: faeces...
TCGCTCCCGGCAGCCCGATAAAGGCGGGCATTTTTCCTCTCCGACATTACCGGCCATTGAGGGTGAAGCGGCAACCCATTTGTCATTCCGAATGAATATGAGGAATCCCATGCTATTTGTTTGGGATTCTTCATTTCACTGCGTTCCATTCAGAATGACATTTGACTGTCATTCCGAGCGAGGCCGATAGGCCAACGAGAAATTCCATACTTTTTTACTTGCTTTGGCGAAGATGCTTCGCTGTGCTCAGCATGGACAAGCAGTTGGCAGGAGATTTTTCAAGGCAAAGCCTTTCTGAATGACATCGTGCCCTATAAGGGGATATATCCGATTAGCAAAAGATTCTTCCTCCCTGCGGTCGTCGGAATGACAATTATGTCATTCCGAGCGTATGCGAGGAATCTCCATATTATTAATGGAAGAGGTTTTCTCGCTTTTCCTTATAGAAGAAGTTGGAATTTTCGCAACATTTTGTACGATGCGGAAAGATGGTTGCTCCGACACGGTATAAAACAAAAGGCTATTCATATTGAATAGCCTTTTGTTTGTGTATCAAGGTTTCCCTACCGAATAATTTTGATAACGGTAGGAGTCGCCGTGTCCGGATTCTGAGCTTTCACGAAGAAAATCCCGGTAGGTAAATTATCGATCTGCACCGCTTCTTTGTCGGCTATCATTTCCCTGATTATCTGCCCGGCAGTATTGTATATCGTAATACGATTGCCTGTGCAGTTACCTGTGTGCAGTATTCCGTCGCTGTACCAGACGGGGAATTTTTCGGTTGTCGTTTGCGGTATGGCGCTGGTAAATTGGTCGTCCATCACTTCGCCCATGAGACTGTTGAGGTAGACTTCGAGAGCCGTATAGCCGTCGGCATTCACGTAATTATTGTCGGCGACATTCGGGTTGAGACCGTGGGCCTTTTCCCATTCGTCAGGCATTCCGTCTCCGTCGCTATCTGCCGGAACTACATAATCGATCGAGTAGGAGAAGAACCCTTCGGCGTCGTTTTCCGAGTCGATGATACCGTTACCTTTACTTCCGCTGTTATTGGTTGTCGTACCCGATCTTACCTCTTCCACGATACGGCGTTCCACGGCGTCGCGGTTTATTGTTCCCGCTTGGGCAAGAACTGTTTCATAAGCCTCTTGTGCTGTTTCATAATCGCCGGCAGCATAAGCGTAAGTATCGAAGTCGTACTCGCCGTAACGCATGGGAAGAGTCCATTTGTAGTAATTGAGTTTCGGAATGATGAGGGAATCGACACGGAGTTGAGCTTTTGTATAAGAATTTTCATCGGGAGAAACTCCGTTCCAGTTATTGGAGGTAACAGATGAGTTGCCGTGCATGATATTTCCTGAGATGTACCATTGCGACGGTCCCCAAGATGTCGCTCCGTCGCGTTTGTAAGAAGGTGCGACAAAAGTCTGGCTCGTGGTGTTTTTACCCGGGCGGTAATAGTTATTGACGAAGTTGCATTCATGAGCAGCGTTCAGTCCATTGTATTCGGTAATATTGGCCGTGTTTTCGCCACCATAACAGCCCAACCGGCTTCCCCAGTTATAGTTGACGTTGTTGAAGTATTCGATATATACGACATAGTCTTCCCCACGAGCACCGTTGAAACGGCAGCTCCGGCTGTTGTTATGAGCCAGCAGGTTGTGATGGTAGGTGGCTGGTGAACCTCCCCATTGGCAACCATATCCGCGAGCTCCTTTGGAATGTCCGGCATTGTAAAGACCTTCGTGTATGATACAATATTGTACGGTATGGAAGTGCGAATCGAATACATTCATGTTTTCCTCTACCGACCAGCCGAATGTGCAATGATCGAAGATGAAGTTGGTACAGTTTTCTGCCCCGCAGGCGTTCTCGGCAATGATATTACCGTTGACGTCTTTTTGCCCAATGCGGAATCGGATATTGCGTACAATGAAATTTTCAGAGCTTCCAAAGTTCACTTTGTTGTGAGTAATGACGATACCGTCGCCGGGTGCGGTTTGTCCGGCCAATGTCCAGTTCTTCCGGTTGACTTTCATTTCCGATTTCAGGATGATTTCTCCCGATACAGCGAAAACAATCGTCAGAGGGTCGTTTTTGTATTGTTGGAATGCCCAGCGCAACGACCCTTCGCCGTCGTCATTGAGATTGGTAACGGTTACGACTTTACCGCCTCGGCCTCCCGATGCATATTTGCCGAAACCTTCGGCTGTGGGAAAAGCAGTCAGTTGGGCTTTGCATTCGACGGCTTGACTTGTAATACCGCGTTTCGATACAGATTTTACACTCCATGTGGAGGTCTCGTCATCGATGTTATAGGTATTACTTGTTGTGAAAGTTACGAATTTCCCGTCTCGTAAAATCATATATCCCGCGGCTTCACCCGATGCCTCCCAAGAGATGGTGTGGCCCGAAAGCGAAGGGTTGGCCGGCTTGTTTATTGCTGAGAAAAGAGCTTCGGGGTCGAATATCTCTTCCGAATTTTGCTCCGAAAAGAGAAATTTTGTGTTGAAATAGGCCTCACGTTCCGTCTCGGTGGCTTGATGGCTCCAAGATGCTCTTCCCGATGTATTGACGGGATTCCCGTCGGGGTCGATATTTTTGTACTCATAATATGATGCCGAATTTTCGGCGCCGTTCCAAGCAGCCCAACCGACACTTTTGATATGATTACCGAGTGTACAGTTCATAAAAACGGTTCCGCACTGTTCTTTCCACGGGCGTCCCAAGTAGTACGAGCCATCGGCAACTCCCGCATCGGCAGTGATATTGCAATTGTTGAAAAAGAGACCGGCGTAGAATGTCTCATTCGAGAGCGAGGGATAAAGGACTTTTGTCATTTTCAAAGAAGCATCGGCTGCCGCGGTGATGTATCCGCCGCCGGGTACGCAGTTGATCGTACATGACTCGAACCATTCGAGCCCGCTGTCGTAGATAAAATCGGTTGCGCCTTCGATGAGGCAGTTGTAGAAATACCCCCGACTGCCCGAGTTCGATTTGTACGTATCCTGATAACCACTCAATGTACAATTATTGAAGATGTGGGCATCTCCGGCTGTGTAAAGAGCTTCGGCTTGACCTACGTTACCCGACGTATTGCGTATGGTAAGGTTCTCGGCGTAGAATTTCTTGACAAAAACATTCAAAGCTGCACAATCCAGATAGTTATTGTCGGGATTCTTCTCTCCGCGATCGATCGAAGAAGTGAGTATCGTCCCGTCTCGGCTTTCTCCGATAAGGCTGATGTATTTGTTTTTATCGACCGATGTCCCGGCGTAGATATTTTCATCATATACACCGTTGCGTATGAATATGATTCCGCGCGTACCCTCCGCTACGGCATCGATGGCTTCCTGCACCGAGGTGTAATCGCCGCTGCCGTCTTGTGCAACGATAAGCAATTGCTTGGGTTTTTCGGCTGCCGAAAGCAAGGTACACGACAGCAAAAACAACATAAAGAGTTTGAACCGATTTTTCATGGTTTTAATGTTTATATTTTCGGGCTCTAAGATACATTATTTTTTTATTCATGAGGTGATTGTTTGTTGCAAAAGCGTGTACTTTTTGGTTTTTTGCGAAAAAAAGAAGGCGGTGTGCAATTTGTTGCACACCGCCTTCTTTTTGTTTTATGCCAGATATGATTTATCTGATGAGTGATACTTCCAAGTCGTTTTCAACTTCGGTTGTAGAGACTTTGTCTTCACGGGACAACCAGCCTAAAGCAGCGAAAATTTGTTTGTCTTTCAGTTTGGTTGCTTTTCTCAAGTCTTTTACGGTCATAGGACCTTTTTCGTTCAGTGCATTCCACACCAAACCGGCATTCATGCCAATTTCTTCCCTTTTCATAATCAGTAAAAATTTATTCTAGTTAGAGAATATGAGACAAAGGTATAAATTTTATTTTTAAATAGATAAAAAAATAAAAGCTATTTCATTCGCACATGAAATAGCTTTTAACAGAGAGAAAGAGGTTTGTATCGTTTTTTGTCGATTTTTTACGGAATAAATAGAATTTTAGTTATTCATTTCGAGACAGAGCATGATAAACGGAGCAACCCCTTTGGGGTCGTTATCGCGAACGATTTCGTTTACATAATAGTCGAAAGAACCGTCGCGGTACGGTTTCCCTCCCAAGCCGGCCACGCCGCATACATTTGTCAGCGATACGAGACCTTTTTCATCGACTTTGATGAAGTTGTCGAGAATGCCTTGATAGGCTTTCTTTGCCATTTCGAGGGCTGACGGGTCGAGGTATCCTTTACGCACGCCTTTGGCGATAGCGTAAGCGTACATCGGTGTACAAGACATTTCGAGATAGTTTCCTTCACGGCCGGTTTGGTCGATGACCTGACACCAAGCTCCGGTTTTGGGATCTTGATATTTGGCCAGATTTTTGACGATGTTTTGTAGGATCGTTATCATTTTATCCCGTCCGGGTTGGCTTTCGGGTAAGTAATCGAGTACATCGACGATGGCCATCATATACCAGCCCAAGGCACGACCCCACACATGAGGGGCACGTCCGCTTTTGTCCGACCACGGCAAGGCTTTTATTTCGTCCCATGCATGGCGATACAGGCCGGTTTCTTTATCGTAAGTACGCTTGGCCACCAAAAGGAATTGGTTTACTATGTCGGCGTAAGCCTGGGTATTGTCTGCGTCGAATGTCGCGGTATATTCGGCATAATAAGGTTCTCCCATATAGAGACCGTCGAGCCACATTTGGAATGGATATACTTTTTTGTGCCAGAAACCGCCTTCCGATGTACGGGGTTGCGAGGCGAGTTGTGCACGCAGGGTATCCATGGCGATTTTGTAACGGGGGTCTTTTTCACGGTCGTAGAGACGGAAAAGTATTTTCCCCGAATTTACATGGTCGAGATTGTAATTGGTTTTCTTGTATCCGTAAATGATGCCATTCTCGTTGATGATGGTATCGGCATAATCTTTGACATAAGTATAGAAAGGAGCTACTGCTTTGGCATATTTTTTTTCTCCTTTATAATGGTCATACACATCGAGGAATGATTGGCATTCGAGACCGTGGCAATAGTTCCATTTTAGTTTTTGACTGAAATCGAGCATCCAACCTTCGGGATTGCGTATAATCTCCGATTGAGCCATGCGTATCGACATAGGAAGATCGGGGTTTACATCGAATTTTTGTTTTTTCTTGGCATCGATGCTTCCGCAACAACCTAAGGCCAATGTTGTGAAAAGCAGGATTTTGAAGGTCTTTTTCATAAGGTATTATTTTTTGATGTATTTGAGGGTGATTGTTTTATTGTCGTTTTTGACTTGCAGGATATAAGTTCCGGCCGGGAGCATGTCGGTATCGAGTACTTTCGTATGATTCCCGGTTGTACATTCGGGGATAAAGTCCTGTAACTTGGTTACTCCGTTGAGAGAGGTAAGCGTGATAGTTATATCTGCATTTTGGGACAGGGTATAGTACAGGATAAGGTTTTCCCCATTGTCGGACAGATGAGCTGTGAAATCGGAGTCCGAAGTTCGGTTTATAAAAGATGTGCTACTGTCTCCTCCTTCGGTTTTTTGGTCGGCTTCGAGTTCCTCAATCCTGTTTTGCAAAGAATCGTTTTTGGCCGTGAGAGTTGCGATTATGGCTTCAAGTTCGTCGATTTTGTGTTGTAAAGAGTCGTTTTCGGTCGAAATGGTCGTAATTGCTGTTGTGAGTTCTGCAACTTTGTTTTTCAACTCTTTATTTTCCGATCGGAGGTGTTCGAGTTCTTTATCGCAGAGGTCGGTCTTCTCCAATTTTTCCCATTCGATACAGAGGAGAATAAAGGGACCGACTCCTTTGGGGTCGTTGCTTCTTACATCGGTCTTATTTACATAATAGTCATATGAACCATCTCGGTCGCTGCTCAATCCCGCTACGGCGCAAATGTTTTTAAGTGTGATTTTTCCGTCGGATTCTACTTCGATGTATTCTTTTACCATGCCGTCGTATGCTTTTCGGGCAATGGGGAGGAGAGAGGTGTCGAGGTAGCCGAGGCGTACTCCTTTGACTATGGAGTAGGCAAACATGGCTGTACTCGACATTTCGAGATAATTGTCGGTGCTATCGGGGTAATCGGTTACTTGAAACCAGCAACCGCTCTCTTTGTCTTGATAGTCGGGCAAAACATCGAAAATACCTTTCAATATCGATTGCATACTATTACGGCCTGTTACGGTATCGGGTAGTATTTCGAGAACATCGACAAGAGCCATAGTATACCAGCCGAGGGCACGGCCCCACACATGTCGGGATTTCCCGGTTACGGGGTCGGCCCAGTTTTGCGTGCGCTTTTCGTCCCAGCCGTGTATATAGAGACCGCTGCGCTCATCGTAGGTGTGTGATGCAACAAGCAAGAACTGTTTTACCACATCGGCATAAGAAACTGCGGGATTGGTTTCAAATTCACGGGCATATTGGGCGTAGTAGGGTGCGCCCATGTACAGGCCGTCGAGCCACATCTGGTAGGGATAGTTCTTTTTGTGCCAAAAACCTCCGTCAGAGGTCCGCGGGTGATCTTTGAGTTGATCGCGCAATGTCTTCATGGCGGTCATATACCGCTCGTCTTGGGTTTCGGCATAAAGGCGGAAGAGATTTTTTCCGGCGTTGACGCGATCGAGTGAATAATCGCTTTTTTTGTAATTGTATATATTCCCATTGTCATCGATGGTAGCATCGTAATATCCTTTGGCATAATGGTAGAGGGCCGAGCAATCGAGCGTGTCGCTGTGATAGAAGTCATAGGTGGCGAAAATGGCTTGCATGAGTAACCCGTGGGTATAATTCCATTTCAGTTTGGTGTTGAAGTCTATGGTCTTATAGTCGGGGTGCGACAGCATCTGTGATTGGCAGAAACGTACGGCCAGAGGGAGATTTTCATCGACGACATTTCCTGCTTTTGTCGGTAACAAAGGAAGAAGCATTATCAGCACGAGGCCGATAATGCTTATATGTCTTGTTTCCTGAGCCGTTTTTTGTTTCATGGAGAACAGGATTGTTAATTTTTTTCTTGTGGATTCCAGCCATCGTTACCGCCCAAGACTTGTTTGATTGAGTATCGGGAGGCTTCTTTTCTGTTCAGCTGATGCGACCATGCGACACGACCTTGTGTGTTTGAGCCTTCGCCCTTGTTTTTGTATTCGCAGTAGCGGGCGGTCTTTTCGTTGGTAGCTTTTCCCCAATTATGCCAACCTTCGGGGCGAATATGTTTTCCCATTTCGCATTTGGTGAACAAGACTGCGGCATAAGGTCTCCACGGGCGACCTAAATACACTTTCTCGACACCATCGTCGGCCGTGAGACGACATTTGTTGAAAACATATCCGTAAGTTACGTTTTCGGGTGTGGCGGCAGCCGTGATGTAAGAATTTTGTTTGCTGTGTATGGTACAATTCTCGAACCAAGCGGTCGATTTGCCGAAAATGAAGTCGGTTGTACCTTCTATATAACAATTCTCGTAGTATTGGCGGGAGTTTTCTCCATAGGTGTAAAGGGTGTCTTGGAAACCTTTCATCTTACAGTTTTTGAATACGCATTTATCTCCGGCTACAAATAACGCCACAGCTTGGCCTACCGGTCCGGAACTGTTTTCGAATGTTACGTTTTCGGCGGTGAACCCGTTTCCATAAACAAAGAATGACGATGATCCTGAGGTGCCTATATTGTCGCCGAATGCATTCTTTTTAGACGCGTAATCGTCGTAGGTGAGAATGACTTTATCTACATCTTCGCCTATGATGTGTATGTTGTTTCGATTGCCCGGTACGGTAACTTTTTCTTTATATACGCCATTGCGTATATATATGGTCGTGGGGCGTTTGCTGAATGCAGGAACAGCATCGATGTCTTTTTGCACACTACGAGCTAAACCTAAAACTGTAGCATTCAAACCTAATGAATTAAGTTCTTTTGCAGCTTTTCTTTCACCATTTGAGGATACAGGAAAACCTGCTTCTATTTTATCTACACCAAGTTTATCAAGCTTTTGAGCAATTTGAATTTTTTCATCAACAGTTAGAGCAACTCCAGGAGCTTGTTCACCGTCCCTGAGAGTTGTATCAAAAATATAAATCTTATCAGCAAGATTCATATTTTCCTTTTTTAGTGTCTCGATATTTTTACCATACATAATTAAAACTTCCCATTTTAATGTAATAGTAATTACTTCTTTTTAGATATTTAAAGTTTATCTTCTATTATGTTTTTTTATAGTTTTAACTACAACAACAACCACAACTAAGATTACAACCAAAACAGCTAATGTATAATATAAATATTCACAAGCAGGTACTTCACTTTTATCAATGTTTAATGAATATACATGTCCGCTATGATCTGCAAAGAATAAACTATTTCCATTAATTACAGGAGAAGAAGTTATTTCTGAATTAAATAATATGGTTCCTGGATTGTAAGTAAATTCCTCTTCACCAGTGTATTTATTTAAAACATAACCTGTTCCATCATTAGAACCAAATGCAATTAACTCTTCTTTTATTGCTGGAGTTGATTGAACCGGAGCTCCAGTAGCATGACTCCATTTAAAAGTTCCGTCTCTTAAATCAAGACAGGTTAAATTACCTTCATCAGAACCTATGTATACATTGTTATTATACTCATCAATACATGGAGAAGATTTAACTTTATTGTTTAAATCATAATCCCAGCATAAATCTCCATTTGTTTCATTTAAAGCATAAAGTGAATCATCATCAGACCCAATTATGATTTTACCATCTGCATATGCTGGAGAAGAGTAAACTGCATCTCCTGTAGCATATTGCCAGGTTATATTTGTGTTATTTAAATTTATGCAATAAACATTACCGTTAGTTGAACCAACATAAAGTGATCCGTTAACAACAATTGGAGAAGACACTATTTCATCATTACCTAAATCTGCTTCAAAAGTTTTATTACCGTCAGCTATGTCAAATCCATAAATATGCCCATTATCACAACCTACATAGACAGTATCATTATCTACATAAGCTGCCCCCTGAATAGATTCATCAGAAGTATTATATTTCCATAAAATATCTTGTGATTCAATATCTATAGCTTTAAAACTTTGATTATTTCCTACAAATACTGTATTGTTACTTACTACAGGTGTTGCATTACTGTCTCCTTTTAAATTAAATGACCAGTCTTCAGTTCCGTTTTCCATGTCAATTACTTTTAAAATACCTTCCTGTGAAACAACATATAAAAAGTCCCCATAGATTGCAGGTGAGCCTATAACCGGTGATTCCATGTTAAATGACCATAAATTTGTAACAAAGTCAGAATTATCATCAACATATCCTGTATGATTTAAATTACTTTGAAATGTGTTCCAATCAATATTTGCACCAGCTATCGGGCTGATACATAATATACAGATTATAAATCCGATTAATAATTTATTATATTTAGACATCTTTTAGCCTCCTTAAATATCTCTATTAAATCTTTTGACTCCAATGATAAAGAACAGTGCAGTGAATCCTAAAAGTATAGCTAAATCTAACCATACATCGCCTAAACTTTGACCTTTAATCATTACTCCCCTCATTGCATCGTTAAGATAAGTTAATGGGAATATATAAGCTATTTTTTGTAAAATCCAAGGCATAGTTTCAATAGGATAGAATACACCAGAAACAAACATCATAGGCATTGAAAATGGCATGACTATTTGAGTATAATCTTCCTGAGTGTTGGTTCTTGCAGACAACATGATACCAAAACCAACAAAACATAGTGCTCCAAAGAAAAGAACAATGAATGTTTGTAAGATTCCTCCTTTAATACTTACATTAAACAATACAATAGCCATGAATATTAATATAAGAGCCCTAACTAACTCAACAATAAGTTTAGATGCAATTTTACCTCCAACTACAGTTGAAATTGATGTCGGAGTCATAAATAATCTAGCTAATTCACCAGTTTCACGTTCTCCAGCTATTGATGCACCCATACCCATCATACAGGACATCATTACAGTCATTCCTAAAACTGCAGGAACTAAAAAGTCAATATACTTAATATTTCCATATATTTTGTTAATATGGAGTGCAATATCATCCTTAAAATTATCAAATGTATGTCCAATTGAATTTGTAACATTTGCACTTTGAGTATTAGTAGCTAATTCAGATTGATTTAGAGGACTGGTACTATTTTCTAATTCCTGTGATGAAGGATTAGAAACTATGGCATTAGATGCTTCCATATTTGATAATTTAGCAAATATTCCCTGAGTTACACTTTCCAATGTTGAAGAAGCCATTTGATCAGATGAATCCAAATACAGTGTAACCGCCTTTTGAGACACATTACTGTCATAATTTTCCGGCAGTATAATTGCAGCTTTTACTTCTCCACTATCAACTCTCTCTTTTGCATCATCAACATCATCCATAACCTCTACTACATTATACTGATCCGTTGTTTTAATAGTATCCAATGTTACATCAGTTAAGTCACCGTGGCTTTGAGAAACAACAACTACAGGCAAATCAGTCATGTCTCCACCCATACCATAACCAAATAACAAAATCATGATAATAGGAAAAATTAAAATTGAAATTAACCTTGGAGGATGTCTTTTTAAACTTAAAAGTTCTTTCTTAATCATCCAGCTAAATTTTCTAAGCTCTATCATCTTCATTCACCTCAGCTGTTGCTTTAATAAATACATCTTCCAGAGATGGTTCCTGTGTAAATATTGATTTGACAACTCCGCCTGCTTCAATAATGTCTTTTAAAACATCATTAACAGCATCATCATCAAAATTATCAATTCTCAAGTTAAAACGTCCGTTTTTAGCCATCTCAACACCATGTACTTTCGGATTAGATTGAATAGCTGAAATAATAGAATCATTATTTTCTTTAAGTAAAAAGGACATTTTCTTTAAGTTTAATGTTTCAATATCTTCTTTAGTAGATTTATTTACTTCATTTTCATTTGAAATATCTCTTAAAGTATTTTTCATTTTAATTTCATGCTCTTCTTTTTCTTCTCTTAACTTCTGATACTGTAGCTGCATTACGCTGTTCATCAGCACATAAGAAAAAATTAAAAATACTAGACCAAATCCTGCTAAGTAAATCGGATTTCCCTTTAAAATAATCATGGTATACAATTCTGCTAAAAATGACAGTACCATAATTAATACGGAAAATGTGATTTTCAGTTGGCTGTTTTCTCTTTTCTGTTCCCCTGAATTCCTTTTGCTCATGTGAAATACCTCCGTGTCATCTAAGTAAAACGCTTTTGGGTGACAAA
>ENA-ORNR01003655-ORNR01003655.1-human-gut-metagenome-genome-assembly--contig:-NODE-3655-length-11271-cov-4.593438_pt1 | contig 11271 bp, 9 predicted proteins | sample MGYA00242114_ERZ509020 | MGnify/ENA primary metagenome ERZ509020 (study PRJEB26280, sample SAMEA2338758) | human gut metagenome | biome: human gut; feature: human-associated habitat; material: faeces...
CCGCTAACGGCTGCCCTACCTTACCGTCGCGGAGAATTTACTACTTTATCGACAGCCTCTTTCCTTTTCATTCAGCCCTTATTCTACACGAAATCTTCCCCTACGGCAAGAGGGCCGTCAGCGAGTTGTAAACTTTTTCGATTTCCCACGATTTTTGTGGAACACCTGCGGCCTTTGTGCTATACTGGATGCTGTAATATTGTGTATTGCGTCCCAACGCAGGACATATATAAAAAAGGAGGATGCGCAAATGGCAAACCGTGTTGTCATCACCATCTGTGGAGAGGAATACACCCTGGTAGCGGACGAAACCTCCGCCTACATGCAGAAGGTAGGAAGCTGTGTCAGCGACAAAATGACTGAGGTCATGAACGATGCCAAGGTGGGCCGCACCGACGCCGCCGTGCTCACTGCCGTCAACCTGACGGATGAGCTGTTCAAATCTCAGGCTGCCGCCGAGCAGCTTCGGAGCCAGATCAAAGGCTATCTGGACGAGGCTTCCAAGGCCCAGGCTGAGGTCAGTGAGCTGAAACGGGAGATTTTCCGTCTTCAGCAGCGTCTGGACAACCGCAAGTAATGGCTCTGGAACTGCTCTCCCCCGCCGGGTCTCCGGAAGCCCTCCGGGCCGCCGTCCAGAGCGGCTGCGGCGCCGTCTATCTGGGTTGGGGGAGCTTCAACGCCCGCCGGAGCGCCAAAAATTTTTCTGACGAAGAATTCGCCGATGCCATCCGGTACTGCCATCTCCGGGGCGTCCGGGTCTTTCTGACCCTGAACACCCTGCTGACGGACCGGGAGCTGCCTCTGGCCTTAGATGCCGCCCGGACGGCCTGCCGTCTTGGGGTGGACTCCGTGCTGGTGCAGGACTGGGGCCTATTTGCCCTGCTGCGGGAGGCCTTGCCGGACCTCCCCCTTCACGCCAGCACTCAGATGAGCGTCTTTACCGCCGGCGGCGCCAACGAGGTCTATGGGGACGGCTGCGAGCGAGTGGTCATTGCCCGGGAGTGCTCCCGGGAGGACACCGCCGCCATCTGCAAGGCCTGTCCCGCCGAGATCGAGATCTTCGGCCATGGTGCTCTCTGCATGTGCTACTCCGGCCAGTGCGAAATGAGCGCCCTCATTGGCGGACGCAGCGGCAACCGGGGCACCTGCGCCCAGCCCTGCCGCCTGCCCTATGGCTTCAACGGCCCCGCCAAAAACACCTATCCCCTCAGTCTGAAGGACAGCTGCCTTGCCGACCGCATTTCCGATATGGAGCGAATGGATGTCAGCTGCCTGAAACTGGAAGGCCGCATGAAGCGCCCGGAATATGTGGCGGTCATCACGGACATTTACGCCCGTCTGCTCCGGGAGGGCCGGAAGCCCACCGCCGCCGAAAAAGCGGATCTGGAGCTGGCCTTCTCCCGCTCCGGCTTTACAGCGGACTACTGGCAGGGTCGCCACGGCCCCGCCATGTTCGGCACCCGCCCTGAAAACACCCCGGAGCCGAAGGAATTGTTTGCCGCCGCCCGAGCCAAATACGAAAAGGATGACGCCCGCACCGTTCCCATCCATTTCTCCTGCTCCTGTCAGGCCGGACAGCCGGTTTCCCTGACAGTTTGGGACGATGACGGCCATGTGGCCGCCGCCGAAGGCCCCATCCCGGAGCCGGCTCAGAACAAGGCACTGACGGCTACCGATCTGGAATCCCGTCTGCAAAAGACAGGCGGCACCGCCTTCCACTGCACGGATGGCTCCGCCGATGTAGCAGACGGCCTGTTCCTCTCCGCCGGGGCGGTAAACGCCCTGCGCCGGGATGCGCTGGCCGCCTTGGAGAACGCCCGTTGTGCCGTTCCGGTCCGCCGGGAACAGGACTTCTCCCCCCTGCCGAATCTGGACTGCACCGCCGATACCCCGGCCCTGACCGTTTCCGTCACAACCTGGGCGCAGGCGGAAGCGCTGCTGCCCCTGTCCCCCGCCCACATCGACCTCCCCTTGGAGCTGCTGGCGGAGCGGGACGCGCTGCCGGACTTTGCCGGGGAGTGGTGCGCCATTCTTCCCCGTGTCTGGCGGGACCGAAATGAACCTCAACTCCGCGGGTGGCTGGCCCACGCTAAAAAACTGGGTGTCACCTCCGCTCTGGCTGGGAATATCGGCCATCTGCCCCTTTTGCGGGACGCCGGACTGACTATCCGCGGTGACTTCGGCCTCAACGTGTTCAACAGCCGCTCTCTGGACTATCTCCGGCGCAAGGAGCTCTCCTCCGCCTGCCTGTCCTTCGAGCTGCGGTTCCCACAGATGCGGGACATCCAAAAGCTGATCCCAGCAGAGGCCATCGTCTACGGCCGACTGCCCCTGATGATCACGGAAAACTGTCTGGTGCAGAATGAAACCGGCTGTCACCTGTCCGAAGCGGGTGACGCCGTCCCCCAGCAGGCTCCCTGCCGCAAGCCAAACGATCTTCAGGACCGCACCGGGGCAAAGTTCCCGCTGCTCCCGGCCTACGGCCACCGGACGGAGATCCAGAACAGTGCGCCGGTGTGGCTGGCGGACAAGCCCGAGTGGAAGCGCTGCGGTCTGACCTATGCCCGCCTGCGGTTCACCACGGAAGCACCTGCGGAATGTGCGGACATTTTCCGGGCCTACCAGACCGGTGCCCCCGCCTCCGGCCCCTTCACCCGGGGACTCTACTACCGCGGTGTGGATTGACCCGACGGCAGAATCTCACCGGGAATCCCCCGCTTTTTCAGGCGATTTTCAGTTCTATTTGTATAATAGAAGCCATATAATACAATTTGTTTTTAATTTTGGAGTTTTACATGGAAGAGATCAAGGTAAAATATTTTGTGGACGGCATCGATGAGCTATGCTATGTGGCAGGCAAATCCGACTGGATCGACCTCCACGCCGCCGAGGATGTGGACATGAAGGCCGGAGAATTCCGCCTGATCCCCTTGGGCGTCGCCATCGAGCTGCCGGAGGGCTATGAGGCCCATGTGGTGCCCCGCAGCTCCACCTTTAAGAACTACGGTCTGCTGCAAGCCAACTCCATGGGTGTGGTGGACTACACCTACCGGGGAGACAATGACCAGTGGCGCGTTCCCATGTACGCCACACGGGATGTCCACATCGACAAGAACACCCGCATTTCCCAGTTCCGCATTATGAAGAACCAGCCCCCTCTCGTCTTTACCCGTGTGGAGCACCTCACCGGTCCCGACCGGGGCGGCTTCGGCTCCACCGGCAAGTAAGGAGGATCGCCATGTCTCGCATCGTTTTGGCCTCCGGGTCTCCCCGGCGGCAGGAATTATTGAACCGCATCGGCATCACGGATTTTGACATCCGGGTGCCCCAGACGGACGAGCACTACCCGGCGGGTCTCACCCCGGCGCAGATCGTGGAATACATCTCCCGGGAAAAGGCGGATGCCGCCGCCAAGCTCTGCACCCCGGAGGAGATCGTCATCACCGCCGACACCATGGTGTTTCTGGATGACCAGCGTCTGGGCAAGCCTCTGGATGAGGCCGACGCGCTTCGGATGCTCACCGCGCTGCAGGGCCGCCGCCACACTGTCTGCACCGGCGTCACCGTCCGTCAGGGAGACCGCGTACTGACGGAGAGCGAAGCCACCGGCGTGGTGTTCCGCCCCGCTGAGGAATCCGAGCTGCGGGCCTACATTGCCACCGGCGAGCCTATGGACAAAGCCGGGTCCTACGGTGTTCAGGGCAAGGGCGCGTTGCTGGTGGAGCGTCTGGAGGGCGACTTCTTCAATGTCATGGGCCTGCCTGTCCTGCGTCTGAGCCGGATGCTGGCTCAGTTTGGCATTAAGCTATTGTAATCGATTGCGTTTTAACTTTTTAGAAGGAGAACTTCCTTGAAGGATTTTCTGAAGAATCACGGATTATGGATCCTCTTCGCCGGGGCGGTGATCGCCGTGGCGCTGGCTCTGCTGTCCTATTTCAGCACCAACGCCTCCCCGCTGGTGGATCTGGCCAACACCATTACCAGTCCTTTTCGGGCAGTCTGCACCTCCGTATCCGGCTGGTTCACCGACAAGCAGAATTACTATGAGGACGTCACCGCCCTGAAAGCGGAAAATGAGGCCCTGAAAAAGCAGATCGCGGAAATGGAGGCCACCGTCCGTCAAGGCGAGGCCGCCAGTCAGGAAAATGTATTTCTCCGGGACCTGCTGGACCTGCGTCAGCAGCGCCGGGACCTCAGCGACTTCGAGACCGCCACCGTCACGGAGCGGGGTGTCACCAACTGGACCGCCTCCCTGACGCTGAACAAGGGTGCCGTCCACGGCGTGGAGGTGGGCGACTGCGTCATCGACGGAAACGGCAACCTGGTGGGCCGCATCAGCAAAGCGGGCTACGACTGGTCCACGGTTTTGACCGTGATCGACACTGACACCTCCTTGGGCGCCCGTGTCTACCGGACCAAGGACATCGGCATTGCCGGCGGCGATTTCGCCCTGATGGGTGACGGCAAGCTGAAGCTGGATTCCCTCCCCGCCTCCTGCCAGCTGTTGGAGGGCGACCTGGTAGTTACCTCCGGTCTGGGCGGCTATCTGCCCCCGGATCTGGTCATCGGCTCTGTCTCCGAGCTTCGGGCTGACGATTCCGACACCTCCAACTACGCCATCCTCACCCCCGCCGCCGACCTGAACGGTCTCACGGAGGTGTGCATCATCAAATCCTTTGAGATCGTAAGCTGACCGCTTACCGTTCATTCACCATTACAGAAGGGAGGGATTCCCCTTGCTGGCCCGCAGCGCCACGATTTTTAAATGGACTCTGTACACTTTGGCCGGGCTGGTCTGGGCCGTTGTTCAGGCCGCCTTTCTCCAGCGTGTAACCATCTGGGGCGTCATTCCCTTTCTCTATCCCCTGATTGCCGCCCTCCCCGCCACCTTTGAGGGCCCCGCCGCCGGCACGGTCTACGCCCTTGCCTGTGGCGTTTTCTGCGACCTGCTGCTCCCCTCCTCCATTCCCTGCTTTTACACCTTGATTCTCCCCCTTGTGGGCCTCGCCGCCGGACTGCTGTCCCAGAGTCTGATCCCAGCCGGGTATCTCTGCTCTGCCGCCGCGGCTCTGCCCGCCTATCTGCTGACAGGCATCTTCCACTGCATTGTCCTTTGGGCTCAGGGTCATCCCGCATGGGGTGCGGCCATGTCCGTGACCCTGCGGGAGCTGTGCGTCTCCCTGCTGTGGAGCCTGCCTATGACCTGGCTGTTCCGCCGGGTCTATCTCCGCGTTCATGTTGACGATTAAGGACTTTCCACGGAGGTAATCATGAACCAACGCCCCTCCCAACTCACCAGATTCCGCGTCATGGCTGCCATGGCGCTGGCAGTGCTGGCCATTTATCTGGTGGTCCTTTTCAATACCCAGGTTGTTCACCACGAGGAATATCTGGCCAAATCCATTCAGACCATCACCCGCATGGAAAATGTGGAGGCCTCCCGGGGCATCATCACTGACCGCTCCGGCCGGACCCTTGTGACCAACCAATCCACTTACAGCCTGACCTTTGACGCCTCTCTTTTGAAGCCCGGTGAAAACCAGAATGACGCCATCCTCCGTCTGGTCACCCTCTGCCGGGATCAAGGGGTCGCTTGGGAGGATAACCTCCCCCTCTCCCTGGACGGCGCGGCCCATTTCACCGTAGATACCCTTACCGACACGCAGAAGAGCCGCTTTTTCTCCTACCTTCGGGACCTGAAGCCCACCCGGGAGCTGCTGGCCGCCTATGTCCGCCAGCACCCGGAGCTGCTGAAGCCCCCCAAGGAGGGTGAAACTGCTCTGGACCCGGCCACCGCCAAGGACACAGAGCTTTTGAAGCAGACCAACAGCGCCGCGCTGACCAATTCCCTCCTGCTGAACGCCGGCGTCACACCCGCCAAGCTCTTCGACTGGATGCGGGAGGATATGAAGCTCTCCGACGATTATTCCGACAGCGACGCCCGCTTGATCTTGGGTGTCCGGTACGAATTGAAGCTGCGGAAGCTGGGTGCCAACAACAACGCCTACGTTCTGGCGCAGAACGTGGATGTAGCCTTCTGCTCCCTCATCAGCGACGGCCAGTTTCAGGGGGCCAAGATCATCCGCTCCTCCGCCCGGCAGTACGCCACCACCTACGCCACCCATATTTTAGGCACCGTGGGCCGTATCCCCGACTATACCGATGAATGGGAAGATCGGGGCTATCTAATGGATGACACCATCGGCCTCTCTGGTGCAGAAGCCGCCTTTGAGGACTACCTCCGGGGTACGGACGGCAAGCGGATGATCTCTGTCAACAGCGACGGAAAGATCACCGGTGAATATTATAGTGTAGAGCCCCGCTCCGGCTATACCGTGGAGCTGACGGTGGATCTCAAGCTCCAGCAGGCGGTGGAGGACACTTTGGCCGCTAAAGTAGCCCAGTTGAACCAAAAAGACCATCTGGACAGCCGGGGTGCCGCCGCCGCTGTGGTCAAAGTCGGTACAGGCGAAATTCTGGCACTGGCCTCCTGCCCTTCCTATGACCTCTCCACCTGGCGGAAGGACTTTGCGGAGCTGCGGGACGATCCCGCCAAGCCCCTGACCAACCGCGCCACCAACAGCCCCTACGCCCCCGGCTCCACCTTAAAGCCCGCTACCGCTGTGGCGGCACTGGAATCCGGTGTCACCACCACCACCGAGACCATTTTTGACCCCGGCTACTGGAAATACCCCAGTGCCACTTGGGAAAACAACACGAATTGCTGGAAGCGCAGCGGACACGGCAAAATGAACGTCACCAGCGCCATCACCAATTCCTGCAACACCTATTTCATGGAAATGGGTTACCGCATGGGACTGGACACACTGAACGAATACTATTCCGCTCTGGGCCTCGGTGAGCCCACCGGCATCGAGGTCGGTGAAAGCACAGGCCGGCAGGCCGTCAATGAAAGCGGCCAGGATCAGGCCCCGTGGGCAGCTTTCGGCCAGGCCAATCAGGAATATACCCCGTTGCAGCTTGCCAACTACATTGCTACTCTTGTCTCCGGCGGCAAGCATTACCCCGCCCATCTTCTGAAAAGTGTCAAATCCTATGACAACTCTGAGATCATCGCCACTGGCGACACAGAACCCCTCAACACCCTGAACATCAGCGATTCCACCCTGCAAGCTGTGAAAAAGGGTATGCTTGGCTACACCACCAACGGCGGCTCTGTGGCCGGTCCCTTCCAGAACTGCGTGGTCTCCGCCGGTGCGAAAACCGGTACCGCCCAGATCGGCGGCTCCATGAAAAACGGCGTGTTCGTAGCCTTCGCGCCCTATGACGAGCCGGAGATCGCCGTGGCTCTGGTATTGGAAAAGGCTGACGCCGGCGCGGTTCTGGCCACCACCGCTGTGGACATTATCAACGCTTACTTTGACCGGGAGGACACTGCGTCCATTCTCCCGGAAAATCAACTGATTCCTTGATTCGGAGGTCTCTCCCATGCGTGATCCCTTTGTGTTCGACTCCCGCAGTGAGTTCTGTAAAAAGCCCTTTGGCGCTGTCCCTTGCGGCAGCGATGTTGTGTTTCATGTCCGTCCCCTCACCCGGGATGGCTATTCCCGCTGTGTCCTGGTGGCACGGCGGGAATTTTCCGGTGAAGAGATCCAGATGGAGCTTCTGCCAGAGGCTGTGGACGGTGAGCGTACCCGCTTCACCGGCGTCCTCACCGCCCCCTCAGAACCGGAGTTGCTCTGGTATCATTTCCGCCTGATCCGCTCCGATGGCTCCACGGCCCTGTTGGATCAATCCGGCTGGCAGGAGACCGGGGAGATCCAAAGCTGGCAGCTCACCGTCTACGAGAAAACGGCCACCCCTCTGTGGTTTGGCGGCGGTGTGGTCTATCAGATCTTCCCGGACCGCTTCTGCCGTCTTTCCCTCCCGGACCCCACCGGTCTGGTGGGAAACCGTTGGGTCCATGAGAATTGGAACGACCAGCCCGTTTGGGCGCCGGACCCAGACGGCGAGGTACGAAACCGGGACTTTTTCGGCGGCTCTCTCAATGGTATCACCGCCAAGCTGGATGATCTGGCCGCTCTGGGCGTCACCGTGCTGTACCTGAATCCTATTTTTGAATCCGCCTCCAACCACCGCTACAACACAGCCGACTACCTTCACATCGACCCCATGCTGGGTACTGAGGAGGACTTTCGCCGCCTTTGCCGGGAGGCCAAGGAGCGAGGCATCCGGGTGATTTTGGATGGCGTGTTCAACCACACCGGCTCCCAGAGCCGCTACTTCAACGCCGACGGCTTCTATCCCGGCGCAGGCGCGGCCCAAAGCACCGATTCCCCTTATTTCAACTGGTTTTCCTTCCATCCCTGGCCTACGGATTATGACGCCTGGTGGGGGATCATGACGCTGCCTGCTGTTCAGGAGAACGAGCCGGACTACCGGGACTTCATCATCCGGGGACAGGACTCCGTGGTGCGTCACTGGCTCCGGGCCGGGGCCTCCGGTTGGCGGCTGGACGTAGCCGATGAGCTGCCGGATGACTTTATTGCCGAAATTCGTACCGCTATGGAGGAAACCGCCCCGGACAGCTTCCTTTTGGGTGAAGTCTGGGAGGACGCCACCACCAAGGTGGCCTATTCCCAGCGGCGGCGCTATCTGCTTGGCCACGAGCTGCACGGCGTGATGAACTACCCCTTCCGCACGGCGCTCATCGCTTACCTGCGGGGTGGAGACGCTGACGATTTCCGGGAAACGCTGGAAACCCTCCGGGAAAACTACCCGCCGGAGGCATTCCTCTCCCTGATGAACTTCCTTGGTACCCACGATACCCCTCGCATCCTTACCGTTTTAGGCGCTGACAACGTACCGGACAACAAGGCAGACCGGGCAGCGTACCGCCTCTCCCCCGCCCAGCGCCAGATTGGCCTGGAGCGGCTGCGGCTGGCGGCACTGATCCTCTTTACCTTCCCCGGCGCGCCCACCGTCTATTACGGAGATGAAGCTGCTATGGAGGGTTGGGAAGATCCCTTTAACCGGGCCGGCTATCCTTGGGCACAGGAAGATACTGATCTCAAAGCGCACTTTGCGGAACTGGCCCGGTTCCGGCGCTCCTTCCCGGCATTGCAAGCTGGCGTTCTTCATTGGATCTGGACCTCCGGTCCCCTGTTGATCTTTGCACGGGAGCTGGATGGTCAGCTTCTGACCACCGTGGTCAATGCCGCTGATGTGTCTCAGGCCTTATCGCTGCCCTGGTCTGCTCCGCCTGCCCGGGATCTGCTTACCGGTCAGCGCTTCATCCCAACTGACAATGCAATTTCCTTGACATTGCCGCCCCGCAGCGGATTGCTGCTGCAAACCGATCTGCCGTGAAGCGCTCTCGCTTCTGCTTCATGTTTCACGTGAAACAACTCCGCTGACTTTTGTCAGCGGAGTTTCCTTTACATCCGCCGCCAACAAAATGTTTCACGTGAAACCAGTAGAATCTGAGTTTCCCAAAAATTGTTTTTATAAAAAATACTGCAAAACCGCATTTTTTTACAGGAACGCCTTGAAACACCGCAGGCTCCTTGTTATAATACTATTTGCTGAGTCATTGCACCGCAATGCTCCACGGCACTTATGCCGTGCATCAAACAGGGCTGTGGCCCGGAAAGCAGGTGGCCTGTGGCAAAAATCATTTCCATCGTAAACCAAAAAGGCGGCGTGGGCAAAACCACCACCTGTGTCAATCTGGCAGCAGCACTGGCGGAGCAGGGCAAGCGCGTCTTGCTTTGCGACTTTGACCCACAGGCCAATTCCACTTCCGGCATGGGCGTGGACAAAACCGTTTCCAAAGGCATTTACGAGGTGCTGGTCTCCGATGTGCCCGCCGCTGACGCGGTGGTGCACACCCGATACGGAGACGTGCTCCCCTCCAACAAGGCACTGGCCGGCGCTGGCATCGAGCTCATCGGCATGGACCGCCGCGAATTTCTTCTGAAGGACGCGCTGGACCAGCTGGCGGCGGAATATGACTTCATTTTCATTGACTGCCCGCCGTCTTTGGAGCTTTTGACGCTGAACGCCCTCTGTGCTGCTGACAGCATTTTGGTTCCGGTTCAGGGCGAGTATTTCGCTCTGGAAGGTCTCAGCGACCTGATGAACACGGTTCGCATTGTGCGGCGCTCTTTGAACCCGAAGCTGGCGCTGGAAGGCGTTCTGCTGACCATGTTCGACGGGCGCACCAATCTGGCCATGCAGGTGGCGGAAGAGGTCAAGCACTACTTCCCCGGCAAGGTCTACGCCACAGTGATCCCCCGGAACGTCCGGCTCTCTGAGGCGCCCAGCCACGGAAAGCCCATCACGGCCTATGACCGCACCTCCCGCGGTGCGGAGGCCTATCAGGCACTCGCAGTTGAGTTCCTGAAAAAACAGTAGAAAGGAGCGTTTCTATGGCATCAAAAAAGCCCTCTGGTCTCGGCAGAGGACTCGGCGCCCTTTTAGGCGACGACGTGATGAAAACCGAGTCCAGCGGCAGTCTGTCACTTCCCATTTCACAGGTGGAGACCTGCTCATCACAGCCCCGGAAGCGCTTTGATGATGAATCTCTCCAGGAACTGGCGGATTCCATTTCACAGCACGGCATCATTCAGCCGTTAACCGTGCGAAAGCTGTCATCCGGCTACTATCAGATCATTGCCGGAGAACGTCGCTGGCGGGCAGCCCGGCTGGCTGGCTTACAGGAGGTTCCGGTCATCGTGATCGAGGCCGATGACCGCAAGGCGGCCGAGCTGGCCATGATCGAAAACCTCCAGCGAGAGGACCTGAATCCCATGGAGGAAGCCGCCGGTTTTCAGTCATTGATCGAATCCTACCACATGACGCAGGAGGAAGCCGCCCAGCGGGTGCGCACCGGCACCGTGACCTACGCCGTCCGGGATACGGATCTGGACGACCTGCACATCCATCAGGGCGACATCATCGGTCTGTACAACGGCAAGATTCAAACCGTGGGCAACGACGTGCAGGATGTGACGCTGCGGCTGATGGAAGCCATCGTCACCGACGAGGACGAAGCCGACGCTCTGGCCAAGTACGCCAAGTACAAGAGCCTTGCCGAATAAGGCAGGGGCAGTGCCCCTGCACCCCGGACTGCGCGCTATGCGCGCAGGGGCGTAGGGGGATATGCCAGTTGGCCGGGGTTTTACCGCCGCTCGGCAACGGGCCTCGCGGCTCGCCGGTCTGGCAGGGCTAAAGCCCTGCACCCGTCACTGCGCTAGCGCGCAGGGGCATAGAGGAAAAGCGACTTAGCCGAGGTTTTACCGCCGCTCG
>ENA-ORNR01003656-ORNR01003656.1-human-gut-metagenome-genome-assembly--contig:-NODE-3656-length-11268-cov-4.420494_pt1 | contig 11268 bp, 11 predicted proteins | sample MGYA00242114_ERZ509020 | MGnify/ENA primary metagenome ERZ509020 (study PRJEB26280, sample SAMEA2338758) | human gut metagenome | biome: human gut; feature: human-associated habitat; material: faeces...
TATCTGTGGCACAGACAGGAACGGCAGTCTACACCGAGCAGCTGGCAGCCGGCGTTACCGTGACCTATGATCCGAACGGCGGCGACAGCGCAACCGTGTCCGCAAGCGTTACGCCCGGTCAGCCCTACGGCGCGCAGCCGGAGGCCGTCCGGCGCGGATATGCGTTTGACGGCTGGTGGACGCTGCCGGACGGCGGAGAGCAGATTTTGCCGGAAACGATCGTTTCCGATGTGCAGGCGCATACGCTCTATGCGCACTGGCAGCACAGAGACGCTGCGACGCTGACCCTCGACCCGAACGGCGGCAGGATCAAGTCCAAAGAGGCGACGCTGGCGCTCAGTGACGGCGACTGCTACGGCGCGCTTCCTATTCCGCTGCGGGAGGGATATGACTTTAACGGCTGGTGGACGCAGATAGAGGGTGGCGAACAGATCCTGCCGGAAACCGTATTTTCCGGCACGGACGACCGAACTGTCTACGCGCATTGGACGTATGATCCGCTGGCGTTCTGGACCTTTACGCTGCAAAACAAGACGCAGCAGATCTATCTCTGCCAGCAGATCTCCATCTATTTTGAAACGGAAACCGACGGCGTGACCCAGCAATATTGCGATCTGATCACAGCGACCGGCTCGTTCAATATTGCGGAAAACCGGGACGATCCCAACGTTACGGACGATTGGGTACAGGCGAAAAAGCCTCAGGTCGTCCTCAAATGCGCGGATCTGTCACAGGCAACATCCATCCGGGTCTCCGTGCAGGCACGCTTCCCGGAACAGCAGATCATTCTGGTTTCTCCCTCGGCGCTCTGGGGCGACGAGGCGACCATGCTATACGCAAAGCTGGCGCTTGCCAAGCAGCTTTACGGCGACTGGTACACAGACGTTGATCTTGCGAAGACCGCGCAGGAGCTGAACATCAGTTCCATTCCAATCAGCTTTTCATAATAAAATTCTTCCGGCTGCGCTTTTGCAACGCCGGAAGTTTTTTCGCAAAAATGATTTTTCAGAACCCCCCGGGGAGCTTGCGGCAGACAAAGCGGTTTGCTATATTGGTAAAAACGCAGAAATCTGCGCAGATACACTCCAGAGTGAAAGAGAGGAATCAAACAATATGAAAAAAACACTGAGTCTTCTTCTGGTATTGGTCATGGTCCTCAGCCTGTGTTCTGTCACCGCTTTCGCGGCGGAGAACTACACCGGCAAGACCGTGATCCTTTATACCGCCAACGTCCGCGGTGATGTGGACGTATATGCGAAGGTCGCCGCTGCAAAGACGGCCTATGAAAGCGCGGGTGCGGACGTGATCCTGGCCGATGCCGGCAACTTCCTGCAGGGCACAGCTGCGGCGAACAGCGACCGCGGTCTGGGCGTTTACAACCTGATGGACGCGGCTGGCTATGACGTTGCGGCGATGGGGCTTGCGGAATTTGGATACGCCGACGCCACGACCGGCTACGGTTACCACAAGAACATCACGAAATACTACACACAGGCTGAACTGCAGAATGGTGCAGAGGCTCTGACCTACAACAAGGACATGAAGGGCGAGGCCACGGCGGACCGCGCGGAGAAAGCGGCTGCGACATTCACGGCTCTTTCTGCCAACGCAACCTCCGATACGGAATACTATTCCTTTGAAGCCAGTACGATTCTTACTACAAAGAGCGGTCTGAAGGTCGGCTTTTATGGCCTGACCGCTACTTCCGCAGCAGCGAATGTGCAGGACGGCTGTCTGCGCGTTTCCGAGCCGAAGCCCGTAAGGCTGAACGTGGACGTGACGATCTGCCTGTCCAACGCCGGTGTCAGCGGCAGCGAATACGGCGATCTTGTCATTGATGCGGGCAATGCGGAAACGGTCGGCGCGTATGTCATTGACAATTCCAGTAAGACCGTAACTGCTCTTACGCCGGATCTGAGCGGCAGCGACACGGAGATCGCCAAAAGCGCCGCCGCACTGAAGGCAGCTGCCGGTAAAACGGTCGGCCGCTCCGATGTTATCCTGACCGGCGCGGATTCCGCGAACTGGAACGGCGAGACGAATCTCGGCGATCTGACGACGGACGCACTGCGCTGGTATGCGCAGAACTACATCGACGGCTACAACAAGAAGCTCCCGCTGGTCGCCATCCAGAACGGCGGCAACTGCGACAACTTCCTGTATTCCGGCGAGATCACCGAAACAGATCTTTTGAAGGCGCTGCCGTTCTCCCCGATGGGGATCGGTGTCATTGAACTGACCGGCGCACAGCTTCTGGAAACGCTGGAGGCCGCATCGCAGCGGGAAAACTGCCCGGGCTTCGCGCAGGTTTCTGGTCTGACCTACTCGCTCGATACCGGCAAGGAATATGACGCGGGCGAGGCCTACGGCAAGTTCTTCCGTGCAGACTCCGTCAGCCGCGTGACTATCACCTCCGTAAATGGCAAGGCATTTGACAGCAAGGCAACCTACGCCGTTGTCTGCGACAATTTCCTGATCAATGGCAATGACACCTACTACACGCTGAAGGAAGCCAAGGAAGCCGGCGCAGCCTACGCCAACAACGGCAACGGCGTAAAGGTCCGCGACGCTGTCGCGCAGTACATCCAGAAGCAGCTGAACGGCGTGATCGGCAGCAGCTACGCCAGTGCGCAGGGACGCATTTCACTGGAAACGACGGACGAAGTGTTCCACGATGTCAAGGCGGCGGCCTATTACGCCGACGCCGTGAAATGGGCAAGAGAGAACAGCATCGTCAACGGCACCGGCAAGGAAACCTTCGGTCCGGACGCTAACATGACCCGCGCCGCGCTGTGGGCAGTGCTTGGACGCGCAGCCGGCGCAGATGTTGACGGCGGCAGCCCGTGGTACCAGAAAGCACTGGAGTGGGCAAAGACCGAGGGCATTTCCGACGGCACGAATCCGAACGGCAGCATCACGCGGCAGGAGCTTGTCACCATGCTTTACCGCAACGCCGGAAAACCGGCTGTGTCCGGCGATCTTGCCAAGTTCTCCGACGCATCTGCAGTCGCATCCTGGGCGTCTGACGCAATGCTCTGGGCCGTTTCCGAGGGGCTTGTCAAGGGCAGCGGCAGCAATCTGAATCCGACCGCTACCGCGACCCGTGCACAGGTCGTCACCATTTTGTATCGCCTGATGGAAAAATAAAGCGGATCCCATTCCCAATGCCCTCCGCGCAGCTGGCGCGGAGGGCATTTTGCATCCCCTGCACCGGATCCTGTTTTTGGTTTTGAATATTTCGTACAAAAATGAAGAACGAGTTTTGGTAATTTTCACAATTTGAATCACCATTTCAGCAAACACGCGCAAAAAAGATGCGCGTATCTCGCAGTTTACCCCCGGAGGGGGTTCCGATTTCTGTGCCGCACACAAAATTTCATCCCCCGGGGAGGCTTACGAGCCAGCGCGAAATTTTGTAAAATACAAAAATGAAAGGTGGCGGTATGCGTGGACGAACTGGAACAGGAGCATTTTCATGAATATGAACACACGCATGAGCACGAGCATGCGCATCCGCACGAGCATGACCATGCGGACGGACACAAGCATCCGCACCATCATGAAAACACGAAATATGTTCAGAACCGGCTGGCGAGAGCCTCCGGACATTTGCAGCACGTCCGCGCGATGGTAGACAGCGGAGAAGACTGCTCAGACGTTCTGATGCAGCTTTCTGCCGTGATTGGCGCGCTGCAATCCATCGCCAAGGTAATTTTGAAAGACCATCTCGACCACTGCGTTGTGGACGCAGTGCAGTCCGGCGATACACAGACGCTTGACGATTTCAAAAAGGCCATTGACCGCTACATTCGCTGAGGAGGAACGCTATGATCGACAAGAATTTTGACCCGTGGAAACGAGTTCGTGAGTTCAGCCCCGAAGCGCTGCTTCAGGAAAGCAGCGACCTGGTGCAGTGGCCAATCAAGCTCTACAAAGCGCCGAAGCTCTCGCCTTACTATCATCACGGACATCTGCTCATTGCAGCGGACTGCTCGGCATTTTCCTATCCGGGCTTCCATGACGCCCTGTCCAAGGGACGTGTTCCGCTGATCTGCTGCCCGGAAAACGACTTTGATATTACCGTGAAGCTAGCGGACATTTTCAGTCTCAACGACGTTTCAAGCGTCACCATCGTCACGATGGACAAGCCCTGCTGCGCCGAGCTCAAGGACATGGTGCTTCGCGCCGTCAAGCAGAGCCGCCTGCCGATCCCCGTGCAGATCACAAACCTGTTTGTGGACGCGGAGGAAGTGGACTGACGATGCAGACATTGGAAGAAGCCTGCCGCGACTGGGAATCCGGCAGGGACGCAGGATCCGGCGCTTGGCGCAAGGCATGGGATGACTATTATACCTATCTTGCCGAGCACTGCCCGACCGACAAATTCCGCAGCCCGCAGGGAGATCAGGTCGTCGAATACCTTTTGAAAAGCGGCATTCTGCGCAAAGGCGACTCGGTGCTGGACATTGGCTGCGGAAGCGGAAGCTATGCCATTCCGCTGGTCATGCACGGCGCGTCTGTTACGGCGCTGGACTGCAACGCTGCGTCTCTTGCGCTGCTGCAGCGCAGAAGCCGCCGCCTCGGCTGCGCAAATGTTTCCTGCGTGCAGGCGGACTGGGATTCTTACGCATCCCGTTCAGATGCCCATTTTAATGTCGTCTTTGCGGCAATGTGCCCCGCGATCTCTGACAAACAGTCTCTGCTTGCCATGGAGCGCCTGGCGGCACGAAAATGCTGTATCCTGACCGTGGCCCGCGGCTCATACGACTTTCACCGCAAAGCCATGATACAGGAGCTTGGTCTGGCAGCTCCGGGCGGAATGGTCACAGAGGCACTTCGATATTTTGACGTTTTGAGCCTGATGGGAAGGCTTCTTGATGTGAAGACATGGAGCGTTTCTTCAGAATCGAAAACCTGTCTGGGGAGTTTTCTGACCCGCTATATTGTGTACTTCCGCATTTTCGGCGTGGAGGATTCCGAATCCGAAGCATATCTGCGCACATATTTTCAGAAAAATGCAGTGGACGGCATTTTAACAGAGCAGTCACAGCTCAATCTGGCTCTGCTCTCATGGTCGCCGCCCGGCGCACAACCCCGGAATCAAATCACTGATTTGACATATATTCACACAAAGGAGAACCACAAATGAAAAAACTTCTTGCTTTGCTGCTCTGCCTGAGTCTCGTATTTGCTCTGGCAGCCTGCAGCACCCCTGAATCCCAGACGCAGCAGCCAGCGGAACAGCCGGCACAGACTGAGGATCAGCCGACGGAATCGACACAGGCGGAGCAGCCATCGGAATCGGAAGCACCCGCATATCCCATCGAGCAGTTCACGGTCGGCACGACGGCTGCCATTGAGACAGCGACGTTTGGTGAGTATAACTTCGATATGCTTGCCAGCGGCATCAGCGAGCTTCCGCTCGTCTGGCAGGACGCGGAGGGCAATTACCATCCGCTGCTGGCTTCCTACGAGACCGCGGATTCCGTCACGTGGGTCTACACCATCGAGCCGGGCATGACGTGGTCGGATGGAGAGCCAGTCACGGCGGAGGATATTCTGTTTACGCTCGAATATGACGATGCGAACGGCAGTGCCAATTTCGTCTCCCAGACGGACGAAGACGGCAAGGTCACGGAGGCAAAATACGCATCCTATGCGATTTCCGACGATGGAATGTCCATTTCCCTGACACTCTCGTCTGCCAACGTGCGTGAGCTTTCCAACATGACGTCCTTCCGCGTCATGCCGAAGCACGTCTATGAGGGCAAGGATTCCGTCACGGAAGAAGAAGCCCGCGTCACCTGCGGACCGTATATGCTCGACAGCTTCAACAAGGAGGCTGGGACGCTCACCTTCGTTCCGAATCCCTACTACCCGCTAGAGCCGAACGTCGGCAAGCTCACCTACCGACTGTTTGGCAACGAAGATACCATGTATCTGGCGCTCCAGAACGGCGACCTGGATATGACGTGGGCATACTCCACGGGCGTTTCCGGTTCGTATCAGGATGTCTTGGCTGCGACCGATACGCTGACGCTCGAAGCCGTCACGGCTGCAAACGCTCCGGCGGTGCTGGCGTTCAACAACGCAAACGGCCCGTTCGCGGATGAAAACCTCCGGCTGGCAGTCTCCTATGCGCTGGACTATGACAGCTTCCGCACCGTATTCGGCAGCGTCTATGCGGCAAACCCCAACCGCGGCTTTGTGCCGCCTGTGACCGTGGGTTATAAGGAGACCGAGGCACTCGGTCAGGATCTGGACAAAGCCGCGCAATATATGGCAGACGCCGGTTACACGGAAAAGAACGCAGATGGCTTCTATGTGAACGCGGACGGCGAGGTCTGCGCCTTTACGCTCACCTGCAACGCAGGCAAGGAAGCCCACGTCGGCTACGCAGAGCTTGTCAAGACGCAGCTGGAACAGTTCGGTATTCAGGTGGATCTCGAAACGCTGGACGGCGACAGCTACAACGCCAAGACCAGCAACAAATTCTCTGAGAATAATATCACCATGGAAGCAGCAATCTACGGCTACACGGCTGCCGGTATGGGCATGAAGAACGGCCTTGCCTCCATTTACGTCGACGGTACGCATCCCGTGCAGGGCGGCTGTCAGGTGTTTGACGAAGAATTCCAAGCGATCCTTTCCACGATGGGCGAAGCGAAAACCGTGGAGGAATACACTGCTGCGGCGGGCAGCCTGCAGGACTGGTATGCTGCGCATACGCCGCTCATTGCCCTCTACTGGGACAGCCAGATCCTTGTCCACAGCGCGGCATATGAGAACTTCACCGTAGACGCTGTGTTCGGACTCAACAACGCGAACACCTGGTTCTCGATCACGGCAAAATAATCAAGGTTCCTTTCAAACGCGGGGGTTTCTTCGGAAATCTCCGTGTTTTGTCAATTTCCATCCCCCGGGGAGGGTTACGCACGCCGTCCGGATACGATACAATAATCGAAATCACAATGGGAGGGAGCGCCGATGGCTGCAACTGAAATATTTCCGGCGTTTTCCTACGCCTGCGATACGATCTCCGCAAAGCTCGCGCGCGGCGAGCGCGTGCTTTTGCAGGACGTTTCTTTTTCTCTTTCTTCCGGAGAGCGGCTGGCGGTCATCGGGGAAACCGGCTCGGGCAAAACGATGCTGGCGCTGTCCATTCTGGGGCTGCTCCCGGCGAACGTGCGGATGCAGGGAGGCTGTATCCAGATGGACGGCGCAGTGCTTCCCGCGGGAAGGCGGCTGCAAACGCTGTGCGGAGACAAGCTTGTTTATATTCCACAAAACGGCGCGGAGTTTCTGCTACCCACACGCACGGTGCGCAAGCAGCTCTATGACAGCCTGAAAAAACTCAGCCTGCCGTGTAAGGCGTTCCCGGCATTGGCGGCAGAAAAGCTGCGGTTGGCGGGCTTTGACGCGCCGGAGACGATTTTGGACAAGTATCCCTTTCAGCTCTCCGGCGGCATGGCGCAGCGCGTGACGATCGCACTGGCGGCCTGCTCCCGGGCGCGGCTTCTGATCGCGGATGAGCCGACGAACGGATTGGACGAAGCCGGGCGTGCACAGTTTTTCGCGCTTCTGGACTCGATTTTCCCGGACGCGGCGAAGCTCATTATCACGCACGATATTTCCGTCGCCGCACGCTGCGACCGGGTTCTGGTCCTGTGCGGCGGACGGATGCTGGAAACGGGAGCGGTGGATGCTGTTTTAGGTACTCCGCGCCACCCGTACACGAAGGCGCTTCTGGCCGCGCAGGTCGCAAACGGGATGCAGCCGTCGCCAGTTTTGCGCGAGGGCGTATCCGGCTGTCCATTTTACGCCCGCTGCCCGGAGGCGGAGGAAGCCTGTCTGAACGGCGCGATGTCAAAACACACGGATGGGAAGACAGAATGGTGGTGCTGCCATGCTTGAGATCAAAAACTGCTGCAAATCGTTCGGTAACCAGAAGGTTTTAGATGATGTTTCTATGACCATTCCAGACGGAAGTATAATCGGCATATTTGGCGCGAGCGGCATCGGTAAATCGACACTTGCAAAAATTCTCTGCGGCGTGACAGCGCCCGACGCGGGAGCGGTTTTTCTTGACGGGAAACTGCTTGTGTCCCAAAAAGAAGCGTATGACAGAAAGCGCGGTCTTGCCATCCAAATGGTTTATCAGCAGCCGTATGCCACGCTCGACCCGTCGCAGAAGATCGGCGCAGGGCTGCGGGAGCTGATTTCCTATCATCGTCTGACGAAAAACAGGCAGGAGACGGAGAAGCTGATCGCCGACATTCTGGTGCAGATGCAGCTGCCGCCTAAAATTCTTGCCCATCTGCCGCGGCAGATCTCCGGCGGCGAGGCGCAGCGTGTGGCGCTGGCTCGCTGCCTGCTTTTACGCCCGAAGCTTCTGATTTTAGATGAAGCAACATCGATGCTGGACGTGTCCACGCAGGCAAATCTTCTGACGCTTGTAAAGGCGCAGATGCTGCCCAATGGCGGGTCTGTGCTGTTCATCAGCCACGACCGGGCGCTGACGGATTTTTACTGTGATACGGTCTATGCGTTTGACGAAGACCACCGGCTGAAAGAGGTGCGGGCGTGAAGGATTACAGAAAAAATATGCGGCTCGCGCTCGTGTGCTTTCTTTTGGTCGTGGTTCTGAATTTTTTCCTGCCGCGGCTGCTGCCCGGCAACCCTGTGGCGTACCTGACGGGCTTTTCCGAGCAGGATATGACGCCTGCGCAGGTGGCGTTTTACGAGGACGCGCTGCATCTGAACAAACCGCTTGCGGCGCAGTTTGGCTTCTATCTGCGGTCGCTGCTGGACGGGACGCTCGGGTATTCGTATAAAAAGGACGCAGCTGTTTCGGCGCTCATCGGCGAGAGGATCGGCTATACACTGCAGATCACGGTTCCGGCGGTGCTGCTTTCGGCGGGGATTGGCCTTCTCTGGGGACTTCGGTGCGGGTACAAAAAGGATTCGCTTGCCGACCGCTTTTCTACAACAGCACTGATTATCCTCAACGCCGTGCCGACGTTTTTAATTGGACTGGGACTGATGATCGTGTTCTGCTTTCAAAACCGGTGGCTACCCTATACCGGGCTCAATTCTCCGGAGGCTGTGCGCGGTACGGCTGGGCATGTATGGGACAGAGTTCTGCATTTGCTGCTGCCGGTCGTGACGTTGACACTGGCGGCGCTTCCCAGCCGGTATCTGCTTGTGCGCAACATGGCGGCAAGCGCGTCGGACGGAAAGGACATTTTGTACGCAAAGCAGCGGGGACTTCCGGACAGAGTCATCCGCCGGGAGTATCTTTTGCGCTCGATTGCGCAGCCGTTTCTCACGATGCTCGGCATGAGCGTGTCGCTCTGCGTAGGCGGCTCGGTCGTGATCGAAAAAATTTTCTCCATCGGCGGGATGGGTTCGCTGCTGACGGAGGCAGTCTATACGCTCGATTATCCGCTCATGCAGGGCATTTTGTTTGTGACGACGTGCATCATGGTGCTATCGATTCTGCTTACCGATTTTTTGTGTCTGCTCCTTGACCCCAAGCGGAGATTGGAGGGCAGAGCATGAAGAAAAAAGGGTTTTTGCCGCTCATTCTGGGGCTTTTGCTACTGGCCGTTTTTGCGTTGGCCGCGTTTGCGCCCGAACTATTTACAAGCTATGGGCAGAAGGAGCTGTTCACAAAATGGCTGCCGATCAGCCGGGAGCATCTGCTCGGCACGAACGCGATGGGCTATGACATTTTTACCGAGCTCATCTACGGCGCGCGGCAGACACTGCTGGTCGGCGTCTTGAGCAGTATTCTGACGCTGATTCTGGGGGCGGGTATCGGGATCCTTGGGAGCTTTCACGGCTGGGTCGGGCAGATTTTCAATGGCCTGATTCAGATTTTTGTTCTGCTTCCAAAGCTCATTACGCTCATTGTTCTGGCGACGTTTTTTGGCAGCTCTGCCGCGCACCTGATCATTCTGATCGCGGCGTTCAGCTGGGTCGGCACGGCACGCGCCGTGCGCGCAAAGGTTTTGCAGCTGCACACACAGCCGTTTATCGAAAGCTGCCGGATCCTTGGCTACAGCCGCGCCCATATTGCCGTGCGGCACATCCTGCCGAACCTGTCGGACGTGCTGCTCTCGCGCTTTCTGCTTGGGGTCAACAGCTGCATTATGATGGAGTCGACGCTCTCATTTTTGGGTCTTGGCGACCTTTACCGCCCGACGTGGGGGACGATGGTCAATTTTGCGTATAAGCGTGGCGCGTTTCTGCGGGGGGCGTACCAATATCTGCTGGCACCCGGCGTGTGTGTCATGCTGCTGTGTCTGGCATTTTACCTGATCAGTCTCTGGCTGACCGCCAGAAAGGAAACCATTTCGGAGGGGTAAGATGGGAAAATACTTTGCAGACGTTCATGCGTCGCACGAAAGTCAGCTTCAGGATCTGCCGCATGGGCTTGCCGACACGGACGAAATTCTCGCCTGCCGCGCAAAACCGCAGACGTATGAAAATATTCTGGAGCTGGCAGACGCGCTGTGCTGGCAGCTGCGTTTCCGGGAGGCGATCGACGCTTTGACGCAGGCAGTCAAGCTGGAGCCGGAACGCATGGAGGCTTACCGCAAGCGCGGCCCCAAGTATCTCGATACGCTGCAATTTGAACGGGCGCTCACGGATTATACGCGCTGCGAACAGACGGACGGCATGAGTGTGATGTCGCGCTACCGCATCGGTATGGCGCGCTATCTGATGCGGAAATATGACGGCGCAATCCGCGCGTTTGCAGATTCTCTCGCCATCGCGCCGCAGGACGACGATATGTATATTGCGGATGTCTACTGGCTGGTACTTTCGCAGCTTCGTGCTGAAAAAGCGGACGAGGCACAAAAAACGTTGAAGCAGCATTATCGACCCGATATGTACGTCGGCCACCACACGGCGTATGAGAAGGCCATGCGCGTGGCGGCTGGCTTTGCGCCGATGGAGGATATGCTGGCAGAGTTGGACGCGGAACCGGACGATTTACAGTTTGCCATGACGGCTTACGGCCTTTGCGTACTGCTGGAAACGCATGGCGAGACGGAAAAGGCCGATGCCTTGCGTGAAAAACTACTTAAGCGCGACGGCTTCTGGTTCTGCTTCAGCTATCTCGCAGCCTATAATGACCAGACCAAAAACAGAGACTGACTACTGTTTGACTACTATTGTCCGCGAAGTTTCAAAAGCCGGTTTGTCCAGTGTTTTCAATGGTTTTCGGAAAGTTCAGAGAAGCTGGCTGTTCTCGTTAAA